>Ga0209726_10000127_pt1 | contig 156576 bp, 125 predicted proteins | sample Subgrocontami54m_FD_187453 | JGI IMG/M metagenome (GOLD analysis project Ga0209726, IMG submission 187453) | Subsurface groundwater microbial communities from S. Glens Falls, New York, USA - GMW46 contaminated, 5.4 m (SPAdes) (version 3) | ecosystem: Environmental > Aquatic > Deep subsurface...
GCCCGCCGTGCCCGTAGCGGCAGCGGATCCACATCGGCTCGCCCACCTCTTCGCGCTGCATCATTTGGTGCGCCATCAAGAGGGACGCGTGAAAGCGGTGGTTGAAGCCAGTCATCAGGCGCACGCCGCTGCGCTTTGCTGCTGCCACCACGGGTTGCGCCTCCGCGGCGTTGCGCGCCAGAGGTTTTTCGCACAGCACGTGCTTGCGGCATTCGAGCGCGCCCAGCGAAATCCGTGCGAGCCAGCGATGCGTGGTGGCCACGATCACCGCGTCCACGTCCTTCCCGCTCACCAGTGCTTCCCAGTTTGTGCCGCTCCGGCAGAGATATTCCCCGGCCAGCGCCCGCGCGCGAGCCGCGTCGGAATCCACAACGGCCACCAGCCGCGCCCCGGCCTGCCGGGCCACTTCCTGTGCCCGCTTCGTGCCAATCTTTCCCGCGCCGACGAGTCCCACTCGCAGGATTTTCACCGCGCAACCTCCGCGCGCATTTCGGTGAAATTCCGTCCGTCAATCCGCCGCAGCGTGAACATCGCGGACCCCGCCAGCTCCGCGCTGCGTCCTGCCAGCGATTTCCAGTCGTCCCACACCGCGCTAATCAGCCGCCCGGTAATGCCCGCGGCCTCCGGCGAGGCCAGGAAGACGGCCAGCTCCGCGGCGCGTTCCGGCGGCGTGCCACCCGTGGTCCTTTGTTCGCGCACCTTGGCGTAAAACTCTTTTCCCACGCGCTGCTCGCCCGCGGCCAAGGCTTCCTCCAGCATGCGCGTATTCACCGCTCCCGGCGCGATCGCGTTCACGCGGACGCTGTACTCCTTCACCTCTTCCGCCACCGTTTCCGTCAGCCGCACCACCGCCGCCTTGGACGCGCTGTACGCCGAAAACCGCGGAAACGGATTCACTGCGCCGCCGCCGGAAAAATTAATGACGCTCCCTTCGCGCCGCGCGATCATGCCGGGCAACACAGCGCGGAGCGCGTACGCCGTGCCTAGCAGGTTTGTCTCCACTGCCGCCGCCCAGGCGTCCATGTCGCTTTCCGCCAGCGGGCCGATCGGCCCGTAAATCCCCGCCGCGTTGACCAGCACGTCAATCTTGCCGAAGACCTCTAGCGCCAGCGCGACACCGCGCTCGACGTCCGCCCGCCGCGCCACGTTCGCGGACACGGCCACCACCTGCGCGCCCAGCTCGCGACCCGCAACGGCCACCCGCTCCAGGTCCGCTGAGCTGCGCGCCAGCAGCGCCAGATGCGCGCCGGCGCGCGCAAACTCCAGCGCCACCGCTTCGCCGATCCCACGGCTTCCGCCGGTGATAAACACATGTTTTCCATCGAGTCGCATGGTTTACCTCGCTCGCGCCAGCGCGCTCACCGGTGGCGCCACAAATTCAGGCAGGCCGATTCCCGCGTAGAGAAAGCCCGCATCGCGGGCCGTGCGGTCGTCCAGAAAATTGTGCGCATCCAGCAACACCGGCTGGCGCATCAGCTGCTTCAGCCGCCTCAGGTCGAGCTGGCGGAATTCCGGCCACGGCGTGAGCAGCACCACTGCGTCCGCGCCGGTCACTGCCTGGCTCGCGTCCGCGCACAGGTGGATGCCCTGCGTCTCCGCCACCGGCACCGTCACTTTTGGGTCGTAGGCCTGCACCGTTGCGCCTTCCTGCGCCAGCAGCCGCGCAAATTCCACCGCGTGCGAGCGGCGCAGCGTGCTGGTCCCCGGCTTGTAAGTGAGCCCAAGCAGGGCCACGCGCTTCCCCCGCAGCGTGCCGCAGACCGCGCGGAGTTTTTCCACCAGCCGGGGCAACCGCGCGCTGTTCACCTCGAGCGTGGCGTCGAGCAACCGCGTCGCGCGTCCGGCGCGCGCCGCTAGGCCGCGCAGTGCCTGCACGTCGCGCCCCAGCGTTCCGCCGGCAAACCCCGGCCCGGGATTCAGGAAGGCGTACGCGCCGATGCGCCGGTCGTGCTTGAGTGCGCGCACGACGTCGCGCACGTCCGCGCCGGCGGCCTCCGCCGCGTCCGCCAGGTCGTTCACGAAGCTGATCGAAGTGGCCAGAAACGCGTTCAACGCGTGCTTGCTCATCTCCGCGCTGGCCCAGCTCATAGCCAGCCGCGGCACGTCCATCACGTCTCCCAGCGGCAGCCATCGCCGGATGGACGCTTCATCCTCCGCGCCCAGCACGATGAAGTCGGGATGCCGAAACGTTTCCAGCGCCTCTCCCAGCCGCAGATTTTCCGGCTGGTACACCAGCGAAAAGCGCAGCGCGGGACCTGCCCGGCGGGAAAGCCGCTCCTGAAGGCTTGCGCAGGTGCCCGCCGGCACCTGACTCATCACCACGATCTGAATTTCGCCGCCGGCGCCTTCGCCGATGGCATCGATGGCGCGCTCGATGGGGGCCAAGTCGGTGTGGTCGTTTGCGTCCACCGGAGTATCGAACGCGATCACCGCGTAGTCCGCGCCAGCCAGGGCTTCCTTCGTGCTTTCGCGAAACGCCAGGCGGCCCTCGCGCACGCGCTTGCCGATGGCTTCGGCCAGACCCGGCTCAAACAGCGGCGGCGCGCCCTCTTGCAGACGGCGCACAGCGTCCGCGTCGAAATCCGTGCCGCAGACCATGTGCCCGCGCTCCGCGAGCACCGTCGCCACCACGCACCCCAGATGCCACAGCCCGATTACCGCCACTCGCGCCACGCCTGCTCCTTCGCGCTGCGAATTTGGAGTTTCGAATTTCGAGTTTCGGTCTTCATCTGGGCAATTTTCGGATTCTTCTTCTCACGCCGTTGCTCCGACGCCGGCCGCCGCAACCATCGTTGCCGGCCGCGGCCATTCCGTCTGGTAGCTGCCATCAATCAGGTTGGCGACCACTTTCGTTCCTTCAAAATCAAAGTGGAAGTGCATCTCGCGCAGGCCCGCCCGGCGCATGGCTTCGCGCAACTGCGCGTGCCGCCGCTCGGTGTACAGCAGCAAGAATCCGCCGCCTCCCGCGCCGGAGATTTTTCCGCCCAGCGCGCCGTTGCGCCGCGCCAGATCGTACAGCTCGTCGAAACGCGGGTTGCTGATCTTGTTCGAGAGCCGCTTTTTCATCTGCCAGTGCGCGTCCAACGTCAGTCCGAAGCTGGTGAGGTCCCCTTTCTCGATCATCTCCCGGATGCGATAGCCCATTTCCTTGATGGCGTGCATGCTTTCGACCGTGGCGCTTTTCTTTTCGGCCACGCCGCGGCTTTGCTCCAGCAGGATGTCCTGGCTCGAGCGCTCCACGCCGGTATAAAACAACAGCATGTTGTGTTGCAGGTCGTCGAGCGTGGTGTCCGAAACGCGGGGCCTGGAGACGCGCACCCTCCCGTCCGGCTCGATCTCCAGCACGGTGAGCCCGCCGAACGAAGCCATGTACTGGTCCTGCTTGCCGATGGGTTTTTTCAGGATGTCCAATTCCAGATGGCAGGCTTCCTCGGCCAGTTCGTGGTAAGTCAATGGCTGGCGGCGCAGCGCGTGCAGCGCGTTCAGTAGACCCACCGCATAGCAACTCGACGAGCCCAGCCCGGTGCCCGCCGGCACGTCCGCCATGGACACAATCTCCACGCCGCACTCGATTCCCGTCAGCCGCAGCGCCTCTCGCGCGATCTCGTGCTGCACCGCGTCCCGGTGCGGCACAATTTCCGACCGCGTGTACTTCACCCGCACCAGGTCGTCCACCACCGGCCGGTTTACGTTGATGAACATGTACCTGCTGATCGCCGCAGCGAATACGAAGCCGCCGTGCCGCGAGTAGTACGACGGCAGATCCGTGCCGCCGCCGCCCAGCGTCACGCGGAACGGCGTTCGCGTGATGATCATGCGTGCCTCCCGGCGTGTTGGGTGGCGTGCTCGGCCGCACGCAGCACGCCCTGCTGCTTCATTTCTTCCGCCGCTTCTTCGGACCGGTCCGGCACGTCGCCCTGCTCAATCACCCAGGCCACGTAATCGCACAGGATTTCCTCGAGCGCGAAGCGACGCTGCCAGCCCAGCCGCTCGAGCCGCGAGGAATCCGAAATGGTGTGCCGCGTGTCCCCCACGCGGAATTCGCCGGGCACCACGGGCTCCACCGCGCGGCCGCATGCCTTGGCCACGGCCTGCGCAAATTCCAACACCGTCACGCCGCGCCCGCCGCCCACGTTGAACACGGAATGATTGCAAGTGGCATGTTCCAGGGCAAAGACGTTGGCCGCGGCCACGTCCTTCACGTGCACGTAATCGCGCAGTTGCTCGCCGTCCTCGAACACCACCGGCGCGCGCCCGTGCAAGATGCGCTGTGTGAAGATCCGGCACACGCCCGAATACGCGTTATGGAATGAATTGCGCGGCCCCTGCACGATCGAATAGCGCATCGCCACGGTCGGAATTCCGTACCGCTTCCCCAGTTGCAGCGCCAGCAGCTCCGCCGCGTACTTCGAGATCCCGTACGCCGTGTGCGGGTTTACTGTGGACTCGTCGAACGGCTCCGGCTTGGTCATTCTCCCGCATGCCGGGCACACCGGGTCCCATTCCCCGCGGCTGAGCTGCGTCAGCGGCCGCGGCCCTGGATACACGGTGCCGTGCTTCTTGCAAGTGTATTTGCCTTCGCCATACACGGATTGCGAGGAAGCCAGCACAATTTTTTCGACGGGAAACTTTTTGCCGATGACCAGCTCGTAGAGCAACGCCGTGCTCTCCGCATTCACGCGCAGGAATGTGCTGAAGTCCGGCATGTAATCTTGATAAGCAGCAAGGTGGAAGACGTACGTGACGCCTTCCAGCGCCCGCAGCCACACTTCGCGGTGGCGCACGTCGTCCACGATCAAGTCCACTTCCGTGGGGAGCCACGCCGGCCGCCCGCGCGGGTGCACCCGCGATTGCAGACAATCGAGCACGCGCACTTCGTAGCCGCGCTCCAGCAGCAGGTCGCAGGTGTGTGACCCGATGAACCCCGCACCGCCCGTTACCAGCACTCGCGCCATACGTGCCTCTCTCCCGTGTTTCGAGTTTCTAATTTCGAGCTTCTTCTTTCTGCGTTCATCTCTTCGCAGTCTTTCCTTGTGCCCGCGATGCCGGCTGGGCGTGCGTGTGCTGCACTGACCCTTGTTCTCCAATCCCTGATCCGCAACTTCAATACGCCCCTCTCCCCCGCAGCACGGCCGGAATCGTCTGCAACAGGATCTTGCAGTCCATCCACAGCGACGCGCGCTTGATGTACTCCAGGTCCATGCGCGCCCACTCCTCGAAGCTCGAGATGTGGTTTCGTCCGTTTACCTGCCACAGGCAGGTGATCCCCGGCTTCACACAAAGCTTGCGCCGTTGCCAGAATTCGAACCGGTCGGCTTCTTCCTTGAATGTCGGCCGCGGCCCCACCAGGCTCATGTCGCCCTTCAGCACACTCCACAGTTGCGGCACTTCGTCCAGACTCCACCTCCGCAGCCAACGCCCTAGCGGAGTGATGCGCGGGTCGCCCTTCATCTTGAAGACCGGCCCCTGCATTTCGTTCTGCTCTAGAAGTTCCGCCTTGCGTTGCTCTGCATCCGGCGTCATCGTCCGGAATTTGTAGCCCACGAATGGCTTCTTGTTCTTTCCCACCACCTGCCAGCGGAAGAACACCGGGCCGCCGGGCGAGGTCAGCTTGACCAGCGCCGCTATCACCGCCAGCGCCGGCGCGAGCAGGGCCAGCAGCGCCGCGGACACGGCCACGTCCTCCGCGCGCTTCGTCAGCAGATAGACCCACGACTGCCGCACCGAGGAAATTGCCGCCACTGGAAGTCCCGCAAATGTTTCCAGCGCCACTTCCGGCGCGTCCAGTTCGTACCCCATCCGCGGCAGGTACACGTCCGGCACCACCAGCACGCGCAGCCCCAGCTCCACGGCGGCCTCGATCAACTCGTGCGCCCCAGGAACTTTTTCGGGCGGCATGGCGAACACCACGATGTCCACGGGCTGCGAGAAGAGGTACTCGCGCAGCAGCGACGTCGAGCCCAGCACGGGTGTGCATTCCACCACCGCAGGCGCGCTCTCTGGCTCGGGGTCCACGCATCCGAGCACCGCGCAGTCCATCTCTTCCGCGCGCCGCACACGGCGGATGAACTCCGCCGCGCGCTTCCGCGTCCCCACCACCACAATGTGCGGAATTGAATACATGTGCCCGCGGTGCGCCGCGAGCAGCAGCGTAGCTACCCAGCGCAGTCCCAGCGACACCGGCACATACAGCACGCAGTAGCCGAAGACCAGCAGCCGGCTCACCGCTTGCAGCTTCAGTGCGAAAAATAGTACCGAGAGCAGCGCCAGCCCCACCAGTTGGACTTCCGCCGTGCGTAACAGCACGAAGCGCCATGCCAGCCGCGTCTCCGCGTGCAGCCCGGCGCGCCGCAGCAGCGCGAGCCACAACGGCACAATCAGCAGCAGCATCCACGCGTGCACCGCGAGCGGCCCTTCGGAAAATTCTCCGCCGCGCAGATATGGCCGGTAGGAGGGCAGCAGAAGGTAGGAGAGATAAAACGTGGCGAAAATGGAAAGCAGGTCGGTGAGCAGCAGCAGGTGCGCCGCCGTCGGGGCCGGTTCGGTTTGGCGTTGCCGGGTCATGCCGTTGGGCATTTCCGTCGCGACTTCGAGGTATGGGAAACTAGTCCGCGCCCGCCGCGGCTCCGAGGCCTCGGGAGGCCACGGCCGCAATCTGCTGCACTGCTTTGGCGGCGTCCTGGTTGAATTGCTTCACTGTTTCCCGCGTGTACTTGTGGTCCACCATCTTGGCAATGAACTGCGGCGGGATGGTCACAATGTGCGCCCCGGCCAGCGCCGCGGACTGGATGTCCATCACCGCGCGGATGCTGCCGACGATAATCTTCGCCGTGTAGTGCCACGCATCCAGCCAGTCGCGCGTGCGGCGGATGATCACGGCGGGGTCGTTGCCTTCATCGGCGACGCGCCCAGCGAAGATGCTCACGTACGTCGCCCCGGCCTTCGTGGCCAGCAGCGCCTGGTTGAACGAAAGAATCGCCGTCACGTTCACGCGGATGCCTTCGCGGGAGAGCGCGTTTACCACACCCAAGCAGGAGATGCCCTGCTCGTTCACCACCGGAATTTTCACCACGATGTTTGGCGCCCAGCGCGCGAACTCCCGCGCCTGCCGCAGCATTTCCGCACGCTCGTTCGACGTCACCTCGACGCTTACCGGCCGCTCGCCCAGCAGCCGGCACAGCCGCCGCGCACCGTCTTCCAGGTCATGCACGCCGTCTTTGAACATGATGCTGGGGTTGGTGGTCAGTCCGTCCACGATTCCTTCGCCGAGCCACTTTTCGATCTCCTTGCTATCCGCCGAATCCAAAAAGATCTCCATCGCTTTTCTCTCCCCCTTGCGCGTCGGTACTCCGCGTCCTTACATCCCCGCCCGCGCTTTTTCTTCCCTGATCCCCCATCCCTTCTGTCATTTGCGTAATCCGCGGATTTCTCTCGTTAATCAGTCGCAACATTCTCTTCCTTGCGCTCTTCTTCTCGAGGTCCGCAGTAGTCGTAGCGGTAGTAGTAACCATAGCCCTCGTGCCGCGCGTCCAGCTTGTTCAACACCACGCCGATTAGGTTCGCACCCACGTGCCGTGCGGCTGCCTGCGACCTCCGTGCCAGGTCCCGCGGCGTTTCGCCGCCCTCCACGACTAGCACCATGCCCTCGACGATCGTCGCCAGGATGCGGCTGTCCGCCACGTTCAACAGAGGCGCGGAGTCCATCACCACCATGCCGTACTCCAGGCTGGCCTGCGCAATCAGCGCGTGCATCCGTTCACTCGACAGCAGCTCCGCCGGATTGGGCGGCAGCGGCCCGCACACCAGCACGTCGAGTCCTGCCTGGTCCGACGCGCACACGCACGCCCGCCAGTCCGCGCCGCCGGTCAGGTACCGCACCAGCCCGTTTTCGTCCCGGATGCCGAATGCCTTGTGTACCGACGGCCGCCGCAGATCGCCGTCAATCAGCAGCACGCGCTGCCCGAGTTGCGCCAGCGAAATGGCCAGGTTGATGGCGATGGTGGTCTTGCCTTCGCCAGGACGTGAGCTTGAAATCAGCAGCGAGCGAGGCGGCCGCTCCGCGCTCGAAAGCAGCACGGATGTGCGCAATCCGCGAAACGCTTCGGAAAGCGCCGAGTGCTGCGTGCCGGTGTCGATGCGGTACCATCCCGCCCGCGAGATGGCGCTGCCGTTGTTTTTCTCTGCCCCGCCGCCGGTGAGCTCCGCAGCGCGCCCCGCACGCCCGTACGCCCCGTAGCCGTAAGCGCCGTGCTTCCCGTTCAGCGTTTGCGCCGCGGGGATCATCGCCAGCGACGGCAGCCGCAGGAAGCGCTCCACGTCTTCCGAGGTCTTCAGCGTGTTGTCCAGATATTCTTGCAAGAATGCCGCGCCCATCCCCAGCATGGCACCCAGCACGATGGCCGACGCCAGGTTCAGCAGCAGGTTGGGCCGCGCCGGGCGCTTAGGCGGCTCGGCCGCATCCACCACGCGGATGTTGGACGCCTTCAGGCCCGCCGAAACGCCTGCTTCCTTCAGACGTTGCAGCAGCCCGTCGTAGAGCTGCTTGTTCGTGTCCACTTCCCGTTTCAAGATGTTGTACTGCACCGAACGCTCGGCGATCGTTTCCGCCTGGCGCTGTTGCTGCTCGAAGGCCTGCTCGATCAGTTTTTCCCGCCGCACGGCTGCCAGGTAGTCGTTGGTGATGCGCTTGGCGGCGCGCTCGCGCTCCGCGGCCAGCACCGCTTCCATCTCGTCAATCTGATTCTGGAACTGCTTCACCTTGGGATAATCCGGCGTGAACGTGGCCGCAAGCTGCGCGCGCTGCTGGCGCGCCTCGGCCGCGCGCAGGGTGAGGTCCTGCATCAGCTTGCTGTCGAACACGCCCGGCAGCGAGCCGAATTCGCCCATTTGCACTAAGCGGTAGAGCGCCTCCCTCTCATACCGCGATGCCTGCGCCCGCGTGCGTTCCTCCTGCAATTGCCGCAGCCGCTCGTTGACGATGTTTTCCGTTGCGCCCTGCGCCGATTCCAGAAACAGCAGCCCGTTATCCCGCACGTAGCCTTGCATCTCCGTTTCGCTTTTTTCAAGCTTGGACTTCATGTTCACCAGTTGCTGCGAAAGCCATTCCGACGCCTTCTGCGTCGCTTCCCAGCGCACCTCCAGATTCTGGTCGATGAAGTTCGCCGCCAGCGTATTCACCGCCCGCGCCGCCAGTTCTGCGCTTTCCGATTCGAAGCTCACCGCCACCAGCCGCGAGCGCTTCACCGGCTCGATAGTCAGCCGCTCGCGGAAGCGCTTCAGCGTTGTTTCCCGAGTTTCCGCCGCGCGCTCCACGCCGGAGACCTCTTGCGAAGACCCCAGCATCCGACCCAGCCACCCCGGCTGCGGATTAAATTCCGCGCGCTGCTCTAAACCCAGTTGCGCAATCACGCGCCGCGCCAGCGTATCGCTTTCCAGAATCTTGTACTGACTCTCCAAATAACTGTCGGAGACGTTTTCCAGCTCGAACATCTCCTTCACCGTCAAGATTTCCGGATTCTCTTTCTGGATTTCCAGCAGGCCTCGCGAGCGGAACACCGGCTTTTGCTTCAGCGTGCCCAGCAGCACCACCGCGACAAAAATCACAAATACCGACAGCACCATCCAGCGCCGCTTGCGCAACACACTCCAATACGCCAGCAGGTCCGGTGCGGCTTCCACCTCCAGTGTCTGCAGCGGTGCCGGCACCGATGGCGCGCGCCGCTCGATTGCCGATGGTTCAATCCGTTCGATTTGAGTTTCCCGCGCCATCAGTATTTCCTCATCGTCTCCAGATCACCACGCCCGTCAGTATCGAAAGCGCCGCTTCGGAGCCGCGCTGCAACGCGCTGCGCGCCGCGCTATTGGGCACGAACACGATGTCCCGCGGACGCAGCCGCGGGTCTTCCGCCTTTCCGGCCAGCACACGCGACAAATCGATGGGCAGCTCCAGCCGCTTGCCGGAGATCTCGTCCGTGCGGATGATGCGCGCCTGCGACTTTGCCGACGTCCGCGTCAGCCCTTCGGCCAGCGCCAGCGCCTGCAGGACGGTGATGTTTTCGTTGCTCTTAAGCGAGAACCCGCCCGGCCGCTTCACCTCGCCCACGACATACACAATCCCCGCCCGCGTGACTTTCACGATGTCGCCGGGATACACGGCTGCGTTGAATCGCGCGTCTCCGGACTCCAGCAGGCTTTTCAGATTGATTTCCAGCGTCTCCCCCGCGACGCCTGGTTTTTCCTCGATGGCTTCCTTCGCCGAGGACGATGCGCTGCCGCCATTGCCGGGATATCCCGCGCCGCGCATAACGATCACCGTGTCGCCGGCGTCCGCGGCCAGCCCTTCGGCCATGGACAGCATTTCCACCACCGTCTTCGCGCCGCGCACCTGGAACACGCCCGGCTTGAACACCGCGCCAAACACGGACACCGGCCGGCTCTGCAGCTCTTTTACAAACACGCCCACGTGCGGGTCCTTCATGTACGTGCGCCGCAGCAATTCCGCCAGCACGGACTCCAGCTCCCGCGGCGTGAGCCCCGCCGCACGCACCGCGCCCAACAACGGCAGGGAAATCTCGCCGCCCGCGGCCACGCGCAGCGCACGGTTCAACTCCGGCGCTTCAAAGATGGTAATCTCCAATAGGTCTTCCGGCCCGATGCGGTATTCCCCCGCGGGACCGTTTTCTCCCGCGGCTGCCAGCATGCGCCGCATCTGCGCCAGCCGCTGGTTGTAGTCCTCCGTTGTGTCCAGCGCCGTCTTCTGCGCTGGCGCCGTACTTTGCACCGCGGATTGTCCTGCAGCCGCTCCACCACAGAGCAGCGCCGCCAGCAGCAGCATTCCCGCGTGTTGCGCGATCAAGTTTTTCCTCATGAATCCCATCCACAATCTCTTCCCTCAGATTTCTGACTCTCTACTTCTTGCCATGGCTCCGCCTTGCGTGTTCCCCGCGCGCGCGGGGCCGCCCGGTTCTGGAGCAGGAAGTGCCCGCGGCCGCTTACGGGCAAGTAATCGTGAACGGCGAAGTGGTCCCCGTGACGCGGCAGTCGGTCGGATTGGCACGCTTAAAGGCCACCACGCCGAGCGTCAACCCCACGACGCCCGCCACGATGCCGCCCACGATGGCCACGGTCTGCAACGCCGTCAGTCCGCCAGCGGCGCCGGCCCCGCCCTGCGGCGGCACGACAGTGGCGTCCAGCGTATTTCCTTCAGTCACTTCGACGGTGCGGTCCGACGCCACCACGCGCGCCGCGCCCTTCCGCGCCGCTACCTTCAGCGATGCGCCCTTGATGGCAATCTCAAAAATCCCGGCTCCGCTCGGCACGATCCGCACGCCACCGGCCAGCACCGTCACCGGTTGCACTCCACGGCTCACCACCACCAGTCCGCCTCGCTCCAGCGACATCTCCACTTGTGCTCCGGCCTGCCGCACTAGCGCCGCGCTCTGCTCCGGTAGAAACACCTGGTCGCCACCGGAAAGCGCCAGCGCCGCCGCCGTCTTGGCGCGCGTGGTGATGCGGTCGCCGTGGAATACGGTGGCCTCCGCCGGCGTCACCGTGCCGTTCACTTCGGCTGTGCCCTTCGTGCTCATTTTGGCCACGGCATCCGGCGTTGCCGCCGAGACCACCGGGGCGCACACGAGCGCCACGCACAGAAAAATCACCAATACCGCTTTCACTCGCATGGATTCCCCTCCTCAGAAGTTTCGGTCGTCCTACAGGGCCATAGAAATTCGGAAAGAATCTCGGAAGGGAGCGGGACATCCTGAACCCCGCGGAAGGGGTGATGCGGGTTCAGAATCGGCCCAGGGGCGTGCTCCGTTCCCTCAGATCTCTATCAACTACTTTTCTTGGCGAGTTCCCCGTGCTTCGCCTTTACACCATTCCCAAAACGGAATGGAATCGGTCATGTCCAGCCTTATCAATTGCAAGAAGGGGGCCAATCGATGTGAGTAGTTTGTTTTCATTGGCACCGTTTAATTCTTCAATCCTCTCGCGATTTTTGTTCGACGCACCGCGCGTCTCTCAGGTATTCTCCTTTCATGTGCCGCAGCACTTTGTGGCGGCGTATCTTCGTCTGGCTGCTTGCTGATGGTTGATATTCACTGCCATATTCTCCCCGGCCTCGACGACGGCCCCGACACCCTCGAGGAGTCTGTCCGCATGGCCGAAATGGCCATCACCGACGGCATTACCCACGTCATTGCCACTCCACATGCCAACGACACGTATCCATTCCTTCCCGAAATGGTGCAAAAGCGCCGGGATGAAATTCAGGCCCGAATCGGAAACCGTCTTATTCTCGCCACGGGCTGCGATTTCCACCTCAGCTTCGAAAACATTCAGGACCTGCGCACCAACCCCACCAAATACACGCTCAACCAGAAAAACTATCTCCTCGTGGAGTTTGCCGACTTCTCCATTCCTCCCACCATCGACAATACGCTGCACGAGCTGCATCTTTCCGGCTTGCGCCCCATCGTTACGCATCCCGAGCGCAACGCACTGATCCGCGCGAACCCTGCGCGACTCGCCGGCTGGGTCCGCCAGGGCTGCCGCGTGCAAGTCACCGCGCTCTCCTTGCTGGGCCGCTTTGGCCGCACGGCGCAGGAGTCCGCGGAGTGGCTGCTTGATCACGACGCCATCCACTTCTTCGCCAGCGACGCGCACAATACCTCCACGCGCGGCCGCCCGCTCCTGTTGCATGACGCATTCCTGGTCGTCGCCGAGCGTCGCGGCGCCGCCGTGGCTCGCGCGCTCTTCCGCGACAATCCCCTGGCCGCGTTTGAGGGCCGCCCGCTGCCGTATTCGCCGGACCCGCCCGATGTGGACGCCCCACGGAAAAGAAAGCGCAAGCGTTTCTGGTTTTTTTGATTCGAGCCAGTTCCTGTGCCGGTTGCCGAGATTCGCTTGTCATCTTTGTGTGATTTTCACTCCCCTCATCCCAGCACACTGGTCCTTCATCCTTGTTTCAATCTTTGTTCATCTGTGGTTTCATTCTTTTTTGTACCCTGACCAATGACCGCACCGCGCAAACTCCGATTCCTGCTCGTCGCCGGAGCCCGGCCCAACTTCGTCAAGATTGCGCCGCTGATGGATGTCCTGCGCGCCCGCGCCGACCGTGCCGAAACGCTCCTGGTCCACTCCGGGCAGCACTACGATGAAAAACTCTCCAAGACCTTCTTCGACCAGCTCGGCATCCCGCGCCCCGACGTCAACCTCGAAGTCGGCAGCGGCTCTCACGGCAAGCAGACCGGCGATGTGATGGCGCGCTTCGAGCCCGTCGTGGAGGACTGGAAGCCGGACATTGTGGTCGTCGTCGGCGACGTCAACTCCACCGTGGCCTGCGCGCTGGTGGCCGCTAAACTCGGCGTGCGCGTGGCACACGTCGAAGCCGGCCTGCGCAGCTTCGACCGCGCCATGCCCGAGGAAATCAACCGCGTCCTCACCGACGCGATTTCCGATTTTCTGTTTGTCACCGAACCCGCCGGCGTGGACAACTTGAAGCGCGAAGGAGTTTCACCGGAAAAAATTCATCTCGTCGGCAACGTGATGATTGATTCGCTGAAAAAGTTTCTGCCACTGGCGCGGCAATCCTCGGCCTTGCGGGATTTCCATCTCGTTCCGGCTTCGAGCGGCGGCGACATGCCTTGGACCGATTCGTCCTGCGCTGCGACGCCCGGCGCGCGACCCCTGCCTTTTGCGTTGCTCACGCTGCACCGCCCGTCCAACGTGGACGAGCCGGAAAAACTCGGCAAACTCCTCGACATGCTCAACGAAATCGGGCGCGACCTCCCCGTGCTTTTTCCCGTCCATCCGCGCACACGTGAGCGCCTGGACCGCTTCGGCCTCACCCGCTGGGTGCGCACCGCGTGGACGCACGAAGAGCTTGTCCACAAACACGCCTGCGTCCTGCTCGCTCCGCCCATCGGCTACATTGAATTCCTCCACCTGATGAGCGAGGCCACCTTCGTCCTCACCGATTCCGGCGGCATTCAGGAAGAGACCACCGCGCTCGGCGTTCCCTGTCTCACCCTGCGCGACAACACCGAGCGCCCCATCACGGTCACCCACGGCACTAACCAATTGGCTGGAAGCGACCCCGCCAAAATTATCGCCGCCGCAAAATCCATCCTCCGCGGCGAAACCAAAGGCGGCCGCGTCCCCGACTTGTGGGACGGGCACGCCGCCGAGCGCATCATCAACGTCCTTTTGAAATCTTTGTAGGACACCACAGCGGTGAGTAGCATGCCCGTTTACTGAGCGGCAGTTAACTGCCGCTGCTCCATAAAAAAAGTTTGGGCGGCCTCACGGCCGCCCGCATTTCCACTTTAATTTGTCTTCGGCGTTCCTCTGCGGTTCAAGAGATCTTTCGATTACCCGAAAATCTCCAGAATCTCCTCATACCTCTTGAACGGCGGAATCAAGTACGCCCCGGCCAATTCCGTCTTCGCCCAATCCAACATGCGCCGGGCCAGTTTGAATCCGCACGCCCGCGCTTCGGTCCCCGCCGCTTCCAGTTCTTTTTGCACGTTTTCCGGAATCACGATGCCCGGCACTTCGTTGTTCAGCCGCAGAGCCTGCTTGTAACTGGTCAGCGGCCACACACCCACAACCACCGGGATCGGACACTTGCCGCCGATTTTTTTCTCGAAAGCGTGCCAGTGTTCGGGATCGAACAGCGGCTGTGTCATCGCGAAGTGCGCGCCCGCCTCGACTTTGGCCATGAATCGCCGGATCTCCTCGTCCAGGTCGTCTGCCACCGGGTTCACCGCCACGCTGATGGAAAAATTCGTCGCCCCGCCGAGCGTTTTGCCCGCCCAGTCCGTGCCCTGGTTCAGCCGCGTGAGAATTTTCACGAGGCCGATGGAGTCCACTTCGTACACGCCGCTCGTCTCCGGGTGGTCGCCCAGCGACGGCGGGTCGCCAGTAATCGCCAGCACGTTGCGCACACCGCCCACCGACCACGCTCCCAGCAGAGCGGCCTGCAAGCCGATAATGTTCAAGTCGCGGGTGGTGAGATGCGGAATCGTCTCGACGCCGCGCGCTTCGAGCGCTCCGGCCAGCATTAGCGCGTCCATGCCCACGCGTGCCAGCGTCCCGCTGTTGATGTCGATGGCGTCCACCTTTCCGGACGCCATCACTTTCTCCACCTGCTCAAAGATTCTTTCCAGCGACACGCCTTTCGGCGGATCAATCTCCACGCTGGTGACAAATTTCTTCTGCTGAATTTTCTTCCACAGCTTGCTCTCCGGCTCGTGGACCACGCGCGCTTTCGGCGCCGTGGCCACAGCGCTGCCCGGCGAGCGCACTGCGTGGCTCGACGGGTGCAAATCCTTCACCGCCTCGGCGATGGCCTGGATGTGCGCCGGCGTGGTGCCGCAGCACCCGCCAAGAATCCGCACGCCCAGCGCCGCCGCCTCGCGCGCGAAGAGCGAAAAATATTCCGGCGACGACTTCGGATAGACGACGCGGTCGCCCACACGCTTGGGGAACCCCACGTTGGGCATTGCGCTCACGCCGCTGAAGCTGCCGTCATCCAGCGCGGTGAACTCCTCCAGGATGGGCATCAGCGCCTGCGGGCCCAGCGTGCAGTTCGCGCCGATCACTTGCACATCGTTGCCTTTCAACCGCAGCCATGCGTCCGCCGGTGTGGTGCCGCCGAAAGTCGTGCCTTCGTCGGAAAAAGTCAGTTGCGCCACGATCGGCAGCCGCGAAAATACGCGGATGGCTTCAATGGCCGCGAGCAGCTCGTCAATGTCGGAAAAAGTCTCCAGCGCGAACAAATCCACGCCGCGCTCTTCCAGCGCTTGCGCCTGTTCGCGGAAGATGTCGCGGATTTCTTCGAGAGCGAGCTCGCGCACCTGCCGCGTCGCGCCCAGCGGACCAATCGAGCCGGCGATGAGCACTTCGCGCGCCGCCGCCTCGCGCGCCTCGCGGGCAATTTTCACGCCGCGGTGGTTGATCCGCGCCGTGTTTTCGGCGAGCCCGAGCAGCCCCAGCTTGAAGCGGTTCGCACCAAACGTGTTCGTCTCGATGATCTGCGCGCCAGCCTGGATGTACGCCTGGTGCACGCGGAAGACAGCCTCCGGTTCGGTGACGTTCACCTCGTCGAAACAGCGCTGCGGCCCCAAGGCCTCGTACAGCATGGAGCCCATTGCGCCATCGGCGACCAGGATCGCGTCCTTCAGCCTCGCGTTGAAATCTTCAATGCGCATGGTAATCGCCAGTCATTCCGAGCGCGGCGAGGAATCTCTGTGCGCCGCCTCATGCCGTATGTCTTTCAGCGTTCATCTCTTCCGTGTCTCATTTTTCATCTGCGATATCTGTGGACTCTATTACCGCTTCTGCTCCACCAGCCCCGCGATCGTTCCCATCAAGTCGTATTTCGTCAGGATTTCGTAGTGACCGCCGCCCATATCCACGAACACTGCTGGCCCCTCATGGCTGAGCAGGTGCGTCAACCGCTCCACCGGCGCGTCCTTCGGAACCGTGGGCAGCGGCTTGCCCATCACTTCGCGGATCACCAGCTTGCGCAGATCTTTCCCTTGCATCGCCAGGTTCAGAATTTGATCCTCGTAGATCGTGCCAATCAGGGCGTTCTCTTCGAAAATGGGGAGCTGTGAAATGTCCTGCCCCTGCATTACGCGCAGCGCGTGGAACACAGTCTGATACGGCCGCGCGATTTGCAGTTCGCGCGCCTTGCCTTGCTGGTGTTTCACGCGGACGACGTCTTCCGCGCGCAGCGCCACTTGCGCTTCCATGTACGAGTGGTCGCGCATCCATTCGTCGTTGTACACGTTGGAGAGGTAGCGCATCCCCGTATCCGGCAGGAACGCCACCACGCACGCCGTTGCCGGCAGCGTCTTGGCCAGCTTCAGCGCCACGGAAACGCATCCGCCGCACGACCCGCCGGTAAAGATGCCTTCCAGCTTTGCCAGCCGCCGCGTCACGACGAAGCACTCCTCGTCACCCACCTGCACCACGTCGTCCAATATGGAAAAATCCAGCGTCTTGTGCAGGCTGTCGCCGCCGATGCCTTGCACCACGTACGTCGTGCCTTTGCTCATCTTTTTGGTCTTGAAGTAGTCGTAGTAAATCGAGCCGATGGGGTCCACGCCGATCACCTGGATCTTCGGATTTTTCTCCTTCAGGAATTGTGCGATGCCCGTGGTGGTGCCGCCGGTACCCAGTCCGCAGACGAAGTGCGTGATTTTTCCGTTCGTGTCCTCCCAGATTTCCGGCGCTGTCGTTTCGTAGTGCGCCAGCGGGTTGTCAGGATTGGAATACTGGTCGGGATAGTAGGAGTTGGGAATCTCCTTGGCGAGCTTCTGCGCCACCTGATGGTAGTGCCGCGGGTCACCCGGCTCCACGGCTGTGGGGCATACGATCACTTCCGCGCCCACCGCTTTCAGTAGATCGATTTTCTCTTTCGACTGCTTGTCGTTGATCGTGAATACCACTTTATACCCGCGCACCGCCGCCACGAGCGCCAGCCCCATCCCCGTATTTCCGCTGGTCGCTTCGATGATCGTGCCGCCCGGCTTGAGCAACCCCTTCTTCTCCGCCTCGTCAATCATTTTGATCCCGATGCGGTCCTTCACCGAGCCGCCGGGGTTCAAGTAATCTGCTTTCACATACACTTCGCAGGCGATACCCTCGGCCAGCTTGTGCAGCTTGATCAGCGGCGTTTTTCCCACTGCATCCAAAATGCTGTTGCACTTCATGCGCTTGCCTCGCTTCGCCTCTAATGCATCCCTTGAATCCTGCTTCTTGCGAAAGTCACTTTTTGTTTTTCGGCTTGCCCGCTGTGCGTTACACAAGTATCGCACGCCCCCCGCGCGCCTGCCACCGCGTTACTTTGCAGGTGTTGTCAGCGTAGAATATTTGTACGGAGGTGCTCCGATGCTCCTGCCAGATGATTCCGAGTTCAGTCCGCAGTTGCTGGCCGTAGTCGTTTTGCTCGCAATCGCATTCCTGGGCCTCATGATGTTTCTCGTCTCCCGTGTGATTGGATGGAGCAGGCTTGCGGAGGATTACCGCTCCTTTGAGGAGATGCCGTCCACGCGCTTCCGCATGCGGTCTGCGCTACTTCGCGGATGGGCTCACTACGGCAACTGCATCACATTTGGACTGGACGCGCGTGGCCTGCATCTTGCTTCGTTCGGTTCGCTTCTCGGACACCCGCGCCTGCTTATCCCCTGGGCTGATGTTTCCATTATACGCAAAAAAGTGTGGTGGGCTCGCTTCGCTGAGCTTCGTTTCCGTCGCGCCCCGGAGATTCCCATCCTCATCAGCGCGCGCCTCGCCGAAAAAATCTCCTCCTCCGCTGCATCAAGATGCCACACGGGGAGCGCGCTCCTGGAGCACACCTCCGCCCAAATTCCCACCTAGCGGTCCTGAATGCATCTTGTTACGCCTGTCGATTGTTCCTGATCTTGTTTTCTTTGGTGGTCTCTGCAGTAGATCGTTTTTGCGCTCAATCTAAAAAGTCTACGGATTCAATCTCTTCCTCTAACCCCCGGCCCCTGCCTCACCGCGCCCACGCCATTCCATCCGGCTCATTTCCCGTTTCAAACGTACTCAACACTTTCCGCGCGGCCACGTCAATCACACTGACCTTATTCGCATTCGTGTTGGCGACAAACGCCCGTTTCCCGTCCGGCGTCATCTGAATCCCCACCGGCATCATGCCCACTTCGATTTTCGCCACCAGCGCCCGCGTGCCGGCATTGAACACGCTCACCATGTTCGACTGCGCGTTCGAGACGAGCACTTCCTTTCCATCCGGAGTGAATTTCACGCGGATGGGCATTTTGCCGCCGCTCTCGAAGGTTTCCTTCACCGTGTCGCTAGCGGTGTCAATCACCGAAATCGTATGCGCCGCGCGGTTCGTGGCCCACACTTCTTTTCCGTCCGGTGAGATCGCGATTCCTTCCGTGCCGTCGGCTGTTTTGATCGTCTTGACCGCGTCCGTCGCGCGCGTAATCACCGTCACGCTGCCCGAGCGGATATTGGAGACATACAATTTCTTTTCGTCCAGCGTGGGCACCACCATGTGACTCGTTTCCTGGTCCGTTTTCCACGACTTCACGATTCTCCCGCTCGACGTATCCAACTCCAGCACCGCCTTATTCTCTTCTGCCGTCACCCACAACCGTTTGCCGTCGCGGCTCACCACGATGCCGTGCGGCCGCTTGAATTCGCCCAGCTCCCATGTCGCCGTCATTTTGTGCGCCTTCAAATCCAGCACCGTAATCGACGTCCCCGGGGGCTGCGGCGGTCGCTGCTCGTTGGGACGGAACACGCCGTACGCGCCGTAATTCGACACATAGGCTATCCGCCCGTCGCGCGAAGTCGCCACTTCGTGCGGCCCTTTGCCTGTTGGCAGCTTCGCAGAGACTTGCAGCGTTGCCGGATTCACAAGCGCCGCTTCGTGGTCGCTTTTGTTCAACACAATCAACGTCTGCGCGCTCACCGCGCTCGCCAGCGCGACACTGCCCACGACCGCCACGGCAAACATATTCAAAATTCGCACCGCCTCACCTCCGGACTTTTCCCGGTCACTCTAGCACAACCGGTTTTGTGGCACAGGCTTACAGCCCGACTGGCACGGCTTCACATTTTTCGTGGGGTGTTCGGCCTGAACCCTGGAAGCGGCGGGGCGAACCCCCGCCATCTGTAACCCAAACGCTCCAGTTCTTGCGCCGGGCTTTGCGTTGCCTGGACAGATTAACGCGTGTAATTACAATTACTTACAGCCAGCGCCTGCATTGGCGATAGCCTTGCCATACCAACCATTGAACCCCACGGCAGGAAGACCAAAAGGAGGCGGCCATGGAAAATAAAAGTTCAGCGAAAAAGATGTACTCAGGGATCGCGGCGATTGTGCTGGCGACACTGCTGTTCGCGCAATCCGCGGCCGCGCAGGAGAAACGATTTCTTGTTCGCTACGACCACGGCTCCGCGAACCTCGCGCCCTGGGCCGGCCTGAAGCTCTACGTCGGCTCAGAGCACGTGCGCATTCTCGCCGGCAATGAGTTGATTCACGACATTCCCGTCGCCAGCATCACCAGCGTTTCGCACGAGCTCCGTTCGCCATTCGATCCCGCGAAAACCACCGAGCGCGTCTTCAACGACACCCTGGGCGCCTGCTCAAACCTGGTGGATTGCGCCGTGCTCGGCTCCGCGGGCGTTGTCGGGGCCGCCGGCGTCGGCGTGGCCTCTTTGTTCACACCGAAGGAGTTCGTCATCACCGTTAACTGGCACGAAAGCGGCCAGCCGCGCGAGCTCGCCATGAAAATCGCCTGGTACCAGAAGGATTTCATCCTCCGCGCGCTAGAAAAATCCACCGGGCGCAGCGCCATCGAGCGTTTGCCCAGCGCGCATGCGCCCGTGAACATTCATTCCGCGAAACTGCCCGACGCGCAAACTTCCACCGCATCACCGTCCATCTCTCCTTCGCTGGATACGACTTCGGTTGCAGCCACCGAAATTTCCGCCGCGCCGAAATCGCAAACCGCCTCCGCGTTGCCCGCCGCGGAGTCCCGCGGCCCAGCGGCCGCGACAGAATCTCCGGAACTCATCCGCCGCTTCGAATTGGTCCTTTACCGCTCCGCCCGCGTCGGTGACGCCGTCCTCCAGCCGGGCTTCTACCTTGTCCTCGTGCAAGAGCGCTCGAACGGCAAAGTCATGGTTGTCTTCCTCGACAACTCCGCACAAGATTCTCCGACCACGAAAATCCTGGCCAAAGCCTTTGCCGACCTAGCTCCCGCTGTTGGCGTCGCCGCCGTTCAGCCGGTGTTCACGACCACGGACAGCTCCGCGGCTTCCAGCGCCGATGACCATTCCACTGCTTCCCGCGTCGCCGCGCTCTCCGAAATCCGCCTCCCCGCCCGCACTCTCAAGTTCAGCAATTAGCTAGGGTCGCGCAGCCAAGCAAAGGCGTCCCGATGGTCAATCCCGAGTCCCGATCCCAGAAAATCGGGACTCGGCATCGGGGAACCCTTTCCGTGTTTTCCTGACCCCTGACCCCTTCTTACATCCGTGCTAATCTGTGTTCATCTGCGATTTCAAATTGCGAGGTTTGATCGCCATGCCACGCCAAAATATCCCTTCCGGCACGAAGTGGGAACCCATCGTCGGTTACTCGCGCGCCGTGCGCGTCGGGCCGCACGTGCACGTCTCCGGCACCACGGCCACGGACGCCGCCGGCAACATCGTCGGGCCGGGCGACGCCTACGCCCAAGCCATGCAGACACTTGCCAACATCGAATCCGCACTGCTCTGGGCCGGCGCCAGCCTCGCTGACGTCGTTCGTACGCGCATCTATGTCACCAATATTGCCGACTGGGAAGCCATCGCCCGCGCCCACGGAAAATATTTCTCCGAAATCCGCCCGGCCACTTCTCTCGTCGAAGTCCGCCGCTTGATCTCCCCGGAGATGCTCGTCGAAATCGAAGCCGACGCCTACGTGGCCGAATGATGGACGCCCCCGTGCGCACCTACAACATCTGCCTCCTCGGCTTCGGCAACGTCGGCCGCGCCTTTGCGCGCCTGCTGCTGAACAAGTCCGCCGAATTGCATGACCGCTATGCCGTGGAGGCGCGCATTTCTGGCGTCGCTTCGCGCCGTATCGGATGGCTTGTCAACGAAAACGGCTTCGACGCGGAAAAACTTCTCGCCGACGATTTTTCCGGCGGCACGAAGTCCGGTTTCGTCCGCGAGTGGCTTTCCCGTTCGCGCCCCGATGCCATGATCGAAATCTCCAGCGTCAACGCGCAAACCGGCCAGCCCGCTATCGACCATATCCGTGCCGCGCTCGAATACGGCGCGCACGCCATCACCGCGAATAAAGGCGCTCTCGTCCACGGCTACCGCGCACTGCGCGATCTGGCCGCCGCACGCGGGAAGCGCTTTCTCTTCGAAGCCTGCGTGATGGGCGGCACGCCGGTTTTTTCTCTCTTCCGCGAAACGCTCCCTGCAACCAAGCTCCTCCGCTTTCGCGGCATCTTGAATTCCACCACCAGTCTCATCCTCTCCGAAATGGAAGGAGGGAACTCCTTCGACGACGCAGTAAAAAAAGCTCAGGCCCTCGGCATCGCGGAGACCGATCCCTCCGCCGACGTGGACGGCTGGGACGCCGCCGTCAAAGCCCACGCCCTCGCCACCGTCTTGCTGGATGCGCATCTGCACATAGAAGACATCCCCCGCGAAGGGATCCGAGCCATTTCGCAGGAGCAGGTCCGCACCGCGCGCACCTCCGGAAAAAAGATCCGTCTCGTCGCCCGCGGCGAAAAATCCGCGGACCGCGTCGTTGCATCCGTGAGCCCTGAGGAAATCTCTGCGGAAGATCCGCTTGCCGCCGTCGGGCCCACTGGCCTCATCCTTCATTTCGAGCTGGACACGCTTCGCAACCTCATTGTCGCCGCCGACCGCCAGGGGCCGGACACCACTGCCTACGGCCTCCTGGCCGATTTCTTGTCCGCTGTTCGCGCTGCATAGCCCGGGCGAAACGCGCGCCCTCTGAGGCGCGTCTGTTGCTTTCAGACCGGCGAATTTCGGCGTACGATACCAACGTGTCCGCCAGCTCTTTTATTTTGGAGGGGAAAATGAACCGCTTTCGCGCATTCGCTTTTCTGCTAGTTCTGTTGCTCTTAGTCTCTTCCGCTTCCGCCCAGGCGCCCAGCTACAAAGTCGCCAAGAGGTTTGAACTCGGTGGCGACGGCGGCTGGGACTATCTCTCCGTGGACGCCGCGGCCCGGCGCATCTACGTCTCTCGGGCCACACGCGTCATGGTCGTGGACGCCGATTCCGGCAAGCTCCTCGGCGAAATCCCGGACACGCCCGGCGTGCACGGCATTGCCATTGCCAACGATCTTGGCCGGGGCTTCATCAGCGCTGGCCGGGCCAATAGCGTCACCATCTTCGATCTGAAGACCATGGCTGTCATCAGCAAGGTGGACGTCGGCCAAAATCCCGACGCAATCTTGTATGAGCCCAAGACCAAGCGCGTCTTCACGTTCAACGGGCGCAGCAATGATTCAACCGTCCTCGACGGCGCGGCCGGTACCGTCGCCGGCACCATCCCCCTCGGCGGTAAGCCAGAATTCAGCGTCCACGACGACAAGGGCACTGTGTACGTCAACATCGAGGACAAGAGCGAAGTCGCCGCGATCGATGCCAAAACGATGAAGGTCACTTCCCGCTGGTCCATCGCGCCCGGCGAAGAACCTTCCGGCCTGGCCATAGACCGTAAGAAGGGCCGCCTCTTCTCCGTGTGCAACAACAAACTCATGGTCGTCAGCGACGCCGCCGCCGGCAAGGTGATTGGCACCGCACCCATCGGCGCGGGCACCGACGGCGCTGGCTTCGATCCTGACTACGGCTTTGCCTTCAGTTCGAACGGCGATGGCACGCTCACGGTGGTCAGCGAAGTGTCGCCAGGAAAATTCGACGCGGTGCAGAACGCCGAAACACAGCAGCGCGCCCGCACCATGACCATTGATCCTAAGACGCACGCCATTTATCTGCCTGCGGCCAAGTTCGGCGCAGCGCCTGCGGCTACTCCGGAAAACCCGCGCCCGCGCCCGGCGATGGAGCCCAACAGCTTCGTCCTCCTCGTCGTCTCGAAGTAACGCCGCTTATTCGTGGGGCAGGCTTTCTAGCCTGTCCCCCCGGCGTGCGTTGTTTGTCATGCCGTAGGGGCGGATCTCTGGGTCCGACTGTTCTCTCTTACCGCTCGCTGCATTACACTTCCTCTCTGAAATCCGCACGGAGGAACATCATTGGGTCTTGACGTATATGTCGGCTCGCTCACCCGTTATTTCTTGCACCAGTGGGAAACTGTTATTCAAAAATACGCGCGGGAGAACGGGCTGACATGCGAGATCGTGCGACCCCCTGGCTGCAAGCTGGAAGATCCCCCGCCAGAGCCTGCTTCCGTGCGAGAGTCTGTGATTGCGTGGCGCGACTCTCTTGCCCAAGGACTCTCTTCACATCCAATCGAATTCCCTGAGTGGGATGAATCGGATGCTTCCCCCTATTTCACCGACAAGCCAGCCTGGGATTGTTATGCCTGTCTGCTGATGAAGGCCGCTTACGACGAGCATCCCGAATTGCGCTGTCCGGAGAAATCCACTGACGATTGGGATAAAGATCCCGCCTGGCTAGCTTCTACTGCGGATGGATATCGGACGGGCTATGCCCAGCTCTTGTTTCCAGAGTTGTGGCTGCCGTGGAGTTTCAATTTTGTATTTCAGGCTCAGGACCTTTCAGGCACAAAAGTGTGGATCGGGTCATCGCCAAAGCTCCTCGAGCAGCTCTCCGCTCTCAACAAGCGGGCATTCCATGCGGGCGAGGATCAATTCCGAGCTTGGCGGGCTGCTGGATCGGAGTACGGCGGCCCTTTCGACATCGCAGCTCAGTTTGGCTTTGCAATTCTCTGGGAACTTGCATCACAAGCCGTCCTCCATAATCTCCCGATAAAATTGGATTACTGATCCTTGCGTCGCCCTGCGCTGCGCGGCTGAAATCTTCAAATTCGACTTTTGACTATCAACAATCCACCATCGCCTATAAACTTCTCCCGATGTCCTCCCACGAATACTCCGACGTCTTCGCCGAGTTCTATGACCACACGCCGCTCTATCTCTCTCGGCCGGATATTGCTTTCTACGTCGAAGAAGCCCGCAGCGCCGGCGCGGTCCTCGAGCTCGGCTGCGGCAGCGGACGCATCTTGATTCCCACCGCCGCGGCTGGCGTGCCCATCACCGGCCTCGATCTTTCCGAATCCATGCTCGCGCGCTGTCGCGATAAACTCGCCGAGCAGCCTTCCGAAGTACGCGCGCGCGTGCGCCTGGTTCATACCAGCATGACGGCGTTTGATCTCGCCGAGAAATTTCCGCTCGTCACCACTCCGTTTCGCGCCTTCCAGCACCTCATTTCCATCGACGACCAGCTCGCCTGCCTGCGCTGCGTGCACCGGCACCTGGCTCCCGGAGGGCGTCTGATCCTGGACATGTTTCAAGTCAATCCCGCCGCCTTGGACAATCCGGAATGGATGCGCGAGCGCGAGGACACGCCGGAAACAAAACTTCCCGACGGCCGCAGCTTTCGCCGTACCGCGCGCATCACGGCGTTCCACCGCGCCGAACAGATGAATGAAGTTGAGTTCGTCGTGTACCTCACGTATCCCGACGGCCGCACCGAACGCCACACCCAGACCTTTCCGTTTCGTTACTTTTTCCCGAAGGAAATCGAGCACTTGCTTGCCCGCGCGGGCTTTCGAGTCGTCACCATGTACGGCGATTTCCATCGCTCGCCGCTCTCCAACGATTCGCCGGACATGCTGACCGTCGCCGAGAAAATCCCGGGCCACGAATCTTCGTAGCATGGAAGGAGTCGCCATGGACTCGGATCCCCAACTCATCGCGCAAAACGAATTGCAACCCGGAGAATCCCTCCGCTGGTCCGGCCAGCCCGAACCTGCACGCATGGCCCTCAAAGCACTGCCCACGGCGCTGTTTGCCGTTCCGTGGACCGCATTTGTCGTCTTCTGGATTTGGGGCGCCGCCGGAGGCAAGATGCCCGACCTGTCCCGGCTAGGGTGGAAAGAATTGTTTCCGCTCTGGGGCGTCCTGTTTCTTTTCGTTGGGCTGCGCATGCTCCTATCGCCACTGTGGGAGTACCTCCGAGCCACACGCATCGTGTACGGCGTCACGGACCGCCGCGCGTTCATCCTGCAGGCAGGCAGTTCGAAGAAAGTGAAGTCCTACGCGGCCGCCGAGCTGAGCAGCATCGAGCGCAAGGAAAAAACCGACGGCTCCGGCGACCTGCTGTTCGGCCGGCCCGACGCGGAACAAGCGCGCCGCATGCGCTCCACTAATTTTGGAATGATGATCCCGCAAGGCTTCATCGGCATTCGCGATCTCCGCATGGTCGAGCAGCTTTTGCTGGATATCTCCAAGTCGCAGTCAGCGAAGTCTTCCGGAGACTTCTGACCCGTTCGTATGATGGAAAGCCAACGGAATTCTCTTCGGCAATTGGTTGCGCTCTGCGCGCAGCCGGACGGCATCGCCTTGCCCACGGACGAAGGCGGATGGGCCGCTCTTCTCGCGCTCGCGCTCGAACACGGCGTCGCTCCGCTGCTTTTCGCCAACCTGCGCGAGCGCGTCTTGCCGGTTGATGCCCGCGACCGTTTGCGCCACGTCTATCTCACCAACGCTTTTCGCAATGACCAGCTGCTCGCCGAGCAGCAGCGCCTCGTCACCGCTTTTTCTCAAAAATCCATTTCTGTCTGGCCGCTCAAGGGCCCTCATCTCGCCCAAAAACTTTACGGCGACTTCGCTGTCCGCCAGGTGGCGGACATGGACCTCCTCATCCGCCCCGCCGACCTCGCCGCCTGCGACGTTCTGCTTCAATCCGCCGGCTATGCACGCCAGGCGCAGGGCGACATCGCCACCCTGCGCGACGCTGGCGAGTTGCTTTATCTGAAGACCGTCGAGAATTCCAGGAATCAAAATGTCGCCGGGCAGGAAATGGGCATTACCTTCGCTGTGGACCTCCAGCAGCGCGTGCTGCCCTACGGCCGCCGCGACCTGCTCGCCGACCGCATTCGCGCACAAGACCTCACACCGGTGAATCTTCTTCTGCTTCTATGCGTCAACCAAGTCGCGCACCGCTTCGCGCGCCTTAAATATCTCCTTGATGTCGCCGCCTGCCTCCGCAAGCTCCCGGAGAATTTCGAGTGGGACGAATTCACCGCCGTTGCACGCCTTCTTGACTTCACTCCCGGAATTTACTGGAGCCTAGCCTGGGCGCGGGCCGCTGCCGATGGGCCGGTGCCGGAACACGTGCTCGAGTCGCTTCGCCCCGGCTGGTTTGCTCGGCGGCTGGCCACGCGCGCGCTGGCAGAAGATCCCCTGGCTATGCTCGTCCGCGGCGCTTCCCTCGACGGGCCCGCCGGCGCCTGGGCCATTCTGGCCTGCACGAGAAGCGGTCTTCCAAGCGCGAGACAGCTTGGACGAATGCTCTTTCCTCCTCCCGCCACTCTTCGCCAGGAGTTCTTCGCTACTCCCGGCCGTCCCATCCTTTATCTGTACCTCGCGCGACTCGCACGCAAACTCCCTGCCGCTTTCCGCCGGCAATCGTAGCGACGTGTTACAGGCACCCCTCGCATCGGGCCTCTTTGTCTTTCCTGATCAGGGAAGTTTGCAACTTGGGGAGCAATTTCGGGTTTCTTGAAGGGTGCTGTTTCGGTACCGTTACCTTCGTGATTTGTTGACACGAAATAGCTTAGGCGCGTAAAGTCGCTATACCTGAATTCTGGGCCATTGCCTGTTTCCATGTTTTCGTACCGTTTTTGTACGCAGGCACCGGCCCAGGCTGGGAATTCGAGGAGGCCATACCGCAGGTGGCTCACGCCCCGCAGAGCGCGCCGTTGTCTGTGTCCATCGGTCTCGTGCCTCTGAATCTCTTTTTCCGCGAAAATGCTCTCCTCAAAAAGGCCGCCGCGCGCTATTCCGCGTTCGAGCATTCTTCCGGCCAGGGCTTCCCCGTCTACTTCGACCAGAGAATAGATTTCCGGCCCGCTGCAGGCTTCGACTTCTCCTTGCACGGCGCGACACTGCGCCTGGACTCCGCCGCCGCGCGCATTTCCGGCGTCGCCTCCGAATACACCGTGGATTCGCTCCTGCGCGTGCTGCTTTCCATGATCCTGCTCCCGCACCGCGGATTCCTGCTCCACGCCGCGACCATCGAGCGCAACGGCCGCGCCTGCATTTTTATGGGTCACTCGGGCGCGGGCAAGAGCACCGTCGCAAGCCTCTCTCCGGCAGGCGCTCCGCTCACCGACGAAATTTCTCTGCTGCGCTGCGACGTCGCCGGCTGGCGCGCCCATGGCACGCCGTTCTGGGGCGAGTTTCGAGCGGGGGACCGCAATTGCAACCTCCCGATCGCCGGCATCTACTCGCTGGTGCAGGCCCCGGAAAACCGCCTCGAAAAAATCACGCCGCGCGAAGCCCTCCGCGGCCTTTTGTCGAACGTCCTTTTCTTTTCCGGCGACTGCTCTGCACGCGAGCAACTCCTCAGCGTCGTCTCCGGCTGCGCCGAGGCGCTCCCGTTTTATCGCCTCCATTTCAAGCGCGATTCCAGCTTCTGGGAGGTGCTCCCGTGAGCGCCCCACAGCCCGTGCTTGCTTCCGTTCGTCCCACGCAGAATCCGCTCGCCGCCTGGCGCGAAATTGATGGCGTCGTCGTGGTGATTTCGCCCGAGGATAGCGTGCTGCACGAGCTCAACCCCACCGCCGGCTTCATCTGGAAGCACGCCACCGGCGAACGCACCGCCGAAGAAATCGCAGTGCTGCTGGCCGCCGAGTACGATGTGGACGCGCCCACGGCTCTTGCGGACACCCGCGAATTGATTGCCGAGCTTGCTGGTAAGAAACTTTTGCACATGGAATCCAGATCCGCGGCGGAGGTGTCCCGTGGCTAGCGCGGCGTTGATGGGCCGGCTGGTGGCGCGCTCGATTGCGCGCAATTTCCCGCTCAATGTTCATTTTGACGTCACGTACCGCTGCAACGAGCGCTGCGTGCACTGCTATTTGGATCACGCCGACCACGGCGAAATGACCACCGGCGAAATCAAGCGCGTGCTCGCGGAATTGGCAGAAGCCGGCACGCTCTTCCTGACCTTCAGTGGTGGTGAGATTTTCCTCCGCCCGGATTTTTTTGAACTGCTGGCCTGCGCACGCAAGTTGCGCTTCGACGTTACGCTGAAGACCAACGCACTGCTGATCACTGAGGACCGTGCCGCTCAACTCAAGCAGCTCGGCGTGCGCCGCATTCAGATCAGCCTGTACAGCGCGGACGCCGCCATCCACGACGCCATCACGAAAGTCCCCGGCTCTTTCGACCGCTCGCTCGAAGCGCTGTGTTTCTGCCAGGCGCAGGGGCTTCTTGTGAAACTCTCCTGCCCGCTGATGAAACAGAACATCGGCGTCTGGCGCGAAGTGCAGGGGCTCGCCGAATCCCTCGGCGTCACCTTCATCATGGACCCCACGATTACGCCCATGATGGACGGCGGCCGCGACCCGCTGGCAATGCGCCTCGCGCCCTCCGAACTGCTTCCCGTGCTGATGGACCCTGTGTTGAATCCCCCCGCCGCCGCGCCGGCCACCGCCCCCTCCACGGACATGGCCGCCGCCTACGACAACATCCCGTGCAGCGCCGGCCACAACAGCCTGTATATCTCGCCCTACGGCGAAGTCTATCCCTGCGTGCAGATGCCGATGCCTACCGGCAACTTGCGCGAGAAGACGTTTTCCGAAATCTGGTACGGCTCCGCGAAGATGCGGCGAGTCCGAAACGTCCGCGAAAGTGATATGGCCATCTGCCGCGACTGCGGCATTCGCAATCATTGCCAGCGGTGCCCGGGTCTTGCGTACATGGAAGATGGCGACCTCACCGGGCCTTCCGAGCGCGCCTGCGAGCTTGCCGAAGCCGCCGCGTGTCTCGCTGGCATCGCGGACCCGGTCAGCGGCCTTCGCGCTTTGGGCCGCCTGCACGTCAACAAATCTAATTCCATTCCCGCTCAGCTCGTGCACATCGCCGCGCTGAGCGTTTCCTAGGAGCGGGACACCTTATGCACACGGACAAACAGAACACCGCCACCGCGGCCGACACATCACGGCGCAAGCCCTACGTCAAACCGCAGTGCCTCTCGGAGAAAATCTTTGAGACCACTGCGCTCGCCTGCGGCAAGCTGCCCGCCGGCAGCGGCGTGTGTGGCGCTGTGCCTAAGGCGTCCTGAGCGGAGACCGGGTGGAGCGTCCGCGTCCCGACATTTTGGGACTTCGGCGCCAGCCCAACATCGGATTGCGCATGCGCAAGCAGGGGGAGAAGCCATGAATCGAAACAGCAAGTTCTTGAGCGGAACAATTCTTTTAGCCGGCGCGCTGCTGGTTTTTTCAGCGCCAGCGCACGCGCAGAATCGCCGGCCCATCACCAAGGAGGACGAGCCCGCATCGCGCCCTGCGGCAGGCCGCAAGGCGCCCGTGCCCGTTGCGCAGCCCGTGCAGGCGGCGCCGGCCGTCGCTGAGATTTTTTTCTGTGAGACTTCCACCACCGAGTGCCGCTCCACGAATACCAGTTTCACAGTGAACAAGCTGCGCGATCTCTTCGTCTTCGTCACCTGGCCCGGCGCCAACGGCGACGTGGTCCAGACAGTAGAGTTTTTCCTGCCGGACGGCAGCCTCTATTTGAAGCGCGACACGCCGTTTCGCGCTCGCGTTGGACAACCGCGCGCTCGCGCCGCTGCTGGCGACAACGCCGTTGCGGATGCCTTTCTCACCTCCAGCCGCGGTGTACCCACTGTAGTTACGCCGCTGGCCGTCGCCGGCACCTACATCACTCAGCGCAGCCTTTTGGGCGCTTGGACCGTGCGCGTCTCGCTCGGCGGCAAACCAGTGCTCACCGGGCAATTCACTTTGAAAGCGCCGGAGCATCCCTAACGCGTTTCGCGGCGCGAGCCCGGCTCGTGGACGAGCTGGCTCGGGAACTGGCAGTAGCTTGAGGTTTTACACCGGCAACGATGAGCAGTTTCAAGGAGGACCCGTATGAGCGCGTACAATCGAATTCGACGCACAGTTTGCCTGGTGCTCGTTGCGCTGCTGGTGGCGCCCGCGTCCGCGCTCCGTGCTGACGAAATCACCACCCTGACCGCCGTGGCGGACGCAACGCTGCTCCAGGGCAGCGCGACTACCAATGACGGCACCTCCGCCATCTTGCGCGTCCTCGGCGAGACGTCGGAAGTCATGCGCTCTTTGGTTCGTTTTGATCTCTCTTCGATCTCCTCTAGCGCTGCGGTGAAGGTGGCCCAGCTGAAGATGAGGGTTGCCCAGGCACCCAATTCCTCACGCACACAGGAGGCGCGTCGCGTTACGGGCACCACTCCCTGGAACGAAACCAGCGTCACATGGACTTCGCGGGATGGCACAGTGCCCAACAATTGGGGCACGCCGGGCGGCGACATCGGCGCCAGCCCCATCAGCACCCAGCCCAGCGGCACTTCCAATGGCGCTGTTCTGACCTGGCCCATCTTGAGCGATGGCGCAGTTCCCAATATTCCCCAGGACTGGGTCACCACCCCCGCGAATAACCAGGGCCTGATCATCAAGGACGCCGTCGAAACCAACCCGGCCCGCGCTGTAGTTAAGGCCGTTCTCTCCGGCACGTTCGTTAGCACTGGCGCTGCGCCGCCGGCCGTTCTTTCCGCAAACCTCGGTTCCTGCAACGGCGCCAACCCCACGGTCAACATCAATAAGTCATTCCTGATGTTTCAGACCGCCGACAATTCCATTCGGCCCAATACTCTTCAGCTCCGCGGCCGCATTGTGCCTCATGCGTGTCCCTCCACGCCGCCCACCGTGCAGTTCTTCCGCGTCACCAACGAGGCCACCACTGTAAACATTTCGTGGTATGTCGTCGAATTCCTTCGCGGCGTCAACGTGCAGCGCGGCACCGTCGCCAGCCAGAACAGCGCCACCATCAACGTTCCCATCACGCCGGTGGCCTCGCTCGGCCAGGCTTTTGTTCTTCATTCCAAGACCACTGGCGCGGCCGATGGCAGCTTCAGCGCAGACAACCCGACTATCGCGGACTTGACCGCCTTGAACAATGTGCAGTTCCGCGTCAACACCTCCAATGCCAACGCTTCGATTGACTGGGAGGTCGTCGAGTTCACCAGCTCCTCCGACCTCAGCGTCCAGCGTGGCACCACCGCCGCCATGGCGTCCGTCACGATCTCCGTTACGCTCGCCATCACCCCGGTGGATCCCGCCAAGTCCTTCGTCATGGTCAGCTACCGCGTCCCCAGCTCTTCCGCTTCAATTGGCCGCCTGATGATCCGTGGCCAACTCAGCAATTGCACGCCCAATTGCAACCAACTCTTCCTCGACCGCAGCGTGGCTGGCTCGGCCATTTCGGAAATCGCTTATCAGGTCGTCACGCTGAACAACGGCTCCACGGTGCAGACCGCCTCCACCAATTTTGGCACCAGTGTTTTGACATTGAGCCCGCCCCTTGCGCCTTCGATTAATCCGGCGAACTCGGTGGCCTTCACTTCAACGCTCGTCGGCGGCGGCGCCAACTTCGGCCGCAGCCCGCTATCCTCGCCGCTGGCGCAGTCGCTTGGTGTGTCCGCGTTCACTACCGCACTGGCTGCCAGCGCCATCACGCTCACGCGCAACAACTCCACGGAAATTGCGGACGTCTCCTGGTACGTCGCCGAGCTCAACAGCGTGGACCCTATCGCCGTCAGCTACAATTCCCGCGAAGATGGCACGCCCGCCAACCGTCCGAAGCTCGACGTCAGCTTTCTGCGCAACGTCACAATGGGCGCCAGTTCCGCAGGTATTTCCGACGTGACTCTAAATTTTGCTTATCCATGTATCGCCAGTGCCAATTGCAGTTATCTGGGAACCCTGGTCGCCCGCAAGAACGGCGCCTCCCCGCCCGTTTTCTCGCCCAACGATGGCACCGTCTATCTGGTCGGCGCTCAGCCAGTCGTCGGCGAGACGGTAGCTTCGAACGCCGATAGCTTCATCAACCCGCCCGGTGTCGTCACCGTTTTCGATGAGAACGGGCCGGACAACATCGTCAGCCCCAGCACGCAATACTCCTACAAGCTCTACACGCGCGATAGCGTGGCCATTCCCGGCGCTGCCAATCCGTCCGCACCGCACTACTCCTTCGGCACAACCGCCACACTAACGACGGTTGCCGGCGGCGGCGCCAATAAGAACTGGAGCTACAAGACTGCGGGAACTGCGCTCGCTCCTCCGGGTCTGGATCCCGGTAATAAGCTGGTCGTCGCTTCCAACGACGGCAACCTGCACAGCATGAGCACCGGCAACGGCGCGCGCAATTACAAACCCACGGGACTGACCGGCACCACCGGCGGCCCCGTGCAGAGCCGCCCGGCTGTGATTTCCCAGGGCGACACGCAGGTCGCCGACTGCGATCCCGTCACTCTCGGGAATCAGCCCTGCGACGTCTCCTACGTCGGTTCCAACGACGGCCGGGTCTATGCCTTCGACGCCATCTCCGGCCAGTTGATCTGGTCCACGCCAGCTCCTCCCAGCGTCGGTGCGCTCGTCGCGGTCGGCGGAATGATTCAAGGCGGCATCGCGGTTCAGTTGAAGGCTTTTGCCAACGGCTCTTTCACGCCCACCGCGGATCTGGTCATCGTCGGCACTCGCGAACTCTCCGCCACCGCCAACAAGGTGTACGCGTTGAACGGCTCCACTGGCGCGGTTGTCTGGACGTTCACCCCGGGCAACATGGACGCCGTGAACTCCATGCCCGCCGTGGACTATACGAACAACATCGTGTGGGTTTCCAGCCTCTCCAACGGCGCCACGCAGGCCAGTCTGTGGGCCATCAACAGTGTCACCGGCGCGCCCATCACCAATTTCAGCCTCGGCGACATCAGCGGCTCGCCCACCATCAGCGCCAACGGCAAAGTGGTTTACGTCGTTACCGACAGTGGCGATCTGTCCGCCGTGCGCACGGACATTCCTTCCTGCGCCAACACGTTTGCATCCGGCGCTAACAGCGGCACCGGCTTCCCTATCTCCTTGCTCACCGGCCCATCCAGCGATGTCATCTTTTTCACCACCACCACGGCCGGCGTTGGCACCGTCCGCAAGGCCAGCTTCAGCTACAACCCCGCTTGCGGCGGTGAGACGTTTGTCGCCTCCGGCGGTTATTCCAACCCCTCCGGAATCGGCGTTCTTTCCACGCCCATTTGGAACCCGAATTCCGGTTTTATCTACGTCGGCTCCTCCAACGGAGACTTGTACAAAATTGATCCGGCCACTGGCGCTGTTGCCGGCACTCGCGTCGTTAACGCTGGTTTCACCATCGGCGATCCGGCACTCGACGTTCTGTTAAATCGCATCTACGTCGGCGATACGCAAGGGCGCATCTATTCGTTTGATATCTTTTAATCACTTCGCGCTCGGGCCCCGGGGGTGGCCGTCACCACCCTCCTCACTGACATCTCTCTCGGTCTTTCATCTGCACTCGATAAACAATCGCGTATTGCAAAGCGAGGTACTTTGCAAATGGCTCTGAATACGGTAAGAGAGTTACAGCTTGGCGGAGGAATGATTTCCGTCTGCTTCCATGGGAGGATCTAGCGAAACCTCTGCCCGTTCCTGCTGCAGGGCGCACTCTCCATGGGCGGACGCTCAAGGCTGAGAAAAGGCAGAAGAGCTTGTTCGTGGACGGAGGGTGATCGATGAGTGGCTACTCACGGGCCTATCGTGTGCTGTGCCTGGCGCTGCTGGTGTTGCTTTTGATTCCCGCGCCCATGCTTCGCGCTGATGAGATCGTCACGCTGACGGCGGTAGCTGACGCCACTCTCCAGAAGGCTCTTCCCGCTACGAACGACGGTGCCTCCGCCATCGTCCGCGTCCTCGGCGAATCCGCCACCACGCAGCGTAGCCTTGTCCGCTTCAACCTTAGCACCATGGCTTCAACGTCCGCAGTAAAAGTGGCCACTCTGCGCATGATTGTCCCTCAGGCTCCGGTGGTTTCACGCAGCCAAGTCGTGCACCGCGTCACTGGTGCCACTCAATGGACCGAGGGCGGCGTCACCTGGAACTCCCGTGACGGCACCGTGCCCAACAACTGGGGTGCCCCCGGCGGCGACTTCGGCGCCGCTATCAATACCCAGCCCAGCGGCACTTCGGCAGGCGCCACCATCTCCTGGCCCATACTTACCGATGGCGTCGTTTCCAATATTCCCCAGAACTGGGTCAATACTCCGGCCAACAACAACGGCCTGCTGGTCAAGGACGCCACGGAAACCGATCCTGACCGCGCTGTCCTCAAGTGCCTCTACTCCGGCAGCACCTCCAGCGCCATCAACGGCACTGTCACCGTCACTCTCCCCAACCTCGGCGGCGCCTGCACCGGCACCATCGTGACCGCCAAGTCGTTCCTCGTCTTCCAGACCAACAACAGCATTGACCGCCCCGTGGCCATGGAACTCCGTGGCGCGATCTCTTCCGCTACCCAGGTCCAGTTCACTCGCGTTACCAACGAAGGTCCCATCTCCACCGTCAACATCTCCTGGTATGTCGCCGAATTTGCCCGTGGCGTCAACGTCCAGCGCGGCACCTTCGCCATGGCCGCTGCTACCAACAATGTGGCCATCGCCGCGGTGGCGGCAGTTAATCAAGCCTTTGTGCTCTGGTCGAAAACGCCTAACAGCGCCGACACTCAATATGGCGTTAACGATCCGGGGGTCGCCGAAATTACCACCACTACGAATCTTCAGTTCCGCGTGAACACCGCTGACGCCACCCACACCATTGCATGGCAGGTGGTCGAATTCACTAATCCGCTCGATATTTCCGTGCAAAAGGGCAACATTGCGACCATGGCTGCAGGAACGGCCAGCGTCACCGTCGCCATCGCTGCTGTTAACCCTGCGCGGAGCTTTCTGTTGATCAATTATCAGCTCGGCGCCGCGAACTCTGGTGGCAGCGAGGGTATTTACTTGCTGCGCGGCCGCCTCACCGGTTGCGCGGCCACCTGCAACCAGGTCACCGTCGACCGCAGCGTCACCGGGCTGGCCATTCCTCAAATCAGCTACCAGGTCGTTACGCTGAATACCGGTGCTTCCGTGCAAACGGCCTCGACGAACTTCCCCATTGGCACAGCCACCCTGAGTCCGGCCCTTTCTCCTACCATCGATACCACCCGCTCCTATGCTCTGCTTTCCACCCAGGGCGGCGGCGGCCAAAACGTGGGCCGCACCACTATGGCTGCTCCGACGGCGCAGTCCTTGGGTGCTTCGACCTGGGTGACCGCTCTGGCAGCAGCCTCGCTGACTTTGACAAGGCTGAACACTGCCGCGGCGGCCGATGCTTCCTGGTACGTCGTGCAGATGAACAACGCGCCGCCCGGCGGCGTCAGCTATTCCTCGAAAGAAGACCCCACGCCTGCCAACCGCCCGCAGCTTGACGTCAGCATCCTCCGCGACGTCATCGTCGGCACCGTCACCCCGGGCATCTCTGAAGTCACCCTGAATTACACTTTTCCTTGCGGCGGAGTTGGCTGCAATTATCTGGGCACGCTGATTGCCTTCAAGAACGGCGCTGTCGCCCCCAGTTTTGCTCCGGCCGACGGCATTTTTTACGTGGAAGGCAGCCAGCCCGTCGTCGGCGAGACCATCGATGACGACCACAACAACTTCGCCGATGCGCCCACCAACGTTCAGGACTTTGACGAAAATGGCCCCGACAAGGTCATTACTCCATCCACCCAGTACAGCTTCAAGCTCTACTCGCGCGACAATTCAATCATCACTGGTGCCGCGGTTCCCGCTCCGCCGCACTACTCCTTCGGCAGCACTGCAACCGCCACCACTACGACGCTTGCCGGCGGCGGCGCAAGCAAACGGTGGAGCTATAAGACTGCGGCGGTCTCTCTCGCTCCTCCTGGGCTGATTCCCAACGTTTTAGTAGTCGCCGCCTCCAACGACAACATTGTCCACAGCATGAACGCCTCGACCGGCGCACGCAATTACCAGCCCGGCGGTGCTGTTGGTACCACCGGCGGCGCCGTCCAGACTCGCCCGGCGGTGGTCTCGCAGGGTGACAACTCAGTGGCGGACTGCGACCCGGTCACTTTGGGCAATCAACCCTGTGACGCCGTGTATGTCGGTTCCAACGATGGCCGCGTGTATGCCTTCAACGCCACCACAGGACAACTGATTTGGGTGACTCCCGTGCCCGGCGCCGTCGGCTCACTGGTAGCTGTCGGCGGGATCATTCAAGGCGGCATCGCCGTGCAGCTCAAGAAATATGCGAACGTGGGTTTTACGCCCACCACCGATCTGGTCTTCGTCGGCACTCGCGAGCTCTCAACAACCACCAACAAGGTGTACGCGCTCAACGCCGACACTGGCGCCATCGTCTGGACGTTCAGCCCGGGCAACATGGACGCGGTGAACTCCACCCCGGCCGTGGACTACACCAATAATTTCGTCTGGGTCACTAGCCTATCCAATAGCGGCACCCAGCCCAGCCTCTGGAAGATCAACAGCGTCACCGGCGCGGGCATCACGAACTTCAGCCTCGGCGACATCAGCGGCTCGCCCACGCTGAACTTTGACAACAAGGTGGTCTACGCCGTAAAAGACAACGGAGACCTCGTCGCCGTGCGCAACGACATCGCCGCCTGTGCGAACACCTTCGCCACCGGCGCTACCAGCGGCACCGGCTTTCCTATCCCGGTTGCCGTAGGCACGAGAGACGATCGCATCTTCTACACCACGACGACCGCCGGCGCGAGCACCGTCCGCAAAGTGCGGTTCGCCTACAATCCTGCCTGCGGTGGCGAGACATTCGTGGCGGACGCTGGCTACACCAACCCCAGCGGTATCGGAACGCTTTCGACGCCCATCATCAATTTCTTAGGCCTCACCCCCGCAACGAGATTCATTTATGTAGGGTCCTCCGACGGCAATCTCTACAAGATTGATCCGGTCAGTGGCGCGGTGCTGCTCAGCCGGACGGTCAACGCGGGCTTCACCATCGGGGATCCCAGTCTCGATGTCGATCTGCTCAAGCTTTACGTCGGCGACGGCCAGGGCCGTCTCTACTCTTTCGACCTTTTCTGATTCTTTTCAACATTCCCGCTTCTCTATCGTTTGCACATTCTCGGTGATCTCCCTACCTCTGCGTTAAAGTGTTGTTCTTGTCCTCTCAGTGTTTCGTGTTTTCGTTTTGGATCGGTGTTCATCTGTGGTTTCATACTGTCTTGCGCGCATGAAGTCCGCCGCCATCTCCGCACCGTCCGAGCTCGTTCCTTGCCACGCGCGTCTCCGCGCCGAGCTCCTCGCCGACGCGCTCCGCTCCGGCGGCGTGGCCACTCTCCGCGTTTTTGGCGGTAGCATGTGGCCCTGGCTGCGCTCCGGCGACGTTCTTTCCGTCCGCCGAAAGGACCCCGCCCACATCCATCCGGGCGAAATCGTCCTGTTCCTCCGCGAAGGCCGCCTCTACGCCCACCGCGTCATCCGCAGAATTTCACACAGCGGCCGGGCCGTGCTCATCACCAAAGGCGACGCGCTACCCCGCGCCGACGCTCCCCTCGCCGACGACGAGTTGCTCGGCCGCGTATTCCGCGTGCGCCGCGCCGAACGCGAGTTCGCTTTGGACTCCACGCAGCGGCGCGCCCTTGGACGCGCTGCCGCTCTCGTCACCCACTCCAGCCGCTTCTGGTACCCTTTCGCCCGCGCCCTCAAGCGCGCCCTCTCTTCTTGATTGTTGTAGTGGCGAGCGGCAGATCGCCATCCTCTTTTTTTGACTTTTTCTGTATCTGTGTTTAACTGAGTTCAACTATGGTTTCATAGGACTGTAATGAAGCGCATCTTTGTCACTCTTGCCGTCAGTTTATCTCTCGGGGCTCCGTGGGCTTCTTCGCAGACGCCACGTCCCGTCCGCGTCCTCCTCGAAACCGAGCTCGGCGCCATCACTCTTGAACTCGACGTCGCCCGCGCCCCGGTCACCACCGCCAATTTTCTCCGCTACGTGGATGCCGGCCTTTGCAACGGCGGCATTTTTCATCGCACCGTCCGCCTCAGTAATCAGCCCGACAAAAAAGTGAAAATCGAAGTCATTCAGGCGGGCACGAATCCCGCCCGCAAGAAGGATGATTTCCCGCCCATCCCGCTCGAGCGCACCAGCAAGACCGGCCTCTTGCACACGGACGGCTGTGTCTCCATGGCCCGCGACGGGCCGGACTCCGCCACCTCCGATTTTTTCATTTGTATCGGCGACCAGCCCGCGCTCGATTTCGGCGGCGCGCGCAACCCCGATGGACAGGGCTTCGCCGCGTTCGGCCGCGTCGTGAAGGGTATGGACGTCGTTCGCAAAATCCAGGCCGCCCCCGCCGACGCTCAGCGCCTGGCCCCTCCCATCAAAATCCTCTCCGCCAAGCGCCTGTAGGGGCCACCGACATGTGAGCATCTTGCTTGCTTCGAACTTCGTATTCATTCCTCTCCCCAGTTGCCTGATTCCCTCGTGCTACTATTCGAACGAAATTGTTTGCACGGGCGCCAGGCACACGCATGTCTCAACTCGGTCGTTACGAAATTCTCGAGGAACTGGGCAGCGGCTCGATGGGCACGGTCTTCCGCGGCCGCGACCCCATGATCGACCGCTTTGTCGCCGTGAAGACCATTCGTCTCCAGGGGTTCGCCCCGGGGGAGGAAGAAACTTTTCGGCAGCGCTTTTTCCGCGAAGCGCAGGCCGCCGGAAAACTTTCCCATCCCGGCATCGTCACCATCCATGACGTCGGCGCCGACGACACTACACGCACTCCCTTCATCGTCATGGAACTCATCGAAGGCCGGACGCTCGACCGCGTAGTCGCCGCAGCTTCCGCCCCGCTCCCCGCCGCCCAAACACTCGACATCGTCAAGCAGATTGCCGATGCCCTCGACTACGCTCACTCCGCGGGCATCGTGCATCGCGACATCAAGCCCGCCAACGTCATCCTCACCCCCGCCGGGCGCGCCATCATCATGGATTTCGGTGTCGCCCGCCTGCGCAAATCGCAAGTCACCGTGCAGGGAGAAGTGATCGGCACGCCGGCCTTCATGTCACCCGAGCAGGTGCAGGGCGCGCGCGTGGACGGCCGCGCCGATCTCTTCTCGCTTGGCGTGATTCTCTACTGGATGCTCACGGGCGAAAAACCATTCACCGGCGAGCTCGCCGATCTCATGTTCAAAATCGTCTATCGCGATCCCGATCCGCCCAGCCAGCTCAATCCTTCGCTCGCTTCGGACTTCGACGCCGTTGTCGCCCGCGCGCTGGCCAAGCCCTGCGACGCGCGCTATCAGACCGGAAGAGAATTTGCCGGCGATCTCGACTGCCTCCTCGCCAGCCGGACGCCGCTCGTTTCGCCTCCCGCGCCTGCTGTCGTCGCTCCCGCCGCCGAGCGCACCGTGCGCATGCCTCCGGCCCGGAACGAAGCTATCATCGTCCCCGCCGCGGCTTCCACTCACGAGCGCGCTTCCGATCTTGCCCCCGGCCTCCTAGACCGCTGGCGCGCCCGATTGAATCGCCGTGCGCAGACCGCTCTCTTTGTGGCCACGCTCGCCCTGTTGCTGCTTGTAATTTGGGCACTCCTGCCGGCTCCGCAATCCACCGTGGTGATTTCACTGCAGCACAATTTTCGTGCCGGCGCTGTCTCCATCTGGGTCGATGACCGGTTGCTTTTGAAGGAAAACCTCGTCCATGACGAAGTGCATCGCTCGCTCCTGGGCACCCCGCGTTATGTCGGTCGTTTCTCGTATTCCCTGCGTTTGCGCGCCGGCGACCGCGCCATCCGCGTTCAGGTAACTTCCTCCGACCCCGACTCGGACGAGTCCCGCGAGCTCCGCGGCACATTCGAAAAGGATGGAGAGCGCACTCTCTCCATAAATTGCGACGCCAAACGCAACTCCCTCACCCTTTCCCTCCGCTGAATTTTTTCCTTCTCGCCACTAGCAACAACTCACTAGCCACTGTCTCTTTCCTCGCATCTGTGGTTTCATAGTCTGTCTTTTCCCGGGAGGGCCCAACAGTGCGCGCAGTCATCACCGGCGGTGCGGGATTTCTCGGATCTCATCTTTGCGATCGACTAATCGCGGAAAGCTGGGATGTTCTCTGCCTCGACAACCTCATTACCGGCGCCGAATCCAACATTGCTCACCTGCTGAGCAACCCGCGTTTCCGCTCCGTCCGTCAGGACGTCACCCGCTACATTGACGTCCCCGGCCCGGTGGATTACGTGCTTCACTTCGCCTCCCCTGCGAGTCCCGTGGACTATCTCAAGCTCCCCATTCAAACTCTGAAAGTCGGCGCGCTTGGCACACACAATTCCCTCGGCCTCGCCCTCGCCAAGAAGGCCAAGTATTTTCTTGCTTCCACTTCCGAATGTTATGGCGATCCGCAGATCAGCCCGCAGCCGGAATCGTACTGGGGCCACGTGAATCCCATCGGCCCGCGCGGCGTCTATGACGAAGCCAAGCGCTTCGCCGAGGCCATGACCATGGCCTACCACCGCGCGCACGGCGTGGACACGCACATCGTGCGCATCTTCAATACCTACGGCCCGCGCATGCGCTTGAACGACGGCCGCGCTCTGCCCAATTTCGTGTATCAGGCGCTCCGCGGTGACCCCATCACTGTCTACGGCGACGGCAAGCAAACCCGCAGCTTTTGTTACGTCAGCGACCTCATCGACGGCATCTACAAGCTCATGCTTTCCGACGAGCACGAGCCCACCAACATCGGCAACCCCCAGGAGATTACCATCCTCGAATTTGCCCGCCGCGTCCGCGAGCTTCTCGGCGCGAAGACAGAAATCGTTTTCAATCCGCTCCCCGTGGACGACCCCAAGCAGCGCTGCCCGGACATCTCCAAGGCCCGCCGCTTGCTCCAGTGGGAGCCCAAAGTCGGCCTCGACGATGGCCTCCGCCTTACCCTCGACTTCTTCAAGAAGCAATTCGCCGCCGAATCCGCCCGCGCGAAGTAGGGCCGAAAAACGAAATCCGAAAAAAGAAAACCGGACGCCCATTGTTCAATTAGCGTCCGGTTCTCAGATTTTCGTTTTTCGCTTTTCGATTTTCGGTTCTTACTCCGGCCTGCCCACCGAATGATACTCAAACCCAACTCCGCGCATTTGCGCCGGGTCCAGTAAATTCCTGCCATCCAGAATCAACGGCCGCGCCATGCTCTTGTACACGCGCTCCCAGTCCAGCGTCTTGAACCGCGCCCATTCCGTCACGATCATCAGCGCCTCGGCCCCCTGCGCTGCCTCGTACTCGTCTTTCGTGTAGCGCAAGTCCGGATAGATCGCCCGTGTCCGTTCCATGGCTTCCGGATCGTACGCCGCGATCTTCGAACCTTCCGCCAGCAGCCGCTTGATCAAATCCATCGCCGGCGCGAAGCGGATGTCGTCCGTATTTGCTTTGAACGCCAAGCCCAGCATTCCGATCTGTTTGTCCTTCAGCACCCACAGCGCTTGGCGTGTGATGTCCAGGTAGTGGTCGATGCGTCGCTTGTTGATCCGCTCGACTTCTTTCAGCAGCGTGAAGTCCACGCCCGCGCGCTCCGCCAGCCGGATGAACGCCTGCACGTCTTTCGGCAGGCAGAATCCGCCGAAGCCCAACCCGGCTTTCAGGAATTGCGGCCCGATGCGTGGGTCCATGCCCATCGCGCGCGTCACTTCCTCGACGTTGGCGTTCAGCCGCTCGCACAGGTCCGCCAGCGCGTTCGAATAGGAAATTTTCAGCGCAAGAAAACTGTTCGACGCGTGCTTGATCAGCTCTGCGCTGTTAATCGTGGTCACGATGAACGCCGGCACGGGCGTCTTCGGCCGCACCGCGTCCGGTAGCGGACATTGAAACGTGCGCTCCAAGATCGGCCGGTAGATTTCGCGTAGCTTTTTTTCCGCTTCGCCGTTGTCCACTCCTACCACGATGCGGTCCGGGTACAGAAAATCCAGCACCGCCGTGCCCTCCCTCAAAAACTCCGGGTTCGACGCTACCTGAAACTCCACGCCGCCGTGCCGCCCGTACACCGCCAGCGCTCGCTTCAGTTGCTGACCGGTCTGCACCGGCACCGTGCTTTTTTCAATTACCAGCTTCGAGCTGCGCGCTTCCGTGGCGATTAGTCGCGCCACGTTGTCGATTGCGGAAAGGTCTGCGTCGCCCGTCTCCAGCGGCGGCGTGCCCACGCAGATGAACACCGCTTCGCCTCCGCGCACCGCTTCGCCCGCGTTCGCCGTGAACGTCAACCGCCCGTCCTTGCGCGTCCGCGAAACAATCCCGTCCAGCTCTGCTTCATAGATGGGCAGCTTCCCTGCGTTCAGCGTGCGGATCTTGGACTCGTCGTTATCCGTACACGCCACCTGGTGGCCGATTTCCGCCAGGCACGCGCCGGTCACCAGTCCCACGTATCCGCATCCAATCACCGCAATTTTCAAGGAGTCCCTTTCCGTACCGCCGGCCTGAAGAATCTTTTATTTCTCACTACGCTTTTCATCCGCGCAATGAGTCCCGTTATTCTCGCCTATCCTCGCCATAGCGCGCAAAGCCAAAACTCGTCTCGCGCCCCGAAACAGCAACGGGCGGCTCCTCGCCGCCCGTCTCATCACTTCCGCTGTTTTTCTCTGAGTCTCTATGCCTCTGAGGCACCATTATTCAATCAGCCTGAGTGTTGCCTTCGCCGACTGCACCCAGTCCTCAAACGCCACCGGCATTTCCCCACTTTCGACTCCCGCCAGGAACGCAGCGACCATCTCCCCTTGTCCCTTCCCGTGGAAATTCGCCGTTCGCGTCCGCCCCGCGGAGACAAACGTTCCGCGCGTGAAATCTTCGAGTGTCGCCGTACACGCGCCGCCTGTAATTTCAATCCGCTCTTTCGACCCCGACGCCTTTGCCGCGCAATCGTACTGAATCGTCGCCACCGACCCGTCCTCAAATTCCAGCACCGCGCACAGATCTTCGTCCGGCAGTTCGCCCTGTTTTTTCGCGGAAATCTTCGTCAACGGAGCGCAAGCGATTGCACAGCACCAATCCACGAAGTGGCACACCTCGCCCAGAATTCTTCCGCCCTGCCCCGGATCGCGCAGCCAATGGCTTTCCGGCAGCGGCCCCGCGTGAACCGTGTATTTGATTTTCAGCGGCGGCTGCTCAACGCCCTGTTCGCGCGGTCCTCCATGCCCCATGTATTCCAGCACCATTTGCGTCGCCGGGGCGAACCGCCGGTTGTGCCCCAGCATGAACGGCGCGCGCTTCGCCGCCTGCGCTACCACAATCCGCTCCAGCTCTTTTTCATTCAGGCACATCGGCTTTTCGAGGAACACCGCCTTGCCCGCCGTGAGAGCCGCCGCCGCTAGGTCCGCGTGCCAGCGATGCCGTGTGGCGATAATCACGGAGTTAATTTCCGCATCGTGAAAAATCTCTTCCACATCCGTCGTGCATCGCGCAAACCCGAATTCCTCCGCCGCCTTTTTTGCGGAAATCCCATGCGCGTTGGCCACGCACACCAGGCGCACGCGCGCGCCGCTTTTCAGCGCAGGCAGCAAGTACGCGCGCGCGTAGCTTCCCGCGCCGATGACGCCGACGCGAATCGCCCCGGCCTTCCGAGATTGCTGCGTCCGACCTTTAGCTCGGCCTTCCCGCACCGGCGCGATTTCCATCGTCGTCGCAAGATTCTTTTCCGTCCTGGAATACTCCAGCAGCACGCCCAGCGACGTCGCGCTCCCGTTCGACACCACCTCATACGCCCGGGCCACGTCGTCTACCGCAAAGCGATGCGTGATCAGCGGTGCCGCAGCGATTTGTTCTTTCGCCAGCAGTTCCAGAAACGCCTCCAAGTTTCGCCGCAGCGACCACCGCACTTGCGTCAGCGGATAGTCCTCGCCGCTCGTTTCGTACGCTGGATCGTATCGCCCCGGCCCGTACGACCGCGCGTACATCACCGTCAATTCTTTCGCGTAGCACGCATTCCGCGGGAAATCCGTCCGCACGTCGCCCACCACCACCAGCGTCGCCCCGTCTGCCGCCGCTTCCACGGCCCATTCCACCGGCACCGCGCTCTTGCTCGCTGCCGCGATGAACACGCGGCGGAACCCGCGATGGATTTCCCAGCCGCGCAGCGTCTCGTACAAACTTCTGCGGTCCGCATTCGCCACATGCTCGAACCCAAGCTGCCGCGCCGTATTCATGCGGTCTCCGCGCAGATCGAATCCGCAAACGCGGCACCCTAATGCGCGCAGTGTCTGTGCCAACAGGAGGCCCACGGGCCCCAACCCCAACACCGCAACGTCTTCGCCGGCCGCGGCATTCGAAAGATGCACCGCGTGCAGCGCAATCCCACCCAGCGCCACAAACGCCGCCTCTTCAAAACTCACGCTTTCCGGAATCGCCGCGCAGAAATTCCGCGGCACAAAATTGATCTCCGCATGCGTCGCCGCGTCCGCGCCCGCGCAGGCCACCCGCGTCCCCGGCACGATCTCGCAGCCGCGCGAATCCAGCACCGTGCCCGCGCACGAGTAGCCCATGGCTCGCGTCACGTCCAGCCGCTGCTGGACTTTCTGGATCGTTTGCGCGAAACCCTCGCGCCGTAGATTTTCGAGCACTTTCTTCACCTGGTCCGGCCGCCGCAGCGCCTTGCCCAGCAGGCTGGACTTGCCCAGCTCTACCGCCGCGCGCTCCGTCCCGGGACTTATCAGCGAGCACCTCGTCGCTACCAGCACTCCCGGCCCGCCCAGGCCGCACCGCGCCGCCGGCGCCGGAACTTCCTCCACGCCGATCTTCCCAGTCCTCAGGTTTTGAACCACCTGCTTCATCGCTTACGTCTCGCTATCCTTCTGATTTTCCAATTTCTCCTTGCTTCAATCGTCTTGCGACGGCACAAAAACAAATGCAACGCTGCATGGTAACTTCCCTTCACACGAGAAATGCATTACTGCCGCTTCTTCGCGCCGCCCGTATCGCGGCGCCACCCAGCCGCTTTCCAGTTTCGCTTCCAGACGCACCCTCTCAGGCGCCGACGCAACGAGCAGCATCGGCCCCACTCGCCACGCCGATTGAAAAACAAATTCAGCCGTTTCCGGCGCCAATTCCGCCAGCGCCACGGCGTCGCCCTGCCATTTTTCCACCCTCGCCGGCGCAATCTCCGCCGCCAGATGAAAAAACCACTCCAGCTTGTGCGTGCCTTTCCCGCGCAGCGTGTCGCTGACGATTAGGAGTTCCCGCTGCCGGTCCAGCGCGACACGACGAGCCACGCCCACGCTTCCCCGCAACCGCCGGTAGCCGGAATGTTCACCCAGAAATTCGACGCGTCCGAGTCCTGCGCGCCACACCTTCGCGTCGCTGCGTGTGTCGTCCATCATGCGGAAGAGCAACCCGGGCCAGAAGCGATTTTGCTCCTCGCCGTCCACCAGCACCGAATTGTGGGCGCGCGTCGAGCGGAATTGATTCCGCTCCGCGGCGCTCCCGGAGTATTGGTACGTTCCCGGATCCACCACCACTGGCTTGCCGTCCCAGCAAAACTCCACGTTCAACTGGTCGCAGTGCGCGTGGTTCGCCCAGCCGTTGATTCCCAGCGGCCCGCAGCGCACGCTTCCGCGCAGGCGCGGCGACGCGAAGAAAAAATATCCTGAGTGATGAAACGCCGCGCTCTCCAGCGCAACGCTTCCGGGTGAGCTCGCGGGCTCCGGCGCGCGGCCCAACCGCCACCACACCTCCTCGCAGCCGTGCCGGTCGCTCGGCCAGTCGCTGCGCCCGAAGAGCGAGCGTCCCACGGCGAGCAGGTGTGCTGCTGCGTCCACTTCTGCCGCGCAGTACGGGAGCAGCCGGCCATCGTCCGCGTCGCCGAGGATCGGTGTTCGTTCGCGCCCCACCGCGAGCGCGGCGATAAACTCAAACATTTTTTCAAGACGCGCCGTAAATTCCTTGCCGCAGCTTTCCACGAGCTGCGACCACGCCTCCGGTGCCCGCAGATCTTCTCTGTTGGCCATAGTGGGAGTGGAGCTGGCCGAGTCCCTCGAAGCGTCTTCGTCTCCCTTTGTCGCGTTCACCCGCGTCAGCAGCAGCGCCCCGCTCAAAAACATCTCCGTCAAAAACACGTGATACCCCGATGACCCTTCGTGCGCCACGCCGTCCTCGCGCACCTGCGCGCTCATCTCCCGGAAGAATTCCCTTCGCGCAAACCGCAGCCAGCCCTCCGCCTCCGGCTGGTCAGCGAAGAGCGCCCCCAGGTGAAGCAGCCCGACGACGCACGCCAGGTAATGATTTCCGCGCGCCACAGGGTTCCATTCGCGGTGCGCGTACACAAACCGCCCGTGCAGAAAAAGCGCCCGCAGAAATTCTTGCCAGAATACCTCCTCAAGCGCACCGTCCATCGCAAAAAACGCGCCCGCCGCGATCCAGTTCACCGCACGGATGGCCGCTTCCATCGGCATGGCCCAATGAATTCCTCGCGGATACGGATTGTCTTTCACCCAGTGCGTGACCTGCGATGCAAACTCTTCGGCGTGCCGCCGCTCCCTCGTCAGCAGAAATACTTTCCCCAGCGGCAACAGATGATGGAACCGCGCCAGCTCCCACGGACGCTTCACGTCCGCGCCCGGCGCCGCATGGATGATGCGTAACCCGCCCGCGTTGCGCAGCGGCCATCGGTAGCCGCTCTGCGGATCGCGGTGCCAGTCGATCTGCGGCCCGCACCTGAAGCGCTCCCCGAAAACTTCGAATTCGTGCCGTTGGATCTCCTCGGCCCGTTCGAGTGCCGTTTCCGCCGCGTGCAGGTAACGGCTGCCGAATTCCGCCGCCTCCAGTGCGCGCGCCGGGTAGAAGGGCCCGAAGCGCGACCCCAGTAGGTAGCTCGAAAAGCTGGGCAGGTCTCTCTCCAGCGAATCGAGCAGACGCAGCCGCCCGCGCCGCCAGATTTCTCCAGCCGCGAATTTCGCCGTGGCCACTGGCCGGTACTTCGCCTGCGCTAGCAGATATGAAACCAGGTCGTTCATGGGAGGGAGTGCCGGCGTCTCTGCGATGCGCCTGACCTTTCGAGTTTTTGTTTTTCACACGTCCTGCGTGCCACGAATCACCCGCAACTGTCCTTAAATTTTCTTACTGGACGAATCGTCCAACTTGTACTAAACCTCTGCCCCGCATGTCCGTGGAACCTCACATCTCGCGCACCTGCTCCATGTGCGGCGGCCAGCTCCCTGCCGGCGCGGACGCTTGTCCCTGGTGTCACGTGCCCGTCTCGGCCGACGACCGCCCGCAGCGCATCCGCGTGCGCAAAAAGCGCAGCCTCCTGAAGACTTACTTTGAGCACGTCCGCCGGCACTGGATCTATTTTTTCCTGGCCATCCTTGCCGGGCTCATCGCCGCCTGGTTCTTGCTCGACTTCGCGCAGCGTCCGTCGCGCCAGTCCGCTCCGGCTCCTGCCTCCATCATGGCTGAGCTTCGATGTTCCGTCCGCGGGCCCCTCACCACGAGCCACTAGCCGATTTCTTTCACCGTCCCCCCGCCGCCCTCTTTACGCGCAGTTCCTGCACTTCGGTCTCCATCAACTGCACGATGCGCCCCGCAAAATCATTGGCGAAAAACTGCAGCAGCGGCGATACGCGGAACAGCAGCGGCCCGCTGTGCATCGGACGCGTCAGCCGCAGCGTGCCGAAGGCGCGGCCCTTCTGCGCCAGTGGGATGGTCAGCGTCCACGAGTCCGCCGCCGCTTCGACCGTGCCCGCGCTCCAACGCATCACGCTGCGCCCCGCCAGCTCGCAGGCCGCCGACGTGAACTCCAGCACCTCGAAGATATGTTGCGCCACGCCCCACGCTTCCTCCACTGACGCCGCCGCGTACAGTTCCGCCATCGCCTTGCGCAGCAGGATCTGATTTCGCAGCACGTGGCGCTGGCTGCGCACTTCCGTGCGTACGTGCGAATCCAGCTCCGCGAACTCCGCGTACTGCATCTGCCGCACCACGATCCATGCCAGGATGCCGCAAAGCAGCGCGATCAACGGCGCTGTAGCCCCCTTGTAGTTCACCAGAAGCAGCGACGCCAACGCGAACAGTGCTGCTAGCCCGTACAGCAGCAGCACGCTGCCGCGCGGCGTCATCCCGATTTTTTGAAGCCGGTGGTGCAGGTGCTCCTCGTCCCGCCGGAAGAGCGGCTGCCCGGACAAGAACCGCCGCGCCGTCGTCACGCTCACATCCAGAAGTGGCAATCCGAAAATCATGAGCGGGATGGCGACCGTCAGCAGCACCGGGCCTTTCTGTGAGCTGTCGATCGCCAGCGCCGCCAGTACGATGCCAATGGTCAGGCTGCCCGAATCGCCCAGGTAGATCCGCGCGGGGTTGAAGTTATGGGGTAGAAATCCAAAGAGCGCGCCGGCCAGCGCCACCGTAATCGCGGCCACAAAACTTTTCGCCTGCAGCATCGCCAGCAAAAACAGCGTCACCGTGGCGAACAATCCCACGCCCGCCGCCAGCCCGTCCAGCCCGTCAATCAAATTGAACGCATTCGAAATCGCCACCAGCCACAGCAGCGTCAGCGGCAGCGACATCCATCCCAGATGTGTCGGGTGCTGCGTGAACGGATTGGTCAGCAGTTCCACTCGGAAGCCGGTGGAATAAAGTCCGATCGCTGCGGCGCACTGCACCACCAGTTTGTGCCACGGCTTCGCGCCGCGCAGATCGTCATACAGACCGATCAGAAACACCGCGCCCGCCGCGCCTGCCAGTCCCAGCGCCAGCGGAAGTTCCGCTTTCACGCGCGCTGCCACCTGGTTGTCCCACAGGATCAGCAGCACCAACATGAGCAGCGCCGTGGCGAACACGCTTACGCCGCCCAGTCGCGGTACCCCCGTGGAGTCGCCGTTCTCGTTGCGGGTCCAGCCGCGCGCCGTGGAGATCCCCGCCAACCACTTCGTCAGCCCGAACGACACCAACGTCGACAGCATCAGTAGAAAAAAGTAGGTTCTCATGGTCGCTCCACTTTGCCTAAAGTGAGTGCATCAACCACGCTGCAATCTTTCAACTTTCCAACTTTCTGCCTTCTAAATTCTGGTTTCTGACTTTCACACATTCACGTTTTCCAGCTCCTTGCTTGCCTCCAAGCCATTCGCCCTCACCCGCTCCAGTAATTCCAAATACCGCGCCGCCAACGTCTCTCTTCGGAATTCCTGCCGCACAAACGCGCGCCCGTTTTCGCCCAGTTGCGCGGCGAGTGCCGCGTCGTCCCGCAGCCTGCGAATGGCCGCAGCCAGTTGCTCCGCACTTTCCGGCGCGATGCCGATTCCGGCACGCGCCCGCTCCAGCAACGCCCGCGCTTCGCCCTCCACCCCGAGAATAATCGGCCTCCCCCCGGCCATGATCTCCAGCATCTTCGACGGCACCACCGTCAGGAACACATCCGTGCGCCGCAGTAACACCGCGCACGCATCCGATTCCGCGATCCACCGCGGAACTTCCTCTCGCGGTCGCTCGCCCGCGAACGTGACATTCGTCAGCCCCATCGCTTTCGCGCGCGATTCCAGCGCCTCGCGTCGCGCGCCTTCACCGACGATGCGGAACTCCACGCGCTTCTCGCCTCGCAGCAGGTGCGCCGCTTCCAGCAGCGTCTCCAGCCTGTGCGCCATCCCCAGCGTGCCGATGTACGTCACTATGAACTTCCCATCCGTGCGCCGCGCTGCCGCCTCCTCAAAAAACAATGCGTCCACGCCGTTGGGGATAACGCTCACTTGTGCCTTGGCAACTCCTTCCGCCACAATCGCCGCGCGCTGCGCTTCGGTGATCGTCACCACGTGGCTTGCGCGCCGGTACATTTCGCACGCCAACCGCTCCAGCAGCGTCACCAGCGGCGAGCTGTGCCGCGACGCACCCACTGCCACGAGCGACTCCGGCCACAAGTCGCGCACTTCCATGACCAGTGGCGCGCCGAACCGTTTGGCGAGCAGATGGCCCGCGACCGCGCACAGCAATTGCGGCGAGGTCGCCACCACCACATCCGGCCGCGGGATGCGGAGCGACCCCGCGATCGCCGCCGACGCCATGAACGACGCATAGTTCAGCGAGCGCCGGAATTTTCCGCGGTTCGCCGCCGGAAAAATCCACATGCGATGCACGTCGTAGCCCTCCACGCGCTCGCGCAGGAATCCGCGCCGGAACACTCGCCGGTATTCCGGATGGATCTTTCCTGTCGGATGGTGCGGGAAGCCCGTCAGCACATGGACTTCATGTCCGGCGCGCGCCCATTCGCGCGAGAGTCCCGCCACGCGCCCTGCCGGCGCGCCCATCTCCGGCGGAAAATAATGCGATACGTACAGAATTCTCATCCGCGCTTCGTTCCTGTGTTTTGAAATTCCAATCTGTGTAATCTGTGGATTCTCTTCTTAGACGTACTGCCTGGCCCACTCTTCCATCACCAGCAGCGCCCACAGGTGTAGCGAGTAATCCCGCCGCCCGCTGCGAAAATCTTCCCGCAACCGCGCTACCGCTTCCGGCTTGAACCATCCCCGCCGCCGCACGGCTTCCTCGGACAAATACTGCTCCATCAGCGGCGCCAGTTCGCGTTGCAGCCACATGCCTAGCGGCGGGTTCAACCCCAGCTTCGGCCGTTCAAGGATGGCCACCGGCAGCAACGGACGAACTGCTTCGCGCAGCAGAAATTTCGTGTGTCGTCCGCGCAGTTTCAGCTCGGCGGGCACGCGCATGGAAAACTCCACCAGCCGGTGATCGGTAAACGGCAGCCGCAGCTCGAGCGCGTGCGCCATACTCATGCGGTCGCCATATTCCAGCAGGTTGTAGGGCAGAAACGTGTGCAGGTCCACGTAGCTCACTTGGTCAAGCGGCGCCGCCTGGGCCACGCGCGAAAACTGTTCGCCGAGCACTGCGCTCGAATCATACCCGCCCACCGCCGCACGGAATTCGTCCGTGTACAGTTCACGGCGCATCGCCGGCGAAAAATAACTGACCCACGACGCGTACGCCTGCTGCCAGTGGTCGCCCGCGGTGGTCAGGAATTCCCGCGTCCGCCGCCGCGCGTGAAATCCATCCGAATTTTCCGCAATGTTTTCCGCCAGCCGGGCCACCGCGCGCCGGGCCGCCCGCGGGAAGAGGTCCAGGTACCGCCGCAGCCGCACGCCGTGATACCGCGGGTAGCCCAGGAAGACCTCATCGCTGGCATCGCCCGCCAGTGCAACGGTCACGTGCTTCCGCGTCACCTCCGCCAGTTGGTAGATCAGCAGCGCCGTGGGATTCCCGAACGGCTCGTCGAAGTGCGCTACTATCGTCGGCAGCAGCTCCGCGCACTTGGGAAATATTTCCAGCTCGAGGTGCAAGGTGTTGTAGCGCTTCACAATTTTCCGCGCGTACTCCAGCTCCGTGTAGTGTTCCGCGCCCGCGCCGAATCCCAGGCTGAACGATCGCACCGTCTGCGCGCTCGCCCGCGCCATGAGCGCCACGATGCTCGACGAATCGATCCCGCCGCTCAGGAACGCCCCCAGCGGCACGTCACTCACCAGCCGCAGCCGCACTGCGCGATCGAGCTCCCCTCGCAGTTCTTCCGCCAGTTGCTTGGCCGGTGCCTCAACCGGGTTCGGAAGCGCGTCCCAGTAGCGCTCCACACGCGCGTGACCCTCCTTCCATTTCAGCCAGTGCGCCGGCGGCAGTTCGTGGATGCCCGCGAAAATTGTCTGCGGCGCAGGGACGTACAGGTACGTCAGAAAATCGTCTACCGCTGTTGCCTGCAGCCGCCGCGGAACATCGGGATGCGCCAGCAGCGCCTTGATTTCCGACGCGAACAGCAACCGCCCGCCGCACACCGTGTAGTACAGCGGTTTGACGCCCAGCCGGTCCCGCGCCAGGAACAGCGTGCGCCGCTCCGCGTCCCACACCGCGAATGCGAACATCCCCAGCAGCGTTTCCAGTGCCGCCGCGCCGCCGCGCCGCGCGAACACTTCCAGCAGCACTTCCGTATCGGACTTCGTGCGGAATTGCGCGCCCTCCGCTTCCATTTCTTTCCGCAGCTCGCGGAAGTTGTAAATCTCACCGTTATAAATAATCGTGTAGCGCCCGTCTGCCGTGGTCATCGGCTGGGCCCCGCCCGGCACGTCGATGATCGCAAGCCGACGGTGCCCGAAACTTGCCTCCGGCGTGGAAAAATAACCCTCGCCGTCCGGCCCGCGATGCGCCAGCCGCGCCGTCATCCGCCGCAGGACCTCCTCCGAAATCCCCGGCGCTGCTCCTGTGATTCCGCACATCCCTGCTACCTGCTTCCTGCCATTCCCCGAAACATCTCCAACAACCTTTCCACGTGACTCTCCCACAGAAAACCATTCACCCGCTCTCCGCCCCGCGCCGCCAGCCTTTGCCGCTCTGCCGCGTCGCGCATCAACCCGCGCAGCTTTTCCGCCAGCGCCGTCGCATCCAGCACTGGAAAATATTCCGCCGCGCTGCCGCAGATTTCGCGGTGCACGGGAATGTCCGAGGCGACAATCGGCAGTCCGCTGGCCATCGCCTCTGCCAGCGGGTGCCCAAACGATTCGCACAACGACGGAAACACGAATACATCCGCCTCGCGGTAGAGCTTCCACGTCTCGTCGTAGCTGCGCACGCCAGTCAGCCGCACGACGCCCGCCAGCCGCGCAAGCATTTCGCGCTCCGCTTCCGGCATCGGCGTGTGCTGGCCGTTGCGCAGCGCCGCATCGAGCGTCAGCACTAGTTCGAAGTCCGCCTCCTTGCGCAGGAGTTCTGCCGCGCGCAGCAGCGTGCCCAGGTTTTTGTGGTCGGCGTAGTGCGACACCCACAGAATTCGGAATCGCCCTGATGTCGTGCGCGCTCCCCGTGCCGCCAAGCGCTCCCGCGGCACGCCGTACGGATTCACCACGGCGCGCCCAACGTCCAGCTTCACAAACCGTGCTAAATCGTCGCGCATCGCCGCCGACGGCATCATCACGCGGTCCGCCGCGCCCACCGACCGCGCCACCAGCCACCGCCGCAGCGCAATCTCGGTGCGAAATTTTGCCGGCTTCTGTGCCAGCACGATTTCGAGGTATTCGCGAGAAAAATAAATCGGGATGCGCACCAGCAGCGCTTGCGGGCACGGGCAACCCAGCATCGCGAAATTTGCCGACGAAAACAGCACGTCCGGCCGCTCGCGCCGCGCAAGTCCCCGCAGCGTCACTTGCTCCCACCACCACCGCGCGATGTACGACCCGCCGGCCGCGCCGCTCGGCAGCACGCGCACGCGCTCGCTTGTAGGCATTTCCGCCGCGAGTTCTTCTGGCACGACGAACAGGAATTCTTCGCCAAGCAAAGCCTGTTCCACCATGCTCCGCGCCAGATTGCGCGCATACGTCGCCGCACCTCCTAGCTTCGCGCTCACCGCATTGATTAGCACCTTCAATGCTTCAACCTTTCGACTTTCAAACCTCCCGACATCATTCGCGCGACTCAGTGCTCGCCGCTAACGTGTCGGTCTGTCCACTTCTTCAGCACGTAGAACAGCCACACGCGTGACCAGTGCACCTTCCTCGCCTGAAAGTCTTTCCACAATTGTCGTACAGCCTCCCATTGCAGCACCGGTGCAAGCGCCGTCCCGGGCTCCGCGAGCGTCGCTTCCACTTCCGCCCGCAATTCGCCTCGCAGCCACAAGTCCCACGGAAACTCGAACCCTCGCTTTTTCTGCTGGAGGATGTCCTCGGGCAGCTGTTTGGCCAGCCCGGCCACCAGCAGCGGCTTGCGTTGCCGCCCCAGCTTCCATGCGCCCGGCAGCCGCAGCATCTGTTCGGTCACCACGTGGTCGATCAACGGCACGCGCACTTCGAGTGAGTTGGCCATACTCATGCAGTCGGCGTCGCGCAGTAGCGTGTTGCGCATGTAGCTGCTCAGCTCCAGGCAGCTCACGCGGTTCACTGCGTCGTGTCCGGCAATCAGCCGCCGCATTTCCTTGACTTCTTTTTCGTACACTGAAAAATCAATGGCCAGCAACCAATCCGGCTGGAACATCCGCGCCACGCGCCCCGGCGTCAGCACCATCCGCGAGAGGTAGAACGGGTGCCCAAAGCCGTCTTCGTGCCGCACCCACACGGAAAGCTTGCGATCGCGCCGGAAGCGGAAAACTCGCGACGCCAGCACACTTCCTGCCGCGCGCCGCGCCCATCGCGGCGTCCAGCGGTCCGCTTGTTCCATGCGCGGCACCACGCGGAAGCTGCGGTAGCCCGCGAACAATTCGTCCCCGCCCAGTCCGGATAGCGCCACGGTAACTCCCGCCTGTTTCGTCAGCCGCGACACGAAGTATGTGTTGATCCCGTCCACCGTCGGCTGGTCCATCGCCGCCAGCGCTTCCGGCAGGGCTGGTAGAAGGTCGCGCTGTGAAAACACCAGCTCGCGGTGTTCGGACCCGATGTGTTCCGCTACCCGCCGTGCCTTCGCTCCCTCGGCAAAATGTTTCTCCGCGAAGTTGATTGTGAATGTCTGGATGGGATTCCCGCTCTGCGCCGCCAGCGCCGCCACCACGCTGGAGTCGAGGCCCCCGCTCAGGAACACGCCCAGGGGCACGTCGCTCGCCAGCCGTATGTGCACCGCGTCGGCCAGCGACTGGCTTACTTCCTCGATGCGCCGCTTGCGCTCGGACGCGTTTCCATTCGCCTCGACCTCTCCCGCGGGCAGGCTCCAGTAGCGTTCGATTTCGATGCGTCCTTCTCGCCACCGCAGCAGGCTCCCAGCGGGCAGTAGTCGGATGTTGCGGACCAGCGTCGCCGGCTCTTGCACCGCGCCGAATTTCAGGAACGAGTCCAGCCCCGTCGCGTCCAGTTCGCGCGGCACAAATCCGCTCGCCAGCAGTGCGCGCAGCTCCGACGCGAACAAGAACCTCTTCGCATGCTCGTAGTAGTACACCGGCTTCACGCCCAGCCGGTCGCGCACCAGCAGCAGCATTTGCCGGGCCTCGTCCCACAACCCAAACGCGAACATGCCCCGCGCTCGTCGCAGCACGTCTTCGCCCCACACGCGGTAGCCGTGCAGCAACACTTCCGTGTCGCAGTTCGACCGAAATGTGCACCCTGCCGCTTCCAGTTCCCTCCGCAGTTCCGCGAAGTTAAAAATCTCCCCGTTGTACACCAGCCAATTCCCACTCTGCGCATCCTTCATCGGCTGGTGTCCAGCGATCGACAGGTCAAGAATGGCCAGCCGGCACGCGCCCAGCAGCCACCGGCCCGGGCTTTGCCGCGGCAGCACTTCCACATGTCCCACGTCGTCCGGCCCGCGCGGCGTCATCGCGCGCAGCATCGCGAGCAAAGGCTCCGCGCTCGCAGCCGACGCTACGCTTGCCGCGGCGCCGTTTCCCCGGCGCGCCTCATGCCATCCTGCTATCCCGCACATGCCGGCTTTCCTACTTCCTGACTTTCGGTTTCCGTTTCCCCTACAAACGCCGCCGCGTGCCGCGCCAGGTATATTGCTTCCGGCACGATTTGCGCCATCCACCGCTGCCATCGCGCTGCAAAGTGCTCAAACAAATATTTTCCCTCGACGAGTTTCCGTCCCGCCGCGCCCAGTTTCTTCCGCTCTTCCGCCACCAGCAGCAGACCGCTCACCGCGGACACGACCTGCTTTTCATCGCCCGGCGCGACCAGGATCCCCGTCACGTCGTCCTCGACCACTTCCGGCGCTGCGCCTGACCGCGCCGCCACCACCGGCAGCCTGCTGAACATCGCCTCCAGGAACACGATTCCGAACCCTTCCGTCTGGCTCGGAAGCACGAACACGTCCGCTTCTTGATACGCCCTGCACAGTGCTTCGCTCGTGAGCTCTCCGCGGAAATCCACCCGCCCCGCGATCCCGAGGGTCACCGCCAGTTGTTGCTGCGTGGCGCGGTTGTTGCCGTCTCCCACAATGACGTACCGCGTCTCTGGGCAGCGCCGCAGAATTCCCGGCAGCGCATGCAGCACCACGTCCACGCCCTTCTGCACGTCCGCGCGGATCAACCGCGTCACGCTCAACAAAGTGTTGCCCGTGCCGGCCGTACGCCCGCTCGTCAAGTAATTGCTCGCCCATTCGGCGGAGAGTCCGTGTGCAATCACTGTCGCGCGCTCCGGCTTCACGCGATTTACCTCGATCATTTTGCTGCGTGTGAATTCGCTCGGCGCCACGACAGCGTCCGCGTTCCGCAGTCCTTGTCCGATCTGCCCGCGCAACTTCTTCCACACTTCCACGCCATGTCCCAGCACAGCAATGCGCGCGCGCGGCGCGGCCAGCCGCACCAGTCCTGCCACTCCCGCCAGGTTCACATGCGTGAACAAAACCAGGTGCGGTTGCGCCTGCCACAGCCTCCGTTCCAGCTTCCACACCAGCTTCACGCGGGCCCGGTCGAACCCGTGCCACTGGAATCCTGCCGGCAACTTCAGTTCCGCGGGCAGCCCGTCCGCTGCGTCGTTCAGCGAAAATACTTCGACCTCTGCCGGCGTGTTTCGTGCAAACTCCGCCAGCATTCGCAGCAGCATCCGGTTTATGTACTGGATCCCTCCAGGCTCGCGGAAAAATTCGGTTCCCACCAGAAATATTTTCAGCCTCGCCAGGGCCGCCCTTTGGAAACCGTTACGCACGTGCTTCTCCCGCCGCGCGCAGGCGCGTGAACAGCATGGTGCCCTGGCGGCATGTGGTCAGCCAGAACCGCAGGGCATCCTCCGGGAACAGCCGCATCGCTGCGTCTTTGAATTTTCCTGCTGGCAAAGGCAACGTCTCGGCGCGGTTGCCCAGAACCACCGTTTGTTCCGTCTCGAACAGGCCCTCAACCTCGCGCCCCCACTCGTGAATCGAGTAGTACCGCGCCAGTGCCCCATCCGTCACCGACTGCATCACGCCGTGGATACTGCCGTGCCGTATCAAACCGCCGAGCAGCACGCCGCGCACCAGACCCGCCCACACGTACCACGGCACAGCCGCTCGGTGATACACCATCACTCCGGCGCGGCCGCCGGGCTTCAACACGCGGCGAATCTCCGCCAGCGCCGCTCGCGTGTTCGACGTGTGGTGGATCACTCCCCAGCTCCACACGAAGTCGAATGTACGGTCGGGGAAGGTGAGATCTTCCGCGTCCATGCGGAGGATGGTGCCCGGCACGCCGAACAGCTCGAACCGCCGCTTCGTCGCGTCCACCGCCGCGGATGTCAGATCGATCCCGATGTAGCTCCGCGCGGCCTGCGCCAGCAATTGCGCGTGGGCGCCCATGCCCACACCGATCTCAAGCACATCCATCGCGCCAAGGTGATCGAATGGAATCAAGCCGTCAAACGGCCGCGACCCTTGTGGCATCACCCCCGCCGCAAAAAACCGCCGGTCCATTTCTCCGTACCACGCTTTCTCTCCTGTTTCACTTTCGAGCGGTTGCTTCCAGTCGTAGCGCATCGGGTGGGACTCCCACCACGCGCGGTTCGCCTCCTGCCACGCCTCGCTTTGCGCGCGCGACTCCGGCAACGCCGTCGGTGCCGCAAAATCACGCGCTTTTTTTTCTGCGAATACGCTCATCGTTGCCCGGAATTTCCTGTGGAGGCGGGCGAAGTTTTCGCCACTGCCTTAATCTCCGCCTCCGTAGCCTTGTAGATCGCGTCCCACGGATGCATCCGCGCGCGCTGCGGACCATTCCGCGCCAGCGTCGCGCGCAACGCGGAGTCCTCCATCACGCGCCGCATCGCCGCAGCCAGCTCTGCCGCGTCGTCCGCGCATTGCAGAATCACCGCGTCCTCCGGCGTCGCGATTTCCGCCACGCCCATCGCCGTCGTGATGATCACCGGCAGACCGCAGGCCATTGCCTCGAGCGGGATCAGCCCAAACGGCTCGAACACGGACGGCGCCACCAGCGCATCGGCCGCCGCAAAATAAAAAAGAATGTCGCGCCGCGGCGGCAGGTAGCGAATGCGCCCCGCGATTCCGGCCTGCTCCGCGTGCCGTTTCCACGATGCCGAGCCGTCCGGCCCCACTGCCAGCAGCCGCGCATCGGTGACCTCGCGCATCGCCGCATGGACCGTGAGCATTCCTTTGCGCACCCAGTCCGTCCCTGCAAACAAAAACCAGAATTCTCCTTCGCCGAGCCCCAGTTCCGCGCGCGCCTGTGCCCGCAATGCGGCACGCTGCGCTGCGTCAAACGTCTTCGCGTCCACGCCTGCGTGCGCCACTACGATCCGCTCCGGCTCGATCCCGTAGCACGCTACCAAATCGTCCTTCAGCACCTGCGCCGGGCTGACCACCGCGCGCAGCCGTGGCGAGGCGTAAAACCTGCGCTCGAGGCGCGTCACCGTCGCGGCGTAAAGTTTGCGATGCGCCAGACGCAGCCAGTCGCTCATCGTGGCCGGCCCTGGCCGCAGCTTGCCCGAGCGTAGCAGCTCGTCCTGCCGCGCCTGGCAGAACCACGCCGTGCACACTTCCACCTGCCGGCAATTCGGTCCCGGCGAATACACCGCGTCGAACCCGCCGTGCCGCTTCGCTGCCGCGTCCACCGCGCGCGACGCCATCCAGTAGAAGCTCAGAAACCGCGCGAGCCCGGGCCACGGCAGCACGGGCACCGCATGAAAGCAGATGTTCGCGTTTCCGTCCGCGTCCCAGCGATGTGCGAAGAGGCAAACCTGATGCTCGCGCGAGAGCCGCTCCACCACTTCCGCCGTGCCACGCTCCGTCCCGCCGGTGCGGTGCAGTTCTGCTGTTACGACTGCGATCCGCATTCCGTACTTCCCCCTCCTGGCTTCCTCGCCGTCATCGTCAGGAAGAGTCCCCAACGGCTTTCCGCCGGCCCTCGCAGGAAGGGCAGCACAAAATATTTCAGATTGCTCCGGAAGAATCGGAAGTCCTCCATCCCCTCGAAGAGCGACCGCATTTCCTTTTCCGTATGAAACGTCGTGTGCCGGACGAAATTGTCATCTCCGGCGGACGAAGTGTCCGCGCTGATGGCCAGCGCCCGCTCCGTCGAAAACCCATGCTCCTGGCACACGGCGAACATCTGCCGCAGCTTTTCCGGTGCAACCCGCAGCAGGATTCGCAAAGGAGGAATTGCCAGCATCAGCCAGATCAGCGGCCGGACCACGTTCTTCACCAGCGCGTAGTGGTACGAGTGCCGGTTGTAGAGCATGATGCGCACGCTTCCGCCCGGACGCACCACGCGCACCACTTCTTTGCACGCTTCGGCCGTGCCCGGAATGTGGTGCAGCACCCCGATGGACATCACCAGGCCGAACCGGTTGTCGCCGAAGGGCAGCGATCGCGCGTCTCCGTTGAGGAACCGTTTCTTCAGTCCGGCGTATTCGAAGTGCTTCTGTGCCAGTTGCACTGTGCGAAAGCTGTAGTCCAGACCTGCATACGCAATCCCATTCTCCGTAAGAAACCGCGCATCTTTTCCGATTCCACAGCCGACCTCCAGTACATCTTTCCCTCGGCAGTCGGCTAAAAACTGCATCCGTTTGTCGTCGATCGTCTCTTTCCACTTTGCGTAGATTGCTTCAAAGGACTCTCGCGTCCCCGCTTCGTACGGCACGCTATCCGTCGAGATCGGATGCGCGTCCCAGTAGCCCCGCACGGCGGGTTGCCCTTCGGTGTTGCTCGGTTTTGGCGCTGCGGCCATCAATTGTTTTTCCGGCAAACAGCCACAAGCTGATTGCACTGCCGCAACTGCGACTTCGAAAAAATCCATGCTTCCGGCTTCGCGTTCGCTCCCACCGGCACGCCCATCGCGTGCTGAAGGCTTTCTCGCCGGCGGTTCCCGAGCAGCCTCAGGCGCAGGTTGAATACATCGAGCGTCCGCAAGACGCCGTACAGCCTGTTCCCCTTTCGCCGCTGGCCATAAATCTCCACTGTCGCGAAATGCCGGCGCAGTGCTGACTTCAGTTTTTTCCCGCTCACCAGGTTGATGTGGAATTCGTTTTTCATCCCGATCGAATTCATGTGCAGGTCGTGCGTCTCCTGGTTTGGTGTCGAGAGGATGAGCCGCCCACCCGGCCGCAGCACGCGGCTGCACTCCCGCAAAAACGCTTCGGGCTCCTCGAAGTGCTCGAACACCTCGAAGGAAATCACCACATCGAACGCCGCCGTCGCCACGGCCATTTGTTGCGCATTCATCACCGCGAAGCTCAGATTTGCTTGCGTGTAATGCGCGCGCGCGTACTCGATGGCCAGTGGCGAGTAATCGCAACCCAGCGCGTAGCTGCCTCGCTCGGCCAGCATCGCTGTGCCGTAGCCGGTGCCGCATCCCGCATCGAGGATGCGTGCGCCCGGCGCGATTCGCTCCAATGCAAACCGGTACCGCGCCAAGTGATTATTGAACGTTGCGCGGTCTTTCGTATCTGGGTGCAGGCGTTCGTCGTCCAGTTTGATTGTGGGCGGCTTCATGGAAACTTTCGCGCATCGCGGCCGGGCTATCCGGCCCGAGACACCACTTCTTCATAGATCCGCAGGTGTTCGTTCACCATGCGTTCCATGTTGTATAGTTTTTCCGCCCGGGCACGTGCCTGTTCTCCCAATTGAGATGCCAGTCCGGGAGTTTTCAAGAGTGTTTCCAAGCGCTCCGCAAGCGCTTCTGCGTCCCCCGCCGGGAAGCTGAGCCCCGTGTCTCCCCTCACTTCATGCAGGGCGCCGATGTCGGATGTCACCACCGCCCGGCCCGCCATCATGCTTTGCGCGGCGGTTAGCCCAAATACTTCGCCAGCCAGTGACGGTGCTACCACCGCCACGCTTTTTGCGAGCGCCTGCTCGATTTCGTCCGGAGTCATGTATCCCACAAATTCCACTGTGCCGTTCAGCCCTCCGTGTTTCGCGCTCGCTTCCAACGCCTCGCGCTCCGGTCCTTCTCCGATCACTTGGAGATGAAAGGATTGGCCCTTTGCTTTCAAGCGCTGCGCTGCCGCGATCAGAACGTTCACTCCCTTCGTGCTCACCAGCCGCCCCACAAAACTAATCGTGGGTCGCGCTGGAGATTTCGCCGTGCGTCCTGCGCTCCCCTGCGCAACGCCGTGCGGCACCACCTCGGTTCGCGGCAGCCCCAGCACAGTGGCGAGCCAGCGTGTTGGCGCGACGTTTACGGCTGCCCGCTGGCAAAGCATTCGCCGCGGAAACGTCGCCAGCCAGATCAGCCAGGAGTGCCACCCGCCGTTTTCCGCGTTGCACTTCAAACATTCCATGTGGCGACCCGCCCGGAAGTGACCCGGGCACAGCGTCGCTGTCGGCCTAGATCGGAATTGTCCATTTGGGCACGCCGCCTGGAATCCGTGGTGCGACACGACCACGCGCCGCCGCATGGCGAGCGCAGCCAGCAGCGGCACAAAGCTCGGCCCGGCCAGGTGCACGATGTCCGCCTTACCGAACCACTCCACGATCTGGGCTGGCCCTGGCTCCCGAACCACGCGAAAGGGCAGCCCGCGGTCGTCGAAATCTCGCGCGGGGTGCGGCGTGAGTACGGTCACTTCTACCTTTTCGTCAGCGCGGCGCGTGGCCCGCCCGTTGAGGCAAAGGGCAAGCGACATCAGCAGAGTCTCCACTCCTCCCACGGAGGGAGCAAACACGTGTGTGTAGAACACAATTCTCAAGGCAGTACCACGGTGCTCGCCTTGCTCACCGACTGTGCACGGCCGCATGGCTCAGGTGCAGCTCCGCTCTTTCGGAACTGACTGCTTCCAACTTCTCCTTCACCGGGACCAGGTATGGCGCCCGCGCCATGAATCCGAGGAAAAACCACAAATAGATGTTCGTCGGCGTCGTGTCGAACGGCGTGCCCCACGGCAGGCTCAGGAAAATATTCACCAACAGGAACGCCGAGCACGTCGACACCAGCCAGCTCAGCTCGCGGTCCGCCGTGCGTTGCGGCACGCGGATGCACTCCCGCACCAGCGCGAGGATGAAGATCACGTAAAGCACCAGGCCGGGCACGCCCGTTTCGAAGCGGATGCGCGCAAACGTGTTCTCCACCGTGCTGTAGTTCAGCGGGGTTGCCCCGGCGTGCCGCGACGCCACCGTCGCGTAGCCCGCGCCCATTCCCGCCGGGTCCGAATTCATCGCCTCGTAGAGCCAGCCGTACGCCAGCGGGAGGTTGCGCGCCTGCACCACCTCCAGGTCCAGCAGCGTGGCGAAGCGTTCCGCCACCACCGGACCCAACAGGATTACGCTGCCGATGAACAACGCCGCTAGAACCGCTACAATCGGAAGCAGCCGCGCCATGCGGCCCTGCATTGTCACCACCAGCGCGACCCCCACGAAGAACAGCACCAGCGGTCCGCGCCCGCCGGTCGTCAGCATGGCCACGAATTGCAGCATGAATGCGAGGACGATCCACCACCTCTGATTCCGCAACGACCCCATGTTGAACTGCGCCGCCGCCACCAGCATCATGAAACACAGGTAATTGGAAAATCCGCCCGTCTGAACGAACGTCGAAATCGTCCGGAAGTAGAGGCCGCCGCTCGCCCCGCTGCCCGTGCCGGATGCGTAAAACACCGCGCGCGCAAACCCGGGCGAAAGCGACGTCAGCCAGCCCGGCCCCGCGAAGTACTGGAAAATTCCAAAGGCCGCCACCGGAACGGAAAGGAACGTCAGAAAAACAAAAAACCGGATGGCCCGCTCCCGCGTGTCGAAGAACCAGTAGCCCACCGGCACCAGCACCGCATAGAGCAGGCTCACTCGCAGCCCGATGAGCCCCACCAGCACGTTCGGCAGGTAGGGGTTGAACACCTGCGCCGTGTACACCACCGCGAACAGACCGAACGGCAGGATCCAGCTCGTCCGCGGGACCGGAAAGATCCCGCGCGGCACCGTCGTCACAACCAGCACCGTGAACAGCGATCCCACGTACACGTCTTTCAATAGGTTCAGTTCCGGCACCGTGTAGAAGTAGTTGACAAAAAATCCTTCCAAAACCACGTACACCATGAATGCGTACACGCTCTCTCGCCACCGGAACAGCACCCAGATCGACTGGAACATCACGATGCCAATCAGGATGTTGCGGTAGCTTTCGTGCGCCACCTGTCCCGAGAGCCACCACACAGACACCACAGCGATCAGCACCACCACCAGCGCCGGCGCGCCTGCCCGGCTCTGTCCGATTCGGTCATGGATTGTCGGTGGCATCAGTTCGAGTATTCGCTTTTCGTAGAGGCGTATGGCATGCGCCTCATTCGACGTTCAGGCCTTCCAACTTTTCTGCATTCAAACGTCTGCGTGTACCGGCTCGGCCCTCTGCGCCGCGCTTTCTCGGAGCCGGGCGGCCACGTCCCACGCAAACTCACGCTCGTACAGTGCCCGCAGGTTGCTCCCCAGCCGCGCCCGCAGCGCCGTATCGCCGGCCAGTTTTCGCATTGCTTCTGCAAACAGATCCGCGCGACTCGACTCCACGAGCCATACGTTTTCGCCGTGCGCGAACTCCTCCTGATTTTTCGCATTGCGTACGGCGATCACTGCCAGCCCGTGCGCCGCCGCGGCCATGAACGCGCTGCTGCGCGTCAAATGCCCGTCCGCCTGCGGCAGCACAAAGATGTCCACCGCTTGCAGGCATGCGGAGAGTTCCCCCGGCGCTTGATGCCCGGACCACCACACCGCACTTTCCATGTGGCTCGTCCGCACCTGCGCGCGCAATTTTCCCAGGTACGCCGCTTGCGCTTGTTGTTCGTCACCCAGCAGCCACAGCGCCGGACGCAGTGCATCGCGCAGCTTCCCGGCCGCTTCGATCACGTCTTCGTAGTGCTTGGCCGCATGAAACATTCCGAACGTCGCCACCACCAGCTCTGCATCCGCTGCGTGTTGCGCGCGTAACTCCGCCTTCTGCGTGGCCGCGCCCGCGGCGACCGGAATGTGGCTCGAATTCGGCCGGTAGTGAATAGCCTCCCGCCGCGACGGAAACCATCCGCGTAAAATCCGCACGCGCTCGTGCGTATTGGTCAGCACTTCGCTCGAACCTAGCACGAGCAGCGCGAAGTGCAGCCGCTGTACCAGCGAAATCCCCGCTTGCAGCGGGGCCTGCGCGAACGTCAGCGGAAACTCGTGCAGCGCGATCGTCACCGACAGGCCCGCTTGACGCAATGCAAACACCAGCGCGTTTATCCAGAACGCAAATCCCCACCGGCTCCACCCATAATTCGAATATTCCAGCTGCACCGCGTCCGGCCGCGTTTGGCGGATTGCCCGCGCCGCCTCCCGCACATCCCCCCAAGCATCCACACTGATTCGCACAACTCGAATCCCGCCAATTTGCTCTTCCGCCTCGGTGTTTTTGGCGCTTCTGACTTCTGATTTCACGCTTCTGTTTTTTTCATTGGACGCCACAAACACGATCACATCATGCCCCTGCTTTTCCCAGGACTCCGCCAGTCTCCACGTGTAGTCCCCCACGCCGCAGCATTCCGGCGGAAATCGTTTTGTGAGCAACGCAATTCTCATTCGCTCATCCTGCTGTCATCTTGCTGGCTGATTGCCTCGCCCTTCGGCATCCGCCCGAAGGTTCTCTCTTTTTCGTCACTCGCCAATTGTTTTTCCGCCAGCACCACCTGACCCTCCGCCAGCAGTGGCGAAATTCCCGGAAACCTCAGGGTGAGTTGATCGAGCGCCTTCCGCCAACTTGGCGGCATCCAGCGCATCCAGTAACGAAAGCCAAGGCGTCCGGTGAGCCACGGAGTCCCATAGAAGCGGTGGTCGCGCAGCCGGAATCCGCTCGCCGCGAGCAGCGCCTCCAGTTCGCGCTGCTTAAACAGAAACAGGTGCCCGTCGCTATCGGGCTTGAATTGTTTGGCGACGAGCGCCGCGCGGTCCACCACCTGCCCGAATGTCGGCAGCCCCGTGTGTAAGCGCTTCCCGTTCGGCGTGCTGAGCACCAGGTGCCCGCCCGGCCGCAGCACGCGCCGGATTTCGCTCAGCACTTTTTCCGGATACGCAACGTGTTCAATCATTTCGCCCCACACCACCATTTCGAACGCGTCGCTTGCCAGCGGCAGCGCCTCTGCGTTGGCCGCGCACCGCCGGAATTTCCCGCGCTCGTATTTTCGTCCCGCGTACTCAAGGAACTCGCTGCGCAGGTCCACCGCCCATGTTTCTCTTCCCGCTTCCGCCAGCAGCAAGGCGACGTTGCCCTGCGCGCAACCCAGGTCCAGCACGCGCCCGCGCTCTCCTCCGCGTCCGGCCAGCCCCAGCAGCAGACTCAAGCGGCTCTTGTACATTTGCGAATAAAAATTTCTTTCATCCGCACAGTGATACTCCACCACGTCGTGTGCGTGCAGCATCCGCGCCGCTTCGGTCTTCACTTCTTCCGCTTCGGGTAACCGCATCGAGTTCAGCGCCCCGCCAGCTTTTTAAGCGCTCGCTTCACGCGGCGCGCCACTCCTCGCAGCGGGGTACCTGGCGCCTTTTTGCCCTGTCTTAGCGCGTCCCACTCCGCCTTTTCCGACGCGGTCAGGTAGTCATAGAAGAGCTTGTCGATGGGCCGCCCCGCGTCCATCGGCGTACCCGCCCAGTGAATCAAGTACGGCTTGCGCCGCGCGTCGCTCCAGAATCCCTCGTACCCGTCGGCGTAGTCGCCCGCCCACGTGGACTCCATCGCATTCGGCGGCAGCGTCAGGTTTGTGATTTCTGCGCCGGACTCGTGCACCAGAAGGTTCATCCCTGGCTGGTCGTGATACGGCAACCGCAGGCAGGTCTCCGCAAATCTCGCCGCCGTGCGCTTCAGCTCCTCGAACGAATACAGCGCGCGGTCGCACGCGAACTGCCCGGCGTTGAACGTCGTCTTCCGCCATGTCGTGCTCCTCGCGGAGAGCACGCGCTCCGATTCTTTCGTTGTCGTGTGTGCGGGGTCCCGCCAGTGACAGCAACTGGTGATGAAACCCTCGTGCGGAGCCAACACCTCCTCTGGGTTGCACAGAAAGATCACGTCGGAATCCACGAACTGATAGTTCGCCGCCAGCAGGCACTGGTATTTACGCATCATCGGATGCGTTCGCTCCGCGCCCAGCCACGCCAGCACGTCCGGCATTTCCCACCACGCCGCGTTCGGCGGCAACTCGAAGCGCTGCTCGTCATACGGGACCACCGCGAGCGGCATTCGGCATCCCGTCGCCCGCAGCGAGCGCTCCATCGCCGCAAACCGCAATCGCACCTCGCGGTTCGCCAGCGTGATGATTTTCTCCAGCTTCATGTCTTGATCTGTTTCTGTAAAATCTGAGTAATCTGTGGATACAAACTTCTTATTTTGCCGGCGCTAGCACTTCTCGCACCCTGGCCCCGCCCGCTCCGCGGTACACATTGCGCAGCCCCTCAAACGGCCCATAGCCCAGCACAAACGCTGCGCCCGCCATGGCCATGCGGAACGCGCGGTATCCCGGACGCTGCAGCGGACGGTAGAGCGCGTCGTGTGCGCGCAAATAATCGAAAAATTCCCTGCGCCCGGGCCGCTCCAGATCAAACCGGAAGCGCCATGCCACCAGCTCGTACCGCCGCACGTACGCCGCGATTTCCGGCCGCCGCAAATCCCAGCCGTTCCGCGCCAGCCAGCTCTTGATTTCCTCCACCGCCGCGCTCCAGCACTCCAGCCGCCGCCGCAGACGCGCCGCGTCGCCGCCGTTCACGCTGAACAGGTTTCCGCCGTGGATGCGGTAGCGCGTCAGGTGTTCGCGAATGGCCGCCACCGGCGCGATAAAAATAATCAGGTAGCCCAGGTAGCTGTCCGCCAGAATTTTCAACCGCTCCGGAATGGGCAGCAGTTCTTCAAGCGCTGTTTTGCGAAACGCGAGCCCCGAAGTCGAAAGGTCGCCGTAGCGCAGCAACCCGTTTGGAGTTTCCGGAACGTTTCCCGACACCGCCGGAAAACTTATGTCCTTTTCCATCACGTTGCGCTGCGCGTCCCAGTGCTCGAACGGGTGATAGACCATGCCCGCTTCGGGGTGCCGCTCGAACTCCTCGAGCACGCGCCCCACCTTGCGCGGCAGCCACAGGTCGTCGCCGTCGAGCGTAGCGATAATCTCTCCGCGCGCCTCGGCGAACCCGCGGTTCAGCGCGGACGCCTGTCCGCCGTTTTCCTTGCGCACATACCGCACGCGCTCGCCGAATTTCGCCACTTGCGCCGATGTGTCGTCGGTGGACCCGTCGTCCACCACCAGCACTTCCATTTCGCTCGGCGTTACATCTTGCGCCAGCACACTGGCAATCGCTTCGCCGACAAACCGCCCGTAGTTATGCGTGTTGATCAGCGCGGTGATGCGTGGCGTGTTCATGATTTCCGGTGGCTATTCGGCTTTGCGGTAGGCATACACCAGGATCGGCTCGAACTGTCCGCGAGCGAACGGCCGAACCGGCGTGTCGTGCAGCACGTACCCGAAGCCCTCGACTTCTAGTAGCCGTAGCAGTTCGGAGAAGCGGTCTTCATCCGGTACCATGTGGTGATGGTATTCCACGGCCATTTCGCGGATTTGACGCAGCTTGCCCGACCGCGCCACTTCTTCCAAGACCGCCATCTCCGCGCCTTCCACGTCCAGCTTCAAAAAATCCACTTCCCCCTCGATGAAACTCGAAAGCGTCACCGCCTCGGCTGTTTGGGTCGCCGGCATCCGCTCGCCGCGCACGCTCATGCACACCGAGCCGGGCGCGGCGGGGTCGGTGTGAAAATCAATCGGCCCGGCCTGGGAAAAAACCGCGCGGTTATGCAGTTCCACGCCGCGCAGCCCGTGCGCGGCCACGTTTCGTTCCAAGTATCCGAACGTCTCAGGGTCCGGCTCGAACGCAATCACGCGGCTCTCCGGAAACTGTTTCTTGAAGTACAGCACCGAAAGCCCGATGTTGCTCCCGCAGTCCAGGATGAACGGCTTCTCCGTGGCCGGCCGGAAAAAATAGTCGCTGTACACGAACACCGTCTCGAACATGCACATCAGCGTAAAATAATCGAAGAACGCAACCGGATGTCCGAAGAGAGTTTCCTGCCGAAATTGCATCCCCGGAAAGAGTTTTGTCAGGAAATGTTTGGACTTGAGCTTCAAATAGGCCGAGAGCGTCGCGCCCTTCTTCGCAATCGCCGCCGACCCAGCGATTTGTATCGACGTCCACAGCATGTGGACGAGGAACGCGGCTGCTCCGCCCAGCCGCCGGAAAAATCTCATACGCGGATCACGCTACTCATCACGCGCGTTACTTCGGTCCTGCGCTCGACGCGCCTGTGCCGGCGTAGCCGCGCGGGTGCCGTCGGTGCCATTCCCACGCGCTGGCGATAATCGTCTCCGGGTCCGACTGCTTGGGCGCCCAGCCCAGCTCGCGCCGAATTTTCTCCGAGCTGGCCACCAGCGCCGCTGGATCGCCCGCCCGCCGCGCCGTCTCCACGGCCGGAATCGCGTGCCGTGTGATGCGCCGCGCCGTCTCGATAATTTCTCTCACGCTGAAGCCCTGCCCGTTGCCCAAGTTGTACAGTAGCTGCCCCTTCTTCTCGAGCGCGTCCAGCGCCAGCAGGTGCGCCGATGCCAGGTCGGACACGTGGATGTAATCCCGCACGCACGTGCCGTCCGGCGTGGGGTAATCCGTACCGTAGATCTCCACGTGCGCCCGCTGCCCCAGGGCCACTTGCAGGATCAGCGGGATCAAGTGCGATTCCGGCTGGTGGTCTTCGCCCAGCTCCCCCGCAGCGCCGGCCGCGTTGAAGTACCGCAGGCTCGCGTAGCGCAGCCCGTGGATGCGATGGAACCACTCCAGCATCCGCTCGCTCATCAATTTCGATTCCCCGTAGACGTTGCACGGCCGCAGCGGATGCGTTTCGTCGATCGGCACGCGCTCAGGATCGCCGAACAGCGCCGCCGTGGACGAAAACACGATTCGCTTCACGCCGTGTGCCAGCATGGCCTCCAGCAATGTTAGCGTGCCCGCGCTGTTGTTGCGGAAGTAGCGCTCCGGCACGCGCATGGACTCGCCCACCTCGAGCAGCGCCGCGAAGTGCAGCACCGCGTCCACCCCGCCCGGCGCAAACAGCGTGTCCAGCAGCGCGCGGTCGGCCACGTCGCCGCTCACCAGCTCAGCGCCCGCCGGAACGGCTTCGCGGTGCCCCCGGCTCAAATTGTCTAGCACCGTCACGCGAAGCCCGGCGGCGATCAGTTGCGCCGCCACCACGCTCCCGATGTAACCCGCGCCGCCCGTCACCACCACATGTTTTGCGTTCGCCATCTTGTTTGTCTGTTGCCTTTGTTAGTTGGAGCCGGTCTTCAGAGCGGCCCTGCCCCATTCGTCATTTCCCGCTAGCCGCTTTTTCTCAACTTCTGAACGTTTTCTTGCCTCAGCCCCAGCGCGTGCCGCACCGGGCGTGTCGCGCCCAAGACCGCGTGCCATACCGCTGCCCGTCCGCGACGCAAGGCACGCCTCATGGGCGCCAGCCGGTAACCGGGATTTGCAGCGACACCGCCAGCCGTTAGCCTGTGCGTGGCGTCGTCGATGCTGTAGATGTGCCGTACGCCGCCGGCAAGTTCGTAATTCCGTTGCGCCTCCGCGTCCTGCCAGACGCCCTGCTTGCCCTGCACGTGATAGCCGTAGTCGTGGTTCTGGTGAATCGCCAAAACCGCGTCCGTCGCGTCCACCACCGGCGCTCCGTCTGACCGCGCCTTCCACACCAGCCAATTGTCCCAGCCCACCCGCCCAATCACCAGCGCCGGAATCTCGCGGTACAACCCGCGCGTGAACACGAAGTAGTCAATCCAGTCCTGCGATTGCCGGCGGTTTTGCTGAAGCGCCGTTGCCCGCGCCCGCTCCGCCCAGTCTCTCGCCGAAAAATCGATCGGCGCCGTAATATTCGTGTCCCATCGCCGCCCAACCATCAAGAATTTTCCTGCCATGCCGTTCCGAGCATGCGCGGCAGGCCCGAATTCTTCGGCGACGCGCCTCACGCTCCTGGCAAAGTCCTCGGTCAGCACAATGTCGCAATTCACGTACGTCAGCACATCGTGCCGCGCGATCTCCTGCGCCCGCCCGAAAATCGATCTCACAAATTTCGTCCCGCTCGCGCTGCGCTCCACGCCGGGCTCGTGCCGCAGCCCCATCTCCTGGCAAACCTCCGCTGCTCCTTCGTCGTCACCGAACACGATCACCTCCGCGTCCGGACCGAGCAACGCCCAACTTGCCAGCGCATTCCGCTGGATGATGTTGATGTGCCCGCGAAACGCCTTCGGTGTCGTAAAGATCGTCAGCATTGGTTTTGTAACGCAGGCTTCAAGCCTGCGTGGCTCACGGCGCAAGAATGCTTTCAGTTCCCTGCAACAGATTTCTGCCGTGCAGCGCCCTCAATGATTTCTTTCAGAATCGTCTCTAAGCCGCGCGTGACGCTCCACGCCGGAAAATGCGTGCGAAATTTCCGCATGTCGGAGATGTAGCAGATGTGATCTCCCACCCGCGGTTTTTCGCTGTACATAGTGTGGATTTTTCGTCCCGTCATCGCTTCGATCCGCGCAATCGCCTCCAGAATCGAAATGCTGTTCACGCGCCCGCCTCCGAGGTTGTACACCTCGCCCGGCTGCGGATTTTGTGCAAATTCCTCCACGGCGCGGATGACGTCATAGCTGTGGATGTTGTCGCGCACCTGTTTTCCCTGGTAGCCGTGAATCGTGTACGTTTCGCCGGTAAACGCCACCTTCACCAGATACGACAGAAATCCGTGCAGTGGCACGCCGGAGTGATGCGGCCCGGTCAGACAGCCGCCGCGAAAGACGCCTACCTTCATGCCGAAGTAGCGTCCGTACTCCTGCGCCATCACGTCCGCCGCCGTCTTCGACGCCCCGAACAACGAATGCAGCGTACGGTCGATGCGGCAGTCTTCGCGGACGCCTTCCGCGTCTTCCGCCAGTGCGTAGTCATATCGCGTGTCGTACTCCGCCAGCGTCATCTCGTTTGGCGCGTCTCCGTACACCTTGTTCGTGCTCAGAAAGACAAACACCGCTTCCGGCGCGTGCTGCCGCATGGCTTCAAGCAAGTACATCGTCCCCAGCGCGTTCACTTCGAAATCCACCAGCGGAATTTCCCGCGCCTTGTCGTGCGAGGGCTGTGCCGCGCAATGCAGGATCAGGTTAAAGCGATTTGCCTTAAACAACGCGAAGATTTTGCTTTGGTCGCGGATGTCGAGGTCGTGCGGCTCGAACTGTTTCGTCGCGCGTTTCAAACGCTCCAGGTTCCACGCCGTATCGCCTGCCGGCCCGAAAAACTCGCGGCGCATGTTGTTGTCCACGCCGACCACGCGGTGCCCCTGCCGATCGAAGTACTCCACCGCCTCCGATCCGATCAGCCCGCTCGACCCCGTCACCAATATCGTCTGCTGTTTCATTTCCTCAATTTACTTCTATCTGCTGCTGGCCACGGCTTGCTTCGCGATCTCTGCAAACGCTTCCGCATACGCACGCACCCGCCCCGCTTGCGCCTGTTTCGCTTCCGCTTCCGCTGGTGCGTCCGGTCCTGCCCGTGTTTCCCGCCAGATCGTCGCCAGCTTTTGCGCTAATTCCTCGGCGTTGTTGGGATCGAAGTATGTCGCGCGCGGCGGATTCTGTTCGCGGTGCGCCGGGATGTCGGAAATCACCACCTGTTTGCCCACCGACCGCGCTTCGTCCACCGTGATGCCCCAACCCTCGAATCGCGACGGGTTGAGCACACAAAGGCTTTGCCGTATCAACCGCAGCACGTCCTCATGCGGAATTTGTCCGACAAAAATCACCTGCCCGCGCACGTCCCACTCCGAAAGCTTTTGCCACACGTCGCCGAAGTACGCTGGGTGGCGGTAGTCGCCTGGAAATCCGCTGCACACCAACTGGACGTCCACGCCGCGCCCGCGCAGGATGCGCACCGCCTGGAACGCCGCCGCGTGGTTCTTATGTTTCCAGAACTGGTTCGGCAGATAAATGAATTTCGCGGGCAAGTGCAGCCGTTCGAGAAGCGGCGCCACCGGCTGCTCGTACACGCCCGGCGGCACCACGCTGACGGGCGGCAGCGCGCGCGCCTTCTCTGCCTGTCGCGGCGCGAACGCCTGAAAATCTTTTCGCACCGTTTCGCTGAACACAATCACCCGCGTCGCCCGCCGTGCCGTCTCCCGAAAAATCTGCTCGCGGAATTCAATCTCCGCCAGGCTGAACATGTCGGGCAGGTGCACGTGCTGGAAATCGGGGATCAGCGAAAGGGTGGCCACCTTCGGCACCTCGAACGCGAGCTGCATCCCGAAGAGCGCCTGGATGCCCTGCGCCCGCAGGAGGTTTTCCTTGCCCAGGTCGCGCGCCAACAGACGTTGTGCCGCGCGGTCCAGCGCCCACGGCGCCGTCCACGGACGGTGCGTACGGTACTCCAGCAGCGCATCCGCGCGCACTGCGCGAGCAAAATCCGCGGCGCCGTTCTGTCCTTCCGGCGCGAGCAGGAAGAGTCCCATCTCCACGCCAAACCGCGCGCGCAGCGCCGCAAGCAGCCCGCGCAAATACACGCGCCCAAAAATCCACCCCGCGTCGCCCAGCACATGAAACGCAATTTTCAAGTTGGTCGCCGTCAAATTATCTCTTCGGCCGTTTTGTTCCGGTGAAAAGATAGGTCCCATAGTGCGCTTCCGGATTGCGGCCTTCCTCGCGGCGCAGCACACGATGGAGTCGCGGTTCGAATCGTGGAAGCAATTCCGCGTCGAGGGCTTCGTGGTCGATGCGGATGGGATGGCCGATATCCTCGCCGGTTCGGGCAATATCCGCCGCATTGCTTAAATCCTGCCCCACAACGACCCACCCGCCCGGCCGCGCAATTCGCGCCGCTTGCCGCACACATTCCAACGCGTCGCGCACGTGGTCCAGCACGTTGATCATCACCACTAGGTCGAACGAATTGCTTGCCATTGCGCACTCCTCGATGGGATGCGCGTCCACCTCGACAGCCCCGCGTCGCCACGCCTGCGCCAGCCAGCGCTCCTCGAACTTCAAATAGTCCTGTACCAGCGGATCGCTGCACACCACACACCGCACATCGCGTCCCGGTAAGATCAGTCTCACATTTGTATACGGCCCACAGCCCAGCTCGATGATACGTTCCATTCTTACTGGCAGCGCTCGGTAGCCGTCGAAGCACTCTGCCCACCAGTGGTTCCAGTCGTCGCCCAGTGCTGCTGCGCGCATGCCCAAAATTCGCTTCACCAGCCGTTTCGCGCGCGCCGTAAGTGTCCGCGATGCCGCGGGATTTTGCGACCGCCAGAAGGCGGCTTCCCACTCCTGCGCCTGCTGCCAGCGCTCAGCGCTGACTTCGAGCGGCAGTTGTTCGCGGCTCACTTTGGTTTCGGACATAGGGTTCCACAGTTCGCCACACGGTGGTGCAGAATTGCTCCCAAGTGAAGTGCGTCTCGACGAGTGCGCGGTTCGCGCGGCTCAACCGCAACAATTCCGCGTCCGGTGCGTGTTGCAGTTCGCGCAGCGTGGCCACGTTGGCGTCGATGTCCGTTATGCTCAACGGAGTAATTGTGGGAATGTTGTAGTAGCCCGACTGTGGTGTGCACGCTACGGGAAATCCCCACGCCATGGCTTCGAGGATCGTTGCTGGGTTCGCGTCGGATACCGAGGTGTTCAAAAAAATGTCGTACGTCCCCGCGAGTTGTTCCATGAACTCTGGCGTCAGCGCGCGGTACGTGGCGATGCGCGGTACATGCGCGATCTCCGCTCCGCCGCCCACCCAGCCCCGTGGCGCTTCGCCCATCCGCTCGAAGATCGCGCTCAGCGCCTCGGTTCCTTTTTCCGGCCGGTTATTGCCGATATAGAGGAAGCCGCGCTTTCCCGGCCTGTTGAACCGCCGTTTCACCTGTGGATACTCCGCCGCATCCACCGCCAAGTCCAACCGCACAATTTTTTCTTTCCACTGTGCGAGGAACGATGATTCCAGCGTGTCGTACCAGTAGGGCCCCATAATTCCAAGCACCACATCCGCGCGATCCAGCAGCGGTAGCGCGTATGCGTTGATCTCCGGCAGGGCGTGGTGCAGCGGGAACATCAACGCCACGCAACGGCAGCGCGCGCCGCTTCGCAGTGTCTGTTGCACCAGTGTGTCCGCATCGGGATGCGGATGTCCGAGCAGGATGTCATCCTCGCGGAGCGCAATCGTTCCGCGTTCCCGCCAGTCGTAGAGCCTCACCTTGCACCGCGCCGCAAGATAGCGATGCAGGTTTGCCGAGATCGAATACGGCGCAGGCGTCGGGATGCGGCTGGCTTCGCCGCCGTTTCCGGCCGCCGCGGACATTTTCTTCCACGCCCGCCGGGCCAGACGCTCCGCCGCCCCGGCGATGCCGGAATCAAACCGCGGCTTCGAGTCCGGCTTCACGTACACAAAATGGATCGTACTGGTCACTCGTCGCTCGCCAATTTCTTTCTTACCCACACCGCGAATCCCACGGATTCCGGCGCCGTGGCCCGCGCTTGCAAATTCCACTCAGCCGCAGCTTCGAGGTGCGGACGCAGCAGCCCCATCTTCTCGTTGTCCCAATCGTGCGCCAACAGCAGCGCCCCCGGCCCCAGGTGTGGCGCAAACATTTCAAACTCGGTAAGCGTCTGCCGCGCGTCGAGAGCGCCGTCCAGGAACACCGCGTCCACCGGCTGCTCGCGCAGCAGCGCCGGATAGACGTCTGTGCTCTTGCCCTGATGAAATTTCACGTGCGGCAGCAGGTGGCGGAGATGGCGCGCGTAATTCTCCTTCGCCCGCGCGTGTGCCTCGGCGTCTTCTTCAATCGTATGCAGTACGCCGCCGCCGTTATCAGCGAGCGCTTGGCTGATGAAGTAGGTGCTCCCTCCGCCGTACCATGTGCCCACCTCGAACACCGTTTGCGGCCTGCGCTCGCGGATGGCGCCGTAGAGCAGCTTGCGGTCCGCGTACCACAGTTGTCCCGGCACTTCCAGGCATCCTTCGTAGAGCCAGCGCACGCGCTGCGGCACGAATCGCCGCACCAGCCGCCACCGCCGCTGCCGCGCCGTCGATAACGCGTGATACGACTGCACCAGGATGCTCACGCCTTGATCAGCCGCTCGTAGAATCTCAGCAGCTTCCCGCTCATGGCCTGAATGCTCAGCTCGCTTTCGACGCGCCTGAATCCTGCGGTGATTAACTTTGTCCGCAGCGGCGCATCGAACACAGCTCGGCTCAACGCCTCAGCCAGAGCCGTTGCGTCACCTTCATGCACCACCAGCCCCGCCTCGCCAATTACTTCCGGAATCGCCCCCGAATCCGACCCCACCACCACCGCGCCGCACGCCATGGCCTCTCCAATCACGCGCCCGTACTGTTCCTTCCAACTCGGAATCGTCCGCGACGGCAGCGCCAGTGCGTCAAAGCAGTTCATGTACTCGGCCAGCTTCTCCGGCGGCATCGTCGGAAAAAATCGCACTCGTCCGCACAATTCCGGACCCGCGGCTTCGCGCTCGAGTTCCTGCTGCATTGGACCTGCCCCGATTAGCACGCCGTGGACTTCGCTCGGCATCCGCCGCAGCGCCGCCAGAAGATCGGACAGTCCCTTCTCCGCAACGAACCGCCCCACGTATCCAATCAATTTCTCTGCGCCGAAACCCAACCTTTCCCGCAATCCGGCCTTTTCCACCGGATGAAACGCATCGGTCGAAATGCCCCAGAAGATTCGCTCGAGCGGCTTGCGAAACCCGGCCTCGCGCATCACCTGCACGCCTTCGCTGTTCGCTTCGATTGCGCCGGCCATTTGCGGAAACAGCAGCTTCCACTTCAGCCGCGTGCGCCGGCCCCAGCGGATGGGCAGATTGTTGAATCCGTATTGCACTACCTTCGCGCGAGGGCACAGCCGCATCTTGAGCCACACCACCTGGGAAACGTGCCGGTCCGGCGCGCCGCCCCACACCTGAATAATCTCCGGCTGCGTTTTCTTCATAACGCGCGCGATCGCGTTCCGTACAAAGCCCTCCGCCGAGTACGCGGGGTTCCGCAACGCCAACGTCGCCAGCCGAAATCCGTTTTCGCGCGGCTCCTCCGCCACCGTGTGCCACCCCGACGCGTCGTATGCGGCATCTGTCGCCGATTTCTCCGGCGCAATCACCGTCACTTCCACGCGCGCCTGCCCGCCGGCATTCTGGCGGGCCAGCGCCGCCGGAATTTTCCGGATGTGCACGTCTTCCCCCACCGGCGAAATCAGCAAAATCTTCATATACTCCGTGCGACTACAATTCGCAGATGTATTTCCCCTCGTATTTCGCGAAATACTTGCGCAGAAACTCGACGCCTTCCTGCGGCGGCATCGTTAGCAGCGCTTCCATGTCCGCATTCCACGGCGTTTTCTTTTTCCGGTCGGGACGGTCCGCGTAGCCCGTTCGGTAGGCCGCCTCGGGCGTGACCGCGGCCACCGGACAAATGGCCCGCTGAATCAGGAACGCGTTGTTGAATTCCACGCGCGTCAGCGCGTAGTCGTGCCGCGAGCCCAGATGCGCCAGTTGCGCAAGACTCTGCCCGTAGAAATGATCCGTTGCCCACCAGTAGTCTGGAGACCACTTCACACTAAACTTGATCGGCGGCGGAATCTTCTCATTGATCTCCGCGCAAATCAGAGAAGGCTGGAAACGCTCCAGCAGCTGCTCCAGAACGTAGTAGTCGTAGCCGTCGATATCGAGACTCAAGAAGGTAAAATTCGCCGGAACGCCGTGAGCCTCGAGAAGGCCGATGACGTTTGCCGGCGTCACGCGGCACCGGCTCAATGCCGCTCCCGCAAAATTCTTTAACCGCACAGCGAGCGCCGCAAACTTTTCCGCGTCGCACTCCACCGCCAGTCCCGCCCACCCGTTTTGGAACAGCGCGTACGTATTGGAGAAGCTGGTGCCATCGCTCGCCCCGATGTCCACGCAAAACCTCTCTTTGCATGCGAGCTGTTCGAGGTACTGCCCGATGAGGATTTGCTCGTCGTAGGCTGAATAGGTCACTTCGTTTACAGGTTCTTCCCGAGGCAGCCGGCGGACTTCCAGCCCTGCGGCGCCAATCACTTTCTTCACAAGCTGCTTGGCTCCATTCGTCAACATGCCGATGCCGGTTTTCACCAATTCTCCGGGGCTTTCGCGGCCGCAAAATAGTTCGTCCACGCCTCTGCAGAATCCCGCACCGGACCTGCAAACTTATTTGTCCGCTCATCGAAGCGGTAGGAGAGGAAGTTGAATCCCTCGAGGATTTCGAAAATCTCCCGCGCCGTGCGTCCCGCGCCCTTCAACGGGATCTGCGAAATCTCAAAACAAATAAGATCAATCCGCCGTTCACCGAGCAGCCGTGCTGCGCCGCGAAAAACGTCGCACTCGTACCCTTCCACGTCCACTTTCAGAAAATGGATTCGCGGAATCTCCTGCGCCGTGCAAAATTCGTCCAGCGTGACGCACGGCGCATCCACCGCCGTGCTGTGCGCCACGGGCACACCGTCGGCGCCCGCGTACAGCGGCTTGCCGCGGCTGCTCCACGCTGAGTACGCCGCCGGAAAAACATTCATCGTCACCGTGCCCGCGCGTTCGCCCACCGCCACTGCGTGCAGAGAAATATTTTCACAGCCGTTCAGCGCCACGTTTTCCCGGAAGCGCGCGCAGGATTCCGCCACCGGCTCGAACGCAAACACAATTCCGTCCGCTTGGGAGAGCCGCGCCGCAAGCACGCTGATTTCCCCGACGTGCGCTCCCACGTCGAACACCACATTGCCCGGCCTGATCAGCCGCTTCATCGCCTGGAACAGCGCACGGTCGTATTCGCGCTCGACCAGAATGCGCTGATGTGCGGCGTCGCACGGGTCGAGGATGAATCGAAATCCCAGCGCATCCTCCGCCACCTGCTGTACGCCGCCGCCAAGCCGAGCTGCCTCTTGGACCGCGCTTCCGCCGCCCATCAACCACCGCTCCACGCGGCCCAGTTTTGCGCGCAGGTTCATGATCCCGATCCCTGCCCCCTGGCCCGTGACTCCTGCTCGATTTCCCAGCGGTGCGGCACCAACACGCCTTTGCCTTCCCACCCTTCCGGATACTGCCGGCCGCTTCCAAAAAAATCGCCGTCCACCACTTGCAGCGGCACCGCCGCGGGCAGCCAGTCTTCGATCTCGCGGTTTACTTCCAGGAAGACGGTCAGGTTGTAGCGCCCCTGGCTCAGCGGCAGTCGCGGGATCACGCAGCGCACCGCGCCACACGGCGGCAAGTTTTGTGGCTCCTTGGAAGTCATTTCCGTCGAGCAAACAAAAAAGATTTGCCCGAACAAATCTTCGATGGCTACGCTCACGCGGCAGTTTTGCAGTAGTTGCGCTTGCTGCGATTCGTAGTGCAGCACGATGGAGAGCTCCTCCGCGGACATGGCGTGCTCGAGCTGGCGGCCCTGCGCGTCTTCGATGCGGACGCGCGAAAATTTCACTCGCCCGCGTCCCCAGCGCTCCGTCATGTCCAGTGGGTTTTCCGAACGCCCCGCTTGCAGGCTTTCCAGATACGCCCGTGCCGTTTCCTGCGCCGTGCCGTCTTTCGCCAGCCGCCCGCGCTCGATCAGAAGCGCGCGCGAGCACAAATTCAAGATCGCGCTCATGTTGTGGCTCACGAAGACCACCGTGCGCCCCGCGCGCGTCACTTCGCTCATCTTGCCCAAACATTTCTTCTGGAATGCGGCGTCACCCACCGCCAGCACTTCGTCCACCAGCAGAATATCCGGTTCCAGGTGCGCCGCCACCGCAAACGCCAGCCGCACGTACATCCCGCTCGAGTAATGCTTCACCGGCGTGTCCAGAAATGTTTCGACTTCCGCGAAGGACACAATCTCGTCGAACTTGCGCTCAATTTCCGCTTTCTTCATTCCCAGGATCGCGCCGTTCAGATAAATATTTTCCCGCCCGGTTAATTCCTGGTGAAAACCCGTTCCGACTTCGAGCAGGCTGCCCACGCGCCCGCGAATTTCCGCGCGCCCTTCGGTTGGCTTGGTGATCCGCGAGAGGATTTTCAACAGCGTCGTTTTTCCCGCGCCGTTCCGCCCGATCAGCCCCACCGCCTCGCCGTGCTGGATTTCCAGCGACACGCCGTCCAGCGCCCAGATGTGGTCCGGCTGTCCGTTGCCGGCCCGCGCGACGCGCCCGCGCAGCATCCGGAACGGCGCCGTCAGCGCGTTCCCCAGCACATCGCGCAGTGCGGTGTACTTCTGGCGCTCTCCGATCCGGTAGCGCTTCCTTAGTCCTTCCACGCGAATGGCGGTCTCGTTCATGGCTCAGACGACGTCCGCGACCGTTCCTTCCATCCGGCGAAAATAAATCAATCCCCCGGCGAGCATCACCACGACAACCGCCGCCGAAACAAAAATCAACCCGCCCGGCGCTTGTCCCTGGCCCGTGATCGCCCAACGAAACCCTTCAATCACGCCCGCCATGGGATTCAATCCATAAATCCATCGCCATCTTTCCGGCACCAGCGTCGAGGGATACGCCACCGGCGACGCAAACATCCAGAACTGCACCAGGAATGGCATCACGTAGCGGACGTCGCGGTAAATCGCGTTGAGCGCGGAAAGCCATAACCCCGCGGCCAGCGCCGTCAGCATCGCCAGCAGCAGAAACGCGGGCACCAACAGCGCCGCGGCTGTTGGCACGATGCCGTAGTACAACGCCATGGCAATCAGCATCACAAAAGCGATGGCGAAATCCACGAGGCCGGAAATCACCGCCGCCAGCGGCAGCAGGATGCGCGGAAAATACACTTTAGTGATTAGCCGTTGATTTTCGACGACAGTGCTCGTCGCGCCTGCCAGCGCGCCCGAGAAATACATCCAGGGCAGCAGCGCGCAATAGAAGAAAATCGGATAGGGGATTCCCGCCGGCGGCAGCTTGGCCAGCACGCCGAAGAACAGGCTGAAGACCACCATGGTTGCGAACGGTTGCAAGATGGCCCAGCCCGCGCCGATCACCGTTTGTTTGTAGCGCACCTTGATATCGCGCCACACGAAGAAGTACAGCAGTTCGCGGTACGCCCACATTTCCGCAAAGTCCAGCTCGAACCATCCTCGCGGCGGCTGGATTACCGTTAGCGGCAATTCCGTTGTGAGGATTTCATTTCGTACTTTGGATTGTGTAAGCGTGGCCATCTTTCTATTGGGCCCGAACTCTAGATTGGCCCTCCGGCGCTTTGACTTTCCAACTCTTAGGCCTTCCCAAGATCCTTAACGAATCGGAACAACTTCGTATCCAGAGAGCTCGACGGCGATCGCCTGCCGGATCGGCTCCACCGCAATCACCAGCCGCGCATTTCCCTTGATGCGCTTCAGAATTCCTTCGACACCGGCAAGCGCTCCGGAAATGACCTTCACACGTTGTCCCACACGCAGGTAGCGGTGCTTGTGGAGGAGCGTGTCGCTTTCCAGTACGCGCCGCAGCGTTTCAATCTGATCGTCCGGGATGGGCTCATCGTGCTGCCCGAAACCGACGATGCGAATCACTCCCGTCGTTTTCAGTACCGCCTGGCGCCGCTCCGACCCGCGCGCGAACTGCACGAACACGTAGCCGGAGAACAGCGGCACTTCGATTTCCTTGTAGCGGTCCTTCCACCGATGCAATTCCGTGTGCAACGGAAGGAAAGCTTCAATTTGTTTTTCGCTGAATTGTCGCGCTACGACTTTTTCATGCCGCGACCGCGTGTGTACGGCGTACCAACGGGGCAGGGTCAAGCTCTTGTCCTCGCCGAGACCTGTGCTTGAAGTTCTGTTCTTCTTGTCTTTTCCCGTCACCTGTCACCTGAAACCTAGAGCCTTTTTCACTCGCCACTTTCTTATCTTCGCTAACCTCTAGGCCCTGGGCACTGACCACTGCTTCTGAATACAGCTCCGCCCTTTCACTTACAGGCCAAAAACACTGCAAGTGACTCACAATAGGCAGCTTAAATCTCATCCCATCCGCGGCGCGTGAGCACCGCGGCCAGGACTGCAAAATTGGCAGCGTTGGCAGGCACATGAAAATTGAAATCCAGCCAGCCGTGAATCATCAGACCCAGACATCCCGTCATCATCCCGATCAAAATCGCCCCGGTGGCGGTGCCGCTTGTCTCTTTCAAGTTGCGCCAAGCCTGCATTGCCGCTGCGCAAAGAATCCACAGACCGAGTGCCGCACCCGCCACGCCGGTTTCCGCCAGGAACTGTAGCCAGTCGTTGTGCGCGTGCGTCCAGATTTTGTCCGTGGCGAACGGCCGCACACCCGGAAACAAATCCTCAAACGTCTCCAGCCCGGAGCCGATGGCCCAATGCTGCCGGAAAAGTTCCCACGATCCTTTCCACGCGCCGATGCGATGCATGGACGCCTCTTCCTGGAGCTTTGTGTTCGGGTGGAGGCTTTCCTTGTACCGCTCGAGCAATTGTCCCCGGTCCAGCGCCCACACGGAGCCGCCGATAAGCACCAAAGCTATCGTCACCCCGGCAAGCGCTTTGCGGCCACCGTGTAGTGCGGATGCCGCCAGCGTGAGCACCACAATTTCCGCCACCAATGCGATCGTTCCACCGCGCGATCCGGAGAGCAGCACCGAGCTGCCCATCACCAGCGCCAGCGCGCACCAGAACCACCGCCGCGTCGCCGTATTTTCCGGACGCAGCGCCAGCCCGATGGCCAGCGGCGTCCACAACTCCATCAGGCCGGCGTAATGGTTGCGGTTCACATACGGCCCGAAGATCCATCCGCCGTGGATGGGCTCCACCAGCCAGTAGATTTTTCCGTTCGACGTAAGGTACTGCGCGATGGCCAGCAGCGCGATCAGGAATCCCGCGAACGCCAGCGATTCCGTCAGCCGCTTCAACCGCCGCGGCGTGTCGAAGCATTCCACCGCCACCAGCGCCAGCGCGGCGTAACCCACCCAGCGCAGCCATTCCAGTTGCGTCGCGTGTGGAACCACGCTGATGCCTGCGGCCCAGTGCACCGCGGTGAAAAGCAACAGGAGCGCCGCCGGCAGCGCCGCCGTCGGCAGATTCAGCGGCATCCCTTCTTTTCGCACGCACTCCAGTATCCAGATCAGCAGAAGCAGCCACGCCGCGGCGGTGAGCGCCACACTGGCGATCGTCGTCGTTGCCCCGAACGCGAGCGGCAGCGCCACCAGCACTGAAAGCGCGCCAGCGCGCAAAAAGATTTTCACCGAGGAGCGCGCCGCCACGTGGCTGTGCTCGCGCACCACCGCCGCGCCATTGATCACCACGCTCATCGCTGCGCTCCCGCAACACCCGTCTGTCGGCCCGGACCCAGCGGTTTCCATTCCAGCGGCGCCACGCAGACGAGCCCGCTGGAAGGCTGCTCTTTCAGCGTCGGCGCGGGGCGCCTCAGCAGTAAACGAACCAGCTTTGTTTCGGGACCCGTTTCGAATTGAATAGATACTTCCTTCCACGGGTTGGTGCCGATGAGCGGCTCGGTCGATGGCGTCACGCCACGCCCGGGCGCCAGTTCCTGCACTTCCAGCCACGCGCCCGTATTGGAGATCAGCCTGTCCGTGCGCATCGCCGCCCGCAATTCGTAGTGATACGTCGGTTGCACCAGAGCAAAGTGATACACGCCGGCGTAATCCTCGCGCGCGTCCTGCGAAAACTGCACGCACAACGACTGCTGCCCGCCGCGCGGCCCGCCGGATTCCACCCACACGCTCGCGTCCGGATGCGGCAGCACGCGCCAGTCGAAGCCGAAGTTGAGCAGCGCATAGCGGAAGTCGGCGTTGTAGAACGGCTGGCTCAGCGCCTCGGGGTCCACGGCGATCCAGCCGTTGCGCGCCGCATCCGACCATGCGCGCAGCGCCAGCTCCGGCTGACCGCGGCCGAGCACCCAATCCACGAACATGCGCACGTGTCCTTCTGGAATTGGCAGGCCCAGTTCCATCTCGCGCTTCCAGAATTTCTCCGCGGAATCGAGGCGGTCTTCGCGCCGAAAAACTTCCAGCACATTCCCGTACGCGTCCACGTTCTGCGGGACTACATCGTCCAGCAGCGCGCTCCCGGTTGTGACACGCAGCAACAGCGGCACGACCCGCGCAGTGTACTCAGGCGCCATGCGCAGCAGGTCGCGCGCCATCCCCAGAGCACGGTCGTTTTGCTCGCGGCGCAGCCAGAAATTTGTTTCGTGCCAGAGGACGGATGGAGTACGCGGCTCGGCGAGACGCGCTCGCTCGATGGCCCGCGCGGCGCCTTCGAAGTCGCCGGCAAGTTCAAGCGCAAGTGCCAGGTCCACTAAATAGCTTGCGTTGCGTGGATCGAGCACCGCGGCGCGCTCGAATTCCGTCCGGGCACGCGTGGCGTCGCCCGACGGCGAATAGAGCAGTACGCGGCCCAGCCGGTTGTGTAATTCCGCGTTGCTGGGCTGCAGGGCGATGGCCTGTTGGAGGGATTCAGGAGAGCCCTCCCGGGAATAGACATCGGCCCGGTACTGGCTCCACAGAGAGACGCTCAGGGGAACGCTGGCTGCGAGGGCCAGCAAGAGGGCGGTCAGTTTTCGAGGCAACGTGTCCAGCGCCAATACCATGAGGTCTGTCGGTTTGCTCTCCAGGGCGCTCGGAACGCCGCCGCACCGGCGGGCGGCAGCCGGAGTTCAGCGGGCCCGCTACGCGCCGATTTTTTTCTCTCCGCGCTTCGGCTTTTCCTCGGGCTCGTGGCCGTAACCGTAGCCCTCGAGCATGTGACGGTAGTAGTCCCCGTAGTAATACGTGTAGTAGTACTGATAATCCGCGGAGCGGATGTCCACGTTGTTCAGCACCACGCCCAGCATGCGCGCGTTCACACCAGACAGGAGTTTGTGCGCTTGACGCAACGATTCGCGCGTGGTCACGCCTCCGTGGATCACCAGCATCACGCCGTCGGCGTGCGCAGCGAGGATCATGCTGTCCGCCACGGTAATGGCCGGCGGCGAATCCATGAGGATGAAATCAAACTGCCGTCGCAACTCGGAGAACAGCATCACCATCGGCTCACTGGAGAGCAACTCGGCCGGGTTGGGCGGCGTGGGTCCCGACGAGATGACGAACAAGTTGGGGATGTGCGGCACCGCGCGCGGCAGGTCGTCAATCCCCACTACGCCGGCCAGGAATGAGCTGAGTCCGACGTCATTGGACATGTTGAAGGAGCGGTGCACGCGCGGCCGGCGCAGGTCGGAGTCAATCAGCACCACGCGGTCACCGCGCTGCGCGAGAGTGATTGCCAGATTCAGCGCTGTCGTCGTCTTGCCTTCGCGCGGCTGTCCGCTGGTGATCAGGATCGTCTGCGGTGGATGCTTCGAAGTGGACAACAAAATCGAAGTGCGCAGCGCGCGATACGCTTCGCTGACTACTGAGTGCGGCTGCGAGAGCGTGGCCAATTCGTGCGTTTGCGGCTTGGAGAAAGTAGCCGCGGGCAGCGCACGGGAATAAGCGCTGGTGGTGCTGCTGATGCTGGCGACCGCGGGAATCACACCCAGCGCCGGCAACCCGATGAGCTGTTCCACTTCTTCCGGCACCTTCACCGAGTTGTCCAGGTACTCATTAAAGAGCGCCAGCACGCCGCCGAGGATTACACCCACCACCAGGCTCAGCGCGATGTTGAGCGATTTGTTGGGACGTACAGGCGCCAGCGGCGGCCGCGCGCGGTCCACGAAGTGGATGTTGTTCGAACGCATGCCTGCGCTGACGCCCGCTTCCTTCATGCGGTTCAGCAATCCGTCGTACAATTGCTGGTTCGTTTCGTACTCGCGCTTCAGCAGGCTGTGCTGCACCAGCTTTTCGTTCATCACGTTGGCTTCGGTCTTCTGAACTTCCACGGCTTGCCGCAGCAGTTGTTCCCGCTTCAACGCGCCCTGGTATTCGCTGTCGATGCGGTTGGCGACCAGTTGTTTTTCCCGCTCGAGCTGCGCCTTCGCTTCCTGGAGTTGCGCTTCCAGCCGCTGCACCTTTGGATACTTGGGGCCGAAGGTGGCGCGCACCTCGGCGTATTCGTCGGTCAGTTTTTGCAGCCGCGTTTGCAGCTCCTGGATGTAGGCGCTGCTGGACACCTGGGGCACGTCATCCAGCCGCCGCGATTTGATCAACTGGTATTGCGATTCCTTGGCGATGCGCTCGCCTTCGGCGATGGTGAGTTCCTGGTTCAATTGCCCCAGCTTTTGCAGCGTGACGTTCTGCCCTTCGCTCAACGAATAAATCTGGTGCTCGCGCTCGTACGTCACCAGCGCCTCGTGCGCCTTCTCCATCTTGTTCTTCAATTCGCTGAGCTGCCCGCTCATCCACTGCTGCGCCTGCAGCGTGGATTCGTATTTCTTGCGGAAATTGCCCTCGATGTAGAGCGCGGAAAGCTCGTTGGGTACGTCGGCTGCGATCTTCGGATCGGCGCTTTCGAAACGCACCTCGATCAGCCGGGTAGTGCGGATCAATTGCACGTTGAGCTGTCCGTGGAACCGTCCGATCAGCGCCACTTCCTCCGCAGGGGAGAACGGCGCGTTATAGCCGGTGCCTTTGGGCCGCAGGGCGAATTCCGGTTTCTCGTGAAGACGCAGCGAGCGGATGGTCTGCATGGCCAATTCGTCGCTCTGCAAGATGCGCACCTGCGTCTGGAGAAATTCTTCGTCGCTGGGCAAAATCGAAAACAGCGCCTGGAGAGTGGAGAGGTCCGGCATTTCGCCGCTGATTTCGAGGCGCGCCGAGGACTGGTAAATCGGCTGCATCTGGAAAGAGACCACGCTGACCACGGCCACCATCACCGCCACCACCGTCAGGATGATCCAGCGGTGCTTGCGCAGGATGCGCAGGTACTCGCGCAGTGGCAGCCCCGTGGAGACCGGGTCCATCGACCCGGGCGGCAGGCTCCGCCACGAGAACGGCTCCGCCACCAGCGTTACCGGGCTTCGGCGCTCGATTGCGTTCTTCGGATCCATAGCATCCTTAAGAAAAAACGTCGAAACGATGAAAGGTCAAAGAGTGAAAAGGCCGATGCGCGCTCGCAAAGGCACAGGGAATCGACTCCGAGGGACACACATACGCCCACCCCGCTCCGGCGGGGCGCACACACACGCCCGACTTTCTCTTGAGCAGTCCCAAGAGCATAGAGGAAAGCCTCTGCTCCACTCATGCAAGCGTCGCAGATGCTTTGGGATAACCCCGGTCGCAGTGTAGTCACCCGGTTGTCGCTCTGTCAAGGATAAGGGGGCGAAAAAGGTACGTTTGCGGCAACAGACAGGGGATACGTTGCAAGGGTCGGGGGGGTTAGCAATCAGGAACGGCGGCCAATAGGGTGGCGCCGGGGTACAGCTACAGATTCCGCCGGTGGCAACGAGGATTATCATCTCCATCCCGAGGCAATTTCAGGTTACACGGGCCCAGGAGGTCGAAAGCTTTCCACAACAATGGGCGCGGGGTCTCGGCGTTCGGCCTGAACGCCGTGCAAGCACTTCAACAAGTCCGCGCGTCCATCCGTTCCTCCCAATTCAGAATTCATTGCGCGGCATGCCCGGAATATGGATAAGATGGGGCGCAATTTTGTCTATTCAGGAGCGAGCATGACCAAACAATTTGCGCGCGCGATTTCTCTTTGCCTGATTTTGGCGCTGACGGTGGCCGCGCAGGCCCCCGGCGTTGCCGAGGTCTACACTCAAATCCGCGCAGAAGAGACGAACAACTCCAAAATCATGTGGATCATTCATCAGATCGCCGACGTGCACGGCCCGCGCGTCACCGGCTCGCCGGCCTTGAAAGCAGCGGACGACTGGGCGGTGAAGACGCTGATGTCGTTTGGATTGGCGAATGCTCATCTGGAGAAATGGACTTTCCAGCCGCCGAGCGCCGCGAAGCCTGTCCCCGGATGGGAAAACGTGGAACTATCCGCGGATGCGGTAAAGCCGTTCCGCGGTCAATTAATGGTCAAGCCGCTGGCCTGGACGCCGAGCACGAAGGGCGTAGTGACCGCCACTGTCGTGATGCTGACGCCGCCGGGCCTGGCTCGTCCGGGTGCAGGCGGTTTCGGCGGCGGAGCAGCAGCTCGCGCCGCTGCGGCCGCAGCACCGGCGGGCACGCCGCCACCCATGCCGGCCCCTGCCGCGGCAGCGCCTCCGCAGCAACCCACGCGTGAAGAACTAGATGCTTATCTAAATTCCATGAAGACAAAAGTTCGCGGACACATTGTGATGGTCGGCAAACGTGTCGAGGTGCAGGAGAACTTCACACCCGCGCCGTTGCGCCGCCCCGACGAGACGTGGAAGGCGCAGTTCGATCCGAATAATCCCGCGGCGGCGGGCGGGCCGTTCGGCGGAGGCGGTGGTGGCCGCGGGCAAGCTCCGCAATTGGCGCCCGGGCAGATGACCGCGCAGGAAGTCGCCCGGGCGGTCGATCAGTTTTTGGTGACCAACGGCGCGCTTGTGCGCATCAACGATTCCGGCCGCGCCTACGGCATCATCATCGCGCAGCAGAACAACACCTACGATTGGACGCGCGTGGTGCCCACCCTGGTGATGCGCAATGAAGATTACGGTCGCATCGCCCGCGTCCTCGATGATGGCACACCGGTGACTCTGCGCGTCAACATCCAGAACAAGCTCTACCCCGAAGGCGTCACGGCGCAAAACGTCATCGCGGAAATTCCCGGCACGGACAAGAAAGACGAAGTCGTCATGCTCGGCGGGCATTTCGATTCGTGGCACGACGCGACGGGCGCGACCGATAACGGCATCGGCTGCTCCATGATGATGGAGGCGGTGCGCATTCTGGCGGCGCTCAAGGTGCAGCCGCGGCGGACGATTCGCATCGCGCTGTGGAGCGGCGAGGAAGAGGGACTGCTCGGCTCACTGGCCTACGTGGACCAGCATTTCGGCACCGCGGAAAATCCCAAACCCGAGCACGCGAAACTCAGCGCATATTTCAATATTGACTCGGGCACCAGCAAGCCGCGCGGCGCTGGCGTGTTTGGGCCTCCGGGCGCAGCGGACATGATCCGCGAAGCGCTCATGCTTTTCCAGGACTGGGGATTCACGGGCGTGCGCGCGAGCACCAGCCGCAACCTCGGCGGCACGGACAGCACTTCGTTCAACAACGCCGGATTGCCCGGCGTGGGGCTGAGCCAGGATCCGTTTGACTACAACACTTTCACTCATCACACCAACCTCGACACCTACGAGCGCATTTACGAGGAAGACGTCCGCGAAGGCGCGGTGGAAATCGCTTCGGCGGTGTACGCGGTGGCTATGGCGGAACAGATGGTGCCGCGGTTCGCGGCCAAAGACATGCCCGCGCCGGTGGCGGTGCCCGCACCGGGTTCGACGGCTGTCCCCGCGGAACGCCCCGCGGCGCCGGGCAAGGCTCCCGCAGGAAAAGCTCCTGCGAAGAGCCCAGCGAAAACGCCTAAAAAGTGAATCCGGCGGAAGAGGCCGGCGCTATTCAGGGAGTTTTAGGCGGCGAAGGAGCGTTTTGAACCGGGGCTCGGAGCGCAGGAAGTCAAAAGTTGGATCGGCTTTGAGCGACAAGCCGGCGAGGAATGAGTCGCCTTCTTCGTAGGCTTTTTCCAATAAACCAAGAGTCTTTTCCTTATTGCCGGAAATGGCCATGTAGTACGCCATTTGTGTGGAACTTTCATAACGCGGCGTTCCATCTTCATTCAGATAGAGGGGCTTAAGAAGAACACGAGCAAGGCCAAAGCGGCCTTCTTGCTGGTACGCTTTTCTGGCGGCTGCGATCTGGCTGGCGTCTACTTTCCGGGCCTGCAAGTCGTCGAATAACGCATCAATCTTTTCCGATAACAAATATGTCTGCGTCAGGGCCGCTTCCACTTCGGGGTCACCCAACTCGCGGGCTTTCTTATATTGCGGGATCGCCTCATCGTACCGGCGCGCGCTGAACAGGGCGTCTCCCAAATTCAGATTGATGCGCGGTGAAAGCGGATCCAGCTCCACGGCCTTTCTTAATTCGCGGATGGCCTCATCCATTTTTCCCATGGACACAAGAAAATTGCCGTACCACTGATGTCCGGTTGCGTACGCTGGATTCAATTCCAGCGCACGCCGGTGCTCTTTTTCGGCGGCCGCATAATCGCGGTCGCTGAGCAGAACCATGGCCAGCGCGGTATGCGCCTCGCCCAGGTTGGGATCCAGTTCCAGTGCCCGCAAGGCGGCTGCGCGAGCTTTGGGCACAGTTTCCCGGCTCGGTACGAAACCGTTGCCTCCCAAAATCTGGTAGGAGTCGGAGATTCCCGTGTGGGCCAATGCGTAGTTGGGGTCGAGCGCGGCAGCTTGCTGGAAGTAATCCAATCCCTTCAAAGTGTTTTCTTTGGTTCGCTTGTTCCAGTGGAAGCGTCCGCGCAGGTAGAGTTCATAAGCCTGCGGGTTCGTAGTTGGACGCGCGGCCAGCTTGCCGGAAGCTTCGCTGGTAAGTTGCGGGCGAAGACTACCGGCAATGGCGCGCGCGATTTCGCCCTGCACGGCCAGCAGGTCGGCGCTCGCGCGATTGTACTGCTCGCCCCAGAGCTGTGAATCGGTTTCCACGTTCACCAGTTCCGCGCTGATGAGCAGTTCGTTGCCTCGCTTTTGCACGCGCCCGGTGATTACCGCCTGCACTTTCAACTGCTGGCCGGCCGCAACGGGCGTGACGCCTTTCCCCTTGAAGCCGAAGGCGCTGCTGCGGGAAACCACGCGCAGTCCGGGCAACTTGGACAAGTTGTTAATCAGGCTCTCCGCGACGCCGTCGCCAAGGTATTCGGTGTCAGGATTGCCGCCGACGTTTTCAAACGGCAAGACGGCGAGCGAGTCAATTGCCGGGCTCGCCGACGGGGCACGCCAGCGGTAAATGCCGAAGCCCACGCCGCCCAGCACCACCACGGCAACCAGGGCGCTGAGGAGCAAGCTTCTCTTGTGGCGTCGGGCCAGCCCGGCAACCAACGCGGAGTCGGAATGGGACTCGGCGGTGGGTGCTGCAACCGCTGAGACCGCGCTGGTCTGCGCGGCTCGATCGCTGGAAGTCGTATCGCGGCGGAGGCGCTTGAGGTCGGCGCGAAGCTCGGAGGCGTGCTGGTAGCGCAGGTCGCGATCTTTTTCAGTCGCCTTGTTGAGGATGCGTTCCAGCTCGGCGGGCACATGGGGGTTCACGCTCGTGGCTGGCGCGGGCACGCGATTGAGGATGGCGTCGTGGAGTAAGGCCATCGTTTCGCCTTGAAAGGCTTGGCGGCCGGTGGCCATCTCGTAAAGCACCAGGCCGAGAGAAAAGATGTCAGAACGCGCGTCGAGTTCCTTGCCGCGCGCCTGTTCGGGAGACATGTAGGCGACGGTGCCCACCGTGGTGCCGGGGTTGGTGATGTGCGCCGGGTCCATCGTGGGAGTGGCGTCGTCGAAACCATGGCCGGCAGAGCGCTCGAGCAAAACCTTGGCGAGCCCGAAGTCGAGCAGCTTGGCTTGGCCACGTTCGGTGACGAAGATGTTGGCGGGCTTGATGTCGCGATGGAGGATGCCCGCGGCATGGGCGGCGTCGAGTGCGTCCACAATTTGCAAGCCGAGGTCGAGCGCCGCTTCGAGGTTCAGCGGCCGGCCGGAAATGAAATGCTTGAGCGTCTGGCCCTTCATCAGCTCCATGGCAATAAAGGGCCGGCCTTCGTGGTCGCCGATTTCATGCACCACGCAGATGTTGGGATGATTCAGCGCCGCCGCAGCACGCGCTTCGCGCAAGAAGCGATCGAGAGCCTTTTTGTCCTTTGCAAACTCCTCGGGCAGGAACTTCAGCGCCACTTGACGTCCCAGCGAAGTGTCTTCCGCGCGGTACACCACGCCCATGCCGCCGCCACCCAACATTTCGAGCACACGATAATGGGAAATAGTCTGGCCAATCATTCGAGGATTTGCCTGAGTGCGGCGGCATTCTAGACTGTAAACGCGGGTCAAAGCAAATTGGCTTTGCCGTAGAAAAAACGTCTCAGGTCTGCGAAAGGCAGTGCGAACAAGTCCAAGAGCTAACTCTGATTGTGCATCTCCGCGCTACAGCAGCGTGCCGCGGAGAATGAAGTATGCCACCGTGAAGTAAATGCAAAGTCCCGTGACGTCCACCAGAGTGGCCACGAAGGGCGCCGAGCTCGTCGCCGGGTCGAGCCCCAGACGGCGGAGCAGAAACGGCAGCATGCTCCCGGCAATCGTTCCAAACAGCACCACGCCGATCAGGCTTCCCCAAACCGTAAATCCCACCAGCAGGTAGTGCTCTCCGTAGTTGGTGAAATGGAGATGCTGCCAGAGCACGATGCGCAGAAACCCGATGATCCCGAGGAGCGTTCCCAGGGCCAGGCCCGAGATCAGCTCCCTCCTGAGCACCTTGAACCAGTCGCGCAGTCTCAATTCCTGAAGCGCCAAAGCCCGGATAATTAATGAAGTCGCTTGGGAGCCGGAATTGCCTCCGCTGCTGATGATCAGCGGCACAAAGAGCGCCAGAACCACCGCGCGGGCAATTTCCGCTTCGAAGAACCCCATCGCGGTCGCTGTCAGCATCTCCCCCAGAAAGAGCGCTGATAACCATCCACCGCGTTTCTGAATCATGGACCAAGTCCCCACCTGCATGTAGGGAGCATCGAGAGCCTCCGAGCCGCCGATTTTCTGGATGTCTTCGGTCGCCTCCGTCTCGGCGACGTCAAGCATGTCGTCCACGGTGACGATGCCCAGCATGTTCCCGCCGGCATCGGTGACCGGCAATGCGATGCGGTCATATTTTTCGAACAGCTTCAATGCCTGCTCCCGGTCTTCCGTGGCCAGAACCGAAACCATGGATGGATCTTTAATCTCCGCGACTTTCGCGCGCGGATCGCTCAGGACCAAGGACTCGAGGCGCAGGTCTTCCACGAGCTTTCCATGGTCATCCAGAATGTAAACGACGTTTAGGGTTTCCTTCCCTCGGCCCACTTCGCGGATGTGATCCAATGCTTCTTGTGCGCTCATCGTCGGCCGGATGGCCACGTATTCCGGAGTCATGTACCGGCCGACGCTGTGATGTGGATAGCCCAAAAGCTGGCGGGTAGTTTCCAATTTGTCCGGTGAGAGAGCTTCCAGAAGTCGCCGGGTCACCTGCGCGGGCATCTCTTCGAGTAGCCGCGCGCGGTCATCCGGGGGCATCTCGGCGACGAGGTTGCGCAACTGTTCGCTGGAGAGCGAGCGGATCAACTCCTCTTGCTGGTGGACGCGTAGTTGGGAAAACACGTCCGCCTCGCGCTCGCGCGGCAGCACGCGAAAAATGACTCCTTTTTCCTCCAGAGGAAGCGCGCCAATGATGTCGGCGACATCTGAAGAGTTCATCGCACACAATTCTGCGCGCAATTCTTCCCAGCGATGATTGCGAATCAGTTCCTTCCACTCGGCTGCAAAAACAACTTCACGCATCGGATCTCCTTAGAGGCCTCCTGCCCAAGGCCAGAGCTCGATTCTTCGCGATTCGACGGCGGCCTTCCAGGCAAAGGGAAAGCAGCGAAAAAAGAGGCATCATCCATGCCCGCACTTGTTTGGGTGGAATTCATGGAGCGGGATGGGAATATTATCGCACCGGGAATGTCCGGGGAACAATTATCAAAATGGACCATGGAGACCGGCAGGGGGTCCCGTGAATGGGAATGCTTGCCGTGGATTTTTCCGGCGCCGCCTCCTAACGGCTCATCCTGTTGGATTCGACGGATGTCCCGAAATGGCGCAGGCTGCGCTACGAAGGCTGTGCCATGGCCACGGAGGATGTTGAAACCGCGCTGCGCTTTCCCGCGTCCGAAATATCCTGTACCGGCCGTTCTTCGTGTAGAGTTGCCCACTGAGTGACGGCCAATTCAATCCAGGCAAAGCGGAGGAACATCGTGCGCAAGAGACTGATGTCGCTGGTCATCGTGCTGGTGATGGCACTGGCTCTGCCGGTCGCGTCCCAGATGCAGGAAGCGGTGGATTACGACGCGCTTTTCAAGATCAAGGAACAAGGGTTGTCGCAGCAGAACTCGCAGGTGATGGACACGCTCAGCTATCTGACGGACGTGAGCGGCCCGCGGCTCACCGGCTCGCCCAACGCGCGCGCCGCCGCCGACTGGGCCATGAAGAAAATGACCGAGTGGGGTTTGGTCAACGTGAAGCTCGAGCCGTGGGGCCCGTTCGGGCGCGGCTGGGCGAACGAGCGCTTCAGCGCCAACGTGGTTTCGCCCACTACGTATCCGCTGATTGGCTATCCGATGGCGTGGACTCCCGGCACCAACGGGATGGTCACCGCGGAGGCCGTAATCGCTGTCATCAGCTCTGAAGCCGACTTCGAGAAATTCAAGGGCAAGCTGAATGGAAAGTTCGTGCTGCCCATGGCGCCACGTGAGATCACGCCGCACTACGAAGGCGATGCCAAGAAATACACAGACGCGCAACTCGCCGATCTCGCCAAGCAACAAATTTCAAATAACCAGCCCGGGCCGCAGCCGGTGAATCCGCAGTTTGCCGCAGGAGCGGCGGAGCGCCAATTCGCTCCCAAGCGCACGCAATTCTTCAAGGACGAAAGCGTGGCCGCGCTGCTCGAATGCGGCCGCGGCGACGATGGCACTGTGTTTGTGCAGAGCGGCGGTTCGCGCAATGCGGCGGACCCGCCATCCCTCCCGCGCGTGATGCTCTCCGGCGAGAGTTACGGCCGCATCTACCGCACGCTCCAGAAAGGCGTGAGTGTCTCCATTGAGCTGAACGTGCAAAACAAATTCGTCGACGGCGACGGCAATTCGTTCAACATCGTCGGCGAAATCCCCGGCACGGACAAAGCCAGCGAACTGGTCATGGTCGGCGCGCATTTTGATTCCTGGCACGGCGGCACCGGCGCCACGGACAACGCCGCCGGATCCGCGGTGATGCTTGAAGTGATGCGCATCCTCAAGGCCAGCGGCTTGAAGCTTCGCCGCACGGTGCGCATCGGATTGTGGACCGGTGAAGAGCAAGGACTGCTCGGTTCGCGCGCGTACGTGAAGGACCATTTCGCGGACCGCGAGACAATGGCGCTGAAACCCGAGCACGCCAAGCTCTCCGGATACTTCAACATTGACAACGGCGTCGGCGCTGTCCGCGGCGTCTATCTTCAGGGCAACGAAGCCATCGCGCCTGTCTTCGCGCGCTGGATCGAGCCGCTGAAGAACCTTGGCGTCACCACGCTCACGCCGCGCAACACCGGCGGCACCGACCATCTCTCTTACGACGCGGTCGGCCTGCCCGGCTTCCAGTTCATCCAGGAAGAGATGGACTACGACTCGCGCACGCATCACTCCAACATGGACGTGTACGAGCGCGCCCAGCCGCAGGACATGAAGCAGATTGCCACCGTCGTGGCCTTTTTCGTCTATCAGGCCGCCAACCGCGACCAGATGCTCCCGCGCAAAGCGCTTCCCAAGCCGCAACCCGCGCAGCAGGGCCCCGGCGGCGGCCCGCCGCGGATGTAGCATGCCGTAGGACAGGCTTTCAGCCGGTCCAGCCGAATAAGAAGGGCGGTCCTGCGATCCAGGGCCGCCCTTTTTTCCTCTGCGCTTTTCTACGCACTCAGCGCCACTGCATTTGGTTTTCTGCCTTCTTCGTTGCCTCTTTTCTATTCATCTGCGTTCATCTGCGGTTACGCATTTATTTTTTGTTTCCTCGCGCCGTCTCCACCACCTCGCGGATTGCCTGTACCACAAGTTCCGGCTCGTCCAGGTGAATCCAGTGCGCGCTTTCCGAGGCAATCACATGTTTGCTGTTTGAGGAGAGCCGCGCCAAATCCTCCTGTTCCCTCGCTCGCGGCTCGGAGTGATGGCTGCCCGAAAGCACCGCAAGCGGCATCGCACCCAACCCGCCGAGGGACGCCACTACCGCTGCGCTTGCCGACAACGAACTTATGTACCGCGCCACGGACTGAAAGCACCGCGGCTGGCACCACAGCATGCGCACGAGCGGCACGGCTTCCGGCGGCAGCTTGCGCACTTCGCCGACGATGCGGCCCAGAAATTTCTCCGCGCTCGGCCCGAAGGCGCGCGCCGCCGCTTTCGGCGCGCTGGTTGCGCCGCGCTCGAGCCGCGCCAGCACAAAACGCACGAAACCCACCCGCGCCAGGAACCCTCCGATGCGCGAAAACAGCACGGCGCCGCGGATCATTCTGCGTTGTTGCGGCGTGATGTGCTCCCACTCCGCCGGGTGCACGGAGTCCACAAGCACCATGCCGGCCACCTCGTCGGGAAACTTTTGTGCGTAGGTGCGCACGCAATAGCCGCCGAAGGAATGTCCCACGAGCACGAGCGGACGCGGCACGCCTGCGCGATCCAGCAGCGTCTTCAATTCTTCGGCGATGTGTGGCGGCGTGCGGGGACGCGGCGAGGCGTCGCTCCACCCGAGTCCCGCGCGGTCGTAGCTCACCACGCGCGCAAATTTCGCGACCTCGGGCGCCACCTTACTCCAGCTCAGCGACGTCGCTGCAATTCCTGCTTCCAGCACCACCGTCGGCGTGCCCGCCGGGACGTTTTCCGGCTCCATTTCCCGCATGTGCAACCGCAGCCCGCCGGCGTCGACGATCCGCCCGGGAGCAGGGAAGCGCCGTGCGTCCCGCGACGTCCCGGCGGCTTGATACACGATCCCTGCCAGAATCAACACCGCCAAGAATCCGAGAAGGATGGCCACCACGCTCAACGCTGGCTCCGTGGAAATTTCGCCCCGCCAAATTACAACAATTTCAGGTGCAATGGATGGAGGATTCGTTCAGGAGGGAAGTTCTCTTCTCGCCGCCGGAGAGACGAATTCCGGCGAACCATCTGCCCTGAGACTTTTCCGCGCTTCATGGCGCGACTTCGTACAGCACGTTTCCGTTGAACACCGTCTTCCGCACGCGCAACGCGTGCAGCTCCGACGGCTTGATTTTGAAGGGGTCTTCGCTCAGCACGATGATGTCCGCGAACTTCCCCGGTTCGATGGTGCCCAGCGTTTTTTCCGCGAATTGCGCGTACGCGCCGCTGCGTGTGTAGTTCGCGAGCGCCGTTTCGAGCGTGAGGCGCTGCTCCGGCATCCAACCGCCCGGCGGCTGTCCCTCGGCGGTCGTGCGCGTTACCGCCGTGTGCAGCCCGTCCACCGGCTTGACGCTGATGGCCGACGGCCAGTCGCTCGAAAACACCAGCCGCGCCCCCGCGCGCTCGAGCAGTTTCCACGCAAACGCGCGCTGCGTCCGTTCCGCCCCTGCCGCGCGCTCCCACACGTCATTGGTGCCCGGGTCGGCGTGGATCGGCATCATCGAGGCCATCACGTCGAGCTGCTGGAAGCGCGGCACGTCCGCCGCGGCGATGGTCTCGATGTGCTCCACGCGAAATCTGGAATCCTTCTTTCCATTCACCTTTTTCGCGTTCTCGAAAGCGTCCAGCGACATGCGCACGGCGCGGTCGCCAATCGCGTGGATGTACACCTGCAACCCCGCGCGGTCGGCCCACGCCACAATGTTGTCGGCCTGCTCCTGCGTGTACTGCGGCCGGCCGGAGGTTTCCGGCTGGTCCGAGTACGGCGCGAGCATCGCCGCCGTGTGCGTCTCGATCACACCGTCCATCATCAACTTGATGGCGCCCACGCGCAGCCGCGGCCCGTGGAACTCTTTCGCTATGGCTGCAAAGTTTTGAATGTCCGCCTCGGTCGTTTGCGGCGTGGCGTCCATGGCCACGCTCACGCGCAGGGAGAGTTGCCCGCGCTCGAGCAAATCCTGATACAGCTCGACGTCTTCGCGGCTGCCATGCGCGTTCTGGATGCTGGTGATGCCCAGCGACACCGCCATCTCCAGCGCGCGCCGCAGTGCGTCCAGCCGCTGCGCGCGCGTCGTCGGCGGGATTTTGCTCCGCACCAGGCCTTGCGCGGATTCCTTGAGCACGCCGGTGGGCTGGCCGTTCGCGTCGCGCACGATTTCGCCGAATCCGGAAAACGCCGTGTCCTTGCTGACGCCGGCCACTTCGAGCGCCTTGCTGTTGGCCCAGCCCGTGTGCCCGTCGTATGCCACCAGGTACACCGGCCGGCTCCCAACCACCATATCGATGTCCGCCCGCGCAGGCAGACCGCCGGGAATCCACGAATACTGCCAGCCAAATCCGAGCAGCCACGGAGCTTCCGGATTATCCGCCGCAAATTTCTTCAGCCGCGCCTGCATCTCCGCCAATGAGTTCGACCCGTTCAGGTCGAGCTGCGACAGGCGCAGGGCGCCGCCCAGAAAATGAATGTGCGCGTCGTTGAAGCCGGGCATGGCGAAGCCGCCCTGCAAGTCCACGCGCTTCGTCAGCGGGCCGCTCTTCGCGGCAATCTGCGCGTTCGTCCCCACGGTAATGATTCTTTCGTCGCGGATGGCCACCGCCTGCGCCCACGGCTGCGCCGGGTTTCCCGTCCAGATTCGCCCGTTCACCAGCGCGAGCGTAGCTGGCCTGGTTTTTGCGGCTCTTTGCACCGGTGCTTTCTGCTGCGCCACTGCAACACCAGTCGCCAGTGCGATGCTCACCACGAAAATAAATGACAAGGCGCAATGGACTCGAGGATTCATTCGGGCTTGCATGTTTTCACCCTCTAACTCTTGAACGGTTTAGCTTTCAACTTTCATTTGACGCGTCGATCTGGAATTTCAAAGGAATTCATTTCGCTTTGTCGTTGCGATAGACGATTCCGTCCTTCATTACGAAAAAGACTTTCTCCGTCGCGCGGATGTTTTGTACCGGGTCGCCGGGCACAGCCACCACATCCGCGAATTTACCGGCCTCCAGCGTGCCGATCTGATCCGCCATGCCGAGCAGGTCGGCATCCGCGGACATCGCCGCTTTGAGCGCATCCGCCGGTTTCATGCCGTATTCGACTAAGTGCCGGAATTCCTCGGCGTTGCGCCCGTGCGGATAGACCGCCGCATCCGTGCCGAAACCAATCTTCACGCCCATGGAGATGGCCTTGCGCACGGTCGCTTCAATTCCCGCAAGCGCAGCCAGCGCCTTTTTTTCAATCGGCGGCGGAAAGTGCAGGCCCTTGTCCATACGTTCCTTTTCCCCCTGATTGGCCATCAGTGTCGGCACCAGGTAAACGCCTTTGGACTTCATCATGGTCAGTGCCTCGTCGTCGAGGAACGTGCCGTGCTCGATGGAGTTGATGCCCGCGCGGATGGCGCGCTTGGCGCCTTCGGCGCCGTGCGCATGCGCCACCGCTTTCAATCGCAACGCGTGCGCTTCGTCCACCAGCGCGTCCATTTCCGCCTGCGTAAGCTGCGGCGTGTCCACCGCGTCGGTCAGCGAGAGCACGCCTCCAGTGGCGCAGGTCTTGATGACGTCCGCGCCATACTTGTGCGCCAGGCGCACCGCGGCGCGCACCTGGTCGGCGCCATTGGCCACACCCACGTCGATTCCGCTTTCTTTGAACAGGCCCTGCCGGAAGCCGCCGTTGTCGCAATGCCCACCGGTTGCGCCGATCGCGTGCACGGCGACGAGCATGCGTGGGCCGATGATTTTTCCATTGTTGATGGCGTTGCGCAGACCGACGTCAATCTGGTCGTCGGCGCCAACGTCGCGCACGGTGGTGAATCCCGCCAGCAAAGTCACGCGCGCGTTCACGCTGGCGTCGAGCGCTTTCTCTGCAATCGGCTTCTGCAATTCGTCGAGCTGGCCCTGCTTCCAATCTTCCGCGTATGCGCTGCTCAAATGCGTATGCGCGTCAATGAGCCCGGGCAGCAGCGTTGCGTCGCCCAGGTCGATGACCTCTGCGCCCGCGGGCACACTCGCGCCCGGACCCGCCGCAACAATTTTTCCATCCTTGACGACGACAATTCCCGGCGTCACCACGGCGTCGCTTTTGCCGTCAAACATCCGCGCCGCTTTGAGCACGACGGTCTTTCCGCCCGCCGGCGCTGCTTGCCCCATCGCTGCGGCGCAGGCCAACACCGCGCAAAGAGTTGCGCCGAACGCCGCTCGTACCATTGCCGTTCTCATCCTGATTCCTCCTGGGACTGGCTGAACCGCACATCATATTGAACTCCACGCCAATTGCAACGCCACTTGTTCACGTGGTGGGTCAGTTTCCGGTAAGCGAGCTAGTCATGCATTAGGTTCATTCGCGGATGGGAAGCCCTGTCTTCGAGAGACATGTACCGCTTTTGCTCGGCTTCCGTTTAGCTTAAAGTATTGGCTGTGAAGAGTGCGCTGATTCAACTGGTTGTATTGCTGGCCGCGGTTTCCAATTCAATCGGGCAGGAAACCAGCCGGGGAGTTTTCGGAATTTCAGGTGTCGTCCAATATCCTGACGGCAAGCCTAGCGCGGGAGCAACGGTCACAGGGGTTACTGCTTGCGACCGAGAGCCATACCATCTCGTCCAGACGACGAAGACATCTATCGACGGCTCCTTCCATCTGCAGCCTTTCGATTCGGCATGTAATCGTATACAACTTAGCGCAAGCTACATCGAGGAGTTTTGGCTGAAAACGGGAAAGGATATCTTCTATCCAAATGAGAACGGCACAGCTCCAATTGTTGAGGCCCCTGCGACAGGGTCGCCAGCGGCCACAGTAATCAGGTTAGGAGAACGTGGAGGCCTAGTGGATTTTCGAGTGTGGGACAAAGCGACTAAGCGATTCATTTGGGCTGGCCTGTACCTCGCGAGACGACCTGTGCCAGGAGCGAAATTTGGGTCCATGCAATTCTTTACTGGGTGGGACGGATCTGCCGACACATTATTCTTGCCAGCTGGCGAATATGAGTATTCTGTCGAGAGCTATGCTTGTAATGGTGCAGTTTACATTGCGGCAAGCCCTCCTCACGAAAGTCTGAGAGTCGAAGCGGGACAGCGGGTGGCGAAAGATTTGTCCTTAGATGTTCGGCAAATCAAACCGGTGAGGTCGCACAATAACCCACATGGGAAGTCGTGCAACCCTTCGTCGCATGAACTATCAATTTTGCGTTGAATCAGTGATAGCAGGTCCTTCTGTCTAGTCAAATGCCAATTCATGCTCTCTCCCCTACCAAAGCGTGAGGATGACTCCGGGTTGGTCGGCTTATCGGAAATTGACCCGCTACTCTTGTTCGGCAACGCTTTCCTTTCCTGGCACAGTCGTTGTAGAGTGGGTGTTGAATACGGCCGGGCCGGCGTGGGCGCCCGCAACCGCCGCCCGTCCAGAGAGTGACGTCATGTTACCTGTCACTACGGCGCCCGCCCCGAAATCCACTGAGGCATCATCGATGAGCCAGAACACCCTCACCATCACCGACAACCGCACCGGCAAGAGCTACGAACTCCCCATCAAAAACGGCACCATTCGCGCGCTCGACCTCCGCCAGATCAAACTGGACGCGGACGATTTCGGGATGATGACGTATGATCCCGCGTTCACCAACACGGCCTCTTGCATCAGCAAGATCACGTTTATCGACGGCGACCGCGGCATCCTGATGTACCGCGGCTATCCCATCGAGGAACTGGCCGAGAAGAGCACGTATCTCGAAACCTCCTACCTCATCCTCCACGGCGAATTGCCCACCCGCGCCGAACTTGAGGATTGGACCTGGCACATCACTCATCACACCTTCATCCACGAATCCATCAAGAAGTTTGTGGACGGCTTCCATTACGACGCCCACCCCATGGGCATGCTCATCTCCACCGTCGCGGCGCTTTCCACCTTCTATAAGGATGCCAAGGACATCTTCAACGCCGACTCTCGCCGCAAGCAGACGTATCGGCTGATCGGCAAGATGCCGACCCTGGCTGCCTTCGCGTACCGTCACAGTTTGGGTATGCCGCTGGTGTACCCGGATAACGATCTCTCCTACGCGGGCAACTTCCTCAACATGCTCTTCAAGGCCACGGAAGTGAAGTACAAGCCCAACACGGCGCTCGAGCGTGCCCTGGACGTTCTCTTCATCCTCCACGCCGACCACGAACAGAACTGCTCGGCCAACGCGATGCGCTCGGTGGGCAGCTCCCACGTGGACCCGTATTCGGCCATCGCCGCGGCCGCCGCGGCTCTGTACGGTCCGCTCCACGGCGGCGCCAACGAGGAAGTGCTGCTCATGCTGCGCGAGATCGGCTCGGTGAAAAACGTACCGGACTACATCAAGCGCGTGAAGGCCAAGGAAAAGCTGCTCATGGGCTTCGGCCACCGCGTGTATAAGAACTACGACCCGCGCGCCCGCATCATCAAGAAGATCGCGTACGAAGTGTTCGACGTGATGGGCAAGAATCCGCTGATCGACATCGCCCTCGAATGCGAGCGCATCGCCCTCCAGGACGATTACTTCATCAGCCACAAACTCTATCCCAACGTGGACTTTTACTCCGGTCTGATCTACGAGGCCATGGGATTCCCCGCGTCCATGTTCACCGCGCTCTTCGCCATCGGCCGTACCTCCGGCTGGATCGCGCAGTGGCAGGAACTGCTGCTCGATCCCGAGCAGAAGATCGCCCGCCCGCGGCAGGTTTATCTCGGCTACGACAAGCGCAGCTACATCCCCGTTGACCTTCGGTGAGAATGGCTTTTCTTCGTTTCTTCTGGCGGGGGCACGGAAGACCGTGCCCCTGCTTTTTCTTTCGCCCCATGCGTGTTTTCTGTTTTCCTCCGTGCTTTCAACGGGCTTCCGCAGGCCCCTGGACACTCCGTGGACACCGGATTGGGATTAGCCACTTGCAGCCGTAACCTTTCTTGCCTCGCGGCGTCTAAAGCATTAGCCTGAATAGCGAGTGGGGCTCAGGGTGGACTGCCACTCGCCCTTTCGCTTGTAGCCAATGTCAGAATCGAACCTACCTCGTGCTGTGACGCAGCCGTCGCTGATTGTTCCGCGCCGCGGCCGTCTGCTGGCCGCCGTGGCCGGAGGTGTCGCGCTGGTCCTCCTCCTTTGGGGGGTGCTGGCGTTCCGCCGCGGGCCGGCCAATGGTGCTTCCGCCTCCGAAAAACCGGGCGGCGCCACGGCCACCATCGAGACCCGCGATTTCGTCCGCGCGGTCCGCATCCAGGGCACGGTCGAAGCCGTGCAATACCGCTCCATCGCCGCGCCCCGCCTCACCGGCCCCGGCTCCGGCTCGATGATCATCACCAAGCTGATTCCGGCCGGATCGCACGTGAAGCGCGGCGATTTGCTGGTCGAATTTGACCGCCAGAACCAGATCAAGGCCCAGCTCGACCGCCAGGCGGAGTTCCGCGATTTCGAGGAACAGATCAAACGGAGAAAGGCCGACCAGGAAGCCGCCCGGGCCAAAGACGACACCGAGCTCCGCCAGGCGGAAAACGCTGTCGAAACTACTCGCCTGGAAGTCCGCAAGAATGAAGTGATCTCCCGAATTGACGCCGAAAAAAACCAGCAGAACCTCGAAGAGGCGGACGCGCGCTCCAAGCAGCTCCACGAAACTTATGACCTGAAGCGTGCCGCGGAAAAAGCGGATCTCCGCGTCCTCGAAATCCAGCGCGACCGCGCGCGCAACACCATGAACCACGCCAAACTCAATGCCGAAAAACTGGCCATCCGCTCTCCGCTCGACGGCGTGATCGTCATGAATGCCACATGGCGGCCCAGCGGCGTCGGGGATGTGCAGGAAGGCGACGAAGTGCGTCCCGGCGCCACTTTCATGCAGGTGGTGGACCCCACCGCGATGCAGGTGCGCTCCCGCGTGAACCAGGCGGACGTGCCCAACTTGCGCATCGGCCTGGCCGTGCAGGTTCGCCTGGACGCCTATCCGGACATGGTCTTGCCCGGAAAAATTGAGGGCCTCGCCGCGATCGGCGTCACCAGCGGGATGAACGCAAAAGTGCGCACCTTTGCCGCCACCATTTCCATCCAGGGTTCCGACCCGCGCCTCTTGCCGGACCTTTCCGCCGGGGTGGATATCGAAGTCGAGCGTCACGTCGGCGCTCTGGTGGCTCCGCGCGACGCTCTGATCTCCGAAAATGGGCAGACGTTTCTGAGCGTCAAGCGTGGAATGGGTTTCGAAAAGGTTGCGGTGAGAGTCGGGGCCATGAGCGATGCCGAAGTGGTCATCGAGTCCACTGGCCGTGACGCGATATCGCCTGGCGCCGTCGTCGCTCGCCGCATGTAGTTCGCGCAGCTTTCCCCGCTGGCGAACCAGCGGGTGGCTTTTCGCCGTTTGGGGTGTTCATGCTTGCTGCTCTGATTACGCTCTGGAACCGCCGCCGCTGGACCGTCGTGGCCTCCTGCGCATTGGTGCTCGCCGGGATCGTCTTTGGGGCCGTGCGCATGACGCGCGCCGCTGGCACCAAGCTGCCCACGGCCGAAGCCAAGCTAGGCGAGTTCGTGGATTACATCCAGATCCGCGGCGAAGTGAAGGCGCTGAAGTCCATCTATATCACCGCCCCATCCAATGCCGGCGATATCCAGGTCCTCAAGCTCGCCAAGAATGGCAGCGTCGTGAAGAAGGGGGAAATCGTCGTCCAGTTCGACACCACGAACCAGCAGCGCACGCTGGAGCAGCGCCGCTCCGAGCTGAAGCAGGCGGAGGCGGAAATCGATCGTACCAAGGCGCAATTGCGCATGACCGAGCAGCAGATCCTGACTGATCTGACCAAGGCCCGCTACGACGTGGAGCGCGCCAAACTCGATTTGAGCAAGGCAGAAATCCTTTCCCAGATTGACGGGGAAAAAAGCAAGTACGCGCTCTCGGATGCCGATCAAAAACTGCACGAACTCGATCAGAAGCTGGCGTCGAGCCGCACCGGCGCCGCCGCAGACATCGAAAGCCGCAAGCAGAAACGCGAAAAATCTTTGTATGACGTGCGGCAGACCGAGCAGGCCATTGCCAACATGACGCGGACAGCGCCCGTGGACGGCATGGTGACCATCATGCCCAACTACCGGGCCCGCGGATTCGGCGGCGGCGGCGCTCCCGAATTCAAGGAAGGCGACCGCGCCTGGCCCGGCGCCACCATCGCCGAGCTCCCGGACCTCTCCACCGTGCGCGTCACCGGCCGCGTGGACGAATCGGATCGCGGCCGCCTCAACACGGACCAGCTCGCCAATGTGCGCATCGATGCCGTCCCGGACAAGGAACTCAAGGGGCGCGTGGTGATGATCAGCCCGCTGGCCAAGCCGGATTTTTCCTCCTGGCCGATCGTCAAGAACTTCGATATCGCCGCGCAGCTCGACGAGGCCGACGCGCGCATCCGTCCGGGCATGAGCGCCACCGCCCGCATCGCCGTGGACCGCCTCCCCAATTCGGTGCTGATTCCGATTGAAGCCGTCTTCAACAAGAACGGCCACAGCCTGGTCTACGTCTTCTCCGGCGGAAAATTCGAGGAGCGCCAGATTCAAACCGGCCGCCGGGGTAACGGACAGACCGTCGTCACCCGTGGACTCAAAGCGGGCGAGCGCGTCGCCTTGCAGGACCCGACTCTGAAGGAGGAGGCCGAAAACCAGTGAGCGCCAGGAAAAAAATCCGCATTGCCGTGACGCTCGTCCTCATGCTGGCGGCCGGCGCGGGCATTGCCGCGGCATGGCAATCAGTGATGTCCTCTCAGAAAAAAGAAATCCCCACCGTGCGCGTCCAGCGCGGCAACATTGAACGCAAGGTCTATACCACCGGCGAGCTGCGCCCGGCGCGTTCGGCCATGCTGGTGGCCCCGCCGGTCAGCGGCACGCTTCAGATCATTCAACTGGTCAAGACCGGCGAGCGCGTCAAGGCCGGTGATGTAGTCTTCGAATTCGATCCCAGCGAGCAGGAGTACAACCTCGAGCAGGCCCGCTCCGAAGTGCTTCAGGCCGAGCAGGAAATCGTCAAAATGAAAGCGGACGCCGCGGTGCAAGCCGCGCAGGACAAGGTGGCCCTGCTCCAGGCGAAGTTCGCCCTGCGCCGCGCCGAGCTGGAGGTCAGCCGCAACGAACTGGTCAGCGCCATCGACGCCAAGAAGAACCTGCTGAATCAGGAAGAAGCCAAGCGGCGGCAGGCGCAGCTCCAGGACGATATCAAGTCGCGCGAAGCATCCAACGTGGCCTCGCTGGCCGTGCTCGAAGAGCGCCGCAACAAATCCCGCCTGAGCATGCAGGTGGCGCAGCAGAACATCGACAACATGAAGGTGAAGTCGTCCATCGGCGGGCTCGTCGCCGTGAAGGACAACGTGGACTCCACCGGAGGCTTCTTCATCTGGGGAATGGTGCTGCCAGAGTACCGCCCCGGCGACTTGGTCAATCCCGGGCGCAATATCGCCGAGGTTCTCGAAGTCGAAAATATGGAAATCCTCGCCAAGGTGAGTGAAAACGACCGCGGCAATATCAATCCGGGCCAGCCAGTGGAAGTCCGCGTGGATACGCTGCCCGGCCAGACGCTCAGCGGCAAGGTGAAGACTGTCGCGGGCACGACCTCGCGCAGCGGATGGTTTGGAAGTAGCGGCTCCGAGCGCAAGTTCGATGCCACGTTTCAGCTCGATAAACTTTCCGCCGACCTCCGCCCCGGCATCACCGCGCAAGTGATTATCTTGGGCGACGAAGTCCGCGACGCCCTCTTCCTGCCGCGCCAGGCTCTGTTTGAAAAAGACGGCAAGCCGGTGGCGTATGTCCGCAGCGGCAGCGAATTCGAGGCGCGCGAAGTCACCATCAAACACCGCACGGAAAGCCAAGTGGCCGTGGAGGGCTTGAAGGAAGGCGACCTGGTGGCGTTGGTCAACCCGGAAGCGAAGAGCAAGGGCGGCAAGTCACTGTCCGCTCCCGCCAGTCCCGGAATCAAAATGGGCGGCGCCAAGTGATCGGCGATCGCCACGCCGGAGAACATCTCCGCCACGAATCCTGGGCCCAATACCTTCCCGATTTCCGCCTCGGTTTGCAAAACCTTTTGCTGCACAAGCTCCGCTCTCTGCTCACCATGCTGGGCATGATTTTCGGAGTTGCCGCGGTGGTGGCCATGCTTTCCATCGGCGCGGGCGCGCAGCAGCAGGTGATGGCCTTCATCGAGCAGCTCGGCGTGCGCAATCTGATTGTGGAGGCCAAGGAATCCGTCGCCTGGGAGGACCTGGAAAAAATCCGCAAGCTCTCGCCCGGGCTCACCTTCAAGGATCATCGCGTCGTGCGCGCGAACGTGGCCGGCATCACCGCTTCCACGCCGCGCAAACGCTTCACGCCTAGTCGAATGTTTCCCAAGCCCCAGCGCGAAGTGCCCATGATTTACGGCGTGGACCCAGCCTATCAACGCATCGCCGGGCTGCGCGTCGTCAGCGGCCGCTTTTTCGACAATGACGAAAACGCCCACGCCGCGCCGGTGTGCGTGCTGGGGGAAGCCACCCGCGCCAGCCTCTTTCCTCAGGAAGATCCGGTCGGAAAATACATCAAGGCGAACGACCAGTGGCTGCACGTCATCGGCGTGGTCGCGCCGCAGGTCAGCTTGCAAACCGACATTTCGGGCGTTCCCGCGCAAGATCGCAATAACCTGATTTACGTGCCGCTCTACTCTTCGATTTTCAGGATGGAAGACAATCGCAGTGAGATGAAGGATGAAATCGACGGCATGTATCTCCAGCTCGATCCCGCCGCCGATAGCATTCAGACCGCCGAGGTCGTCCGCGGAATCCTGAACGCCTCGCACCGTAACGCCGGCGACTTTAGCGTGATCGTGCCAGCGGAGTTGCTCGCCGAGCAGCGCCGCACGCAGCGCATTTTCGACATGGTGATGGTGGCCATCGCTTCCATCTCCCTGCTCGTCGGCGGCATCGGCATCATGAACATCATGCTCGCCAGCATCCTCGAGCGCACGCGCGAAATCGGCGTGCGCCGCGCCGTGGGCGCGCGCCAGCGCGATATTGTCCGGCAGTTCCTGATTGAGGCGGTGTTGATTTCGTTTGTCGGCGGCATGGTGGGCATCGGCTTCGGGTTCGGCATGTCCGGGTTGATCGCCAAGCTCGCCGGCTGGACGACGATCGTCACCTCCACGTCGGTCGTGCTGGCGTTCGCGGTCTCCGTCTCGGTGGGCCTGGTCTTCGGAATTTATCCGGCCACCAAGGCCGCACGCCTCGACCCCGTCGAGGCCATTCGGTATGAGTAGTAAAGGGCCGGCGTCCCGCCGGCTCTTTGGTTCTGGACTTGACAATCACGTGCGGAGGTTTGGAATGAAAGCTACGCGGCTGTTCATTATCATGCTGGTGATTCTGTGCGCTGGCGTTTCGTTGTCTGCTCAAACCTTCCCCACGCCCAACTATTTCCGCCGCGTCGTCCTGCGCCCCGTTCCGCCCGCGCAGATCCCCGGCCCCGAGGGCCTGAAGGACTTCGTCGCCGGCGGCAAGCTCCGCCTCACTCTCGACGACGCCATCCAGCTCACCCTGAAAAACAACACCGATGTCCGCATCAACCAGCTCAACTACGAGAACTCCCAGTTCGCCGTCAAGCGCGCTTACGCTCCCTTCGACCCGCTGTTCACCGGCAGCTTCAACGCCAACCGCTCCACTTCGCCTTCCACGACCACTCTTGCCGGGGCGGCTGTTTCCAGTTCGTTGAGCCAGCAAACACAGTTTAATTACGTGCAGGCTTTTCAGACCGGCACGCAATACAGCGTCGGCTTCAGCGCCAGTAAGTTCGCCACCAACTCCAGCTTCGCGACGTTCAACCCTTCTATCTCCTCGGCCATGAACTTTTCCGTCACCCAGCCGCTGCTCCGCAACCGCGGCCTCTTCCCCAACCACGCCCCCATCGTTATCGCGCAGCGCAGCCGGAAGCAGTCCCGCGCCACCTTTGAAGTCCAGGTGAACGACTCGGTGCAGCGCGCCATTGACCAGTACTGGGGCGTCGTGCAGGCCCGCGACAACCTCATTGTGCTTCGCAAGTCTCTCGAGCTTGCTGAAGCCACGTACGCCCAGAACAAGCGCGCCCTCGAGCTCGGCGCTCTGCCTCCGCTGGACATTTACCGCTCCGAATCGCAAGTAGCTACTCGCCGCGTTTCCGTCATTCAGGCCGAATATCAGCTCAAGCAGCTCGAGGACGATTTCCGTCGCACCATCGGCGCCGACCTCGATCCTTACTTCCGTGCGCTCGATCTCGACCTCGTCCAGCCCGCCGAGCCTTCCGGTGAGCTGCTGGTTATGGACTCACAGGAGGCGCTCCAGCGAGCGCTCGAAAAGCGCCCCGAGCTCGAATCTCTCCGCCAGCAGCTTGCTAACGACGACACGAGCGTCCGCCTGGCCCACAATTCGCTTCAGCCCGACCTCAATCTCTCCGCGTTTTATTCTTCGAGCGGCATTGGCGGAAATCAGGTGAACCCCACTCCGCCTCCGGCGGTCTTTCACGGCGGGCTGGGTGACGCCCTCGCGCAGCTTTCCGCTTTTGATTTTCCCGGCTACGGCTTCACGGTGCGGCTCAACCTGCCCATCCGCAACCGCTCCGCCGAAGCAGACATGGGCAGCGCCATGATTTCCAAGCGCCGCGACCTGTACACGCTCCGCCAGCGCGAGCAGGCCATCACCTTGGAAATTCGCAACGCCGTCCACCAGCTCGAACAGGCCAAGCTCTCCATGGCCGCGGCCAAGATTGCCCGCGATCTCGGCCAGAAAAATCTGGAAGCCGAGCAACGCAAGTACGAGCTCGGCGTGCAGACCATCTTCTTCGTCCTCGATGCGCAGACCCAGCTCGCCAGCGCCGAGCAGGGTTTGCTCCAGGCGCAGGTCAGCTACCAGCGCGCCGTCGCCGCCGTCGAGCGCGGCACCGGCACCTTGCTCGACCGCTTCCGCATCCACCTCGCAGACAAATAATCGCCCGCCGCTTCTTTCGCAGCATAGGAGCTCGCGGCTTTGGGACTCGAAGTAGTGCCCCTCTCTCCGCCCGGCAACTCTGTCACCTAACACCTGTTCGCCTCTCATTCATCCGGATTCTGTGCATTCCTCGCCAGCCTCTCTATCCCCTGACCCCTGTATCCTTTTTCTCCGATTTCCTTGCAAACCTCCGCGGAATCTGGCACAAAGAGCGTCACCCTCTGCGAGGGTGCAGGCCGTAGCTTGGGTGTGCGGCGGAGCGCGGGACCGGCGAAGCGCCGGATTCCCGCCGCGGCGCCAGTCCGGGTCAGCGGCAGAGGGCACCGGCGCGGGCGCGGCGTTTGTCGGGCGATGACATGGCCTTCTCCCTGAAACTCGAATTGCCGAGCCATCCGCAGGTGCTCAGCGTTGTGCGCAGCGCGGTGCAGCAATTCGCTCTGGTCGTCGGTTTTACCGAGGAAGAATGCCGCACAATCATCTTGGCCGTGGACGAGGCTTTGACCAATATCATCCGCCATGCCTACGACAGTCGCTATGACCAGACCATCGAGCTCACCTGCCGCCGCCTGGGGCCCGATCTCGGCTCCGACCCCGGCTTGCCGCTCGAAAAGGTCCGCGACGGCCTCGAGTTTGTTTTCATCGACCACGGCCGCTCCGCGACGCAGGAGCAGATGAAGGGCCGCGAATTGGACGACGTCCGCCCGGGCGGCCTTGGCATTCACCTGATCTCGCAGATCATGGATCAGGTGTGTTACGAGCCGGGCGAACAGGGCAATCAGCTTCGGCTGGTGAAATTATTGAACCGCAATACACAGTAAGGAGAGTGTGCCGTGCAAATTTCCACGCGCCAGTCCGGGACTTCCACGATTGTGGACGTCGTCGGCGACATTGACCTCTATAATTCCCCGGAGATCCGCAAGGTCCTCCTGGACACCATTCGCGACAAGCGCGTCCCGCGCACCATCATCAATTTGAAAGAGGTCCGCTACATTGATAGCTCCGGCGTCGCTTCCCTCGTCGAAGGCCTCAAGATCTCGCGCAACGTCAACAGCCGCTTCATGCTCTACGGCCTGAGCCCGGCCGCCCGCGAGGTCCTCGAGCTGTCCCGGCTCATCAAGGTGTTCGAGGTCTACGAGAACGAGGAGCAGGCCCTCGCCGCCACGTAAATGGAATGTTGTCATCCTGCTTGCCCCGAGCGAAGCGAGGGGAGCGGAGCGGTTGTCATCCTGAGCGGAGCGAAGGATCTCTCGTGAGTTAGTTCGCTTTTCGTATTCCGTTTTTCGAATATCGAGTTTCGTTTTTCGCTTTTTTTGTTTTCCGATTTTCTATTTTCTGAATTTATGGCCACCCTCGAAACCATCGGCCGCGGCACCATCAACGTTTTCGCCTACATCGGCGGACTGACGCGCCTGGCCGGCCGCGCCGCCTACTACGTTTTCGTCGCGCCCTTCAAGGGCCGCCCGCTGCGCATCGAGCGCGCGCTGCACCAGGCCATGGCCGTCGGCGTGGAGGCCTTGCCCATCGTTTCGCTGATTACGTTTTTCGTCGGCCTGATTCTCGCGCTCAACGGCGCCTACGAGCTGCGCAAGTTCGGCGCGCTGCAATTCGTGGCCAGTGGCGTGGCCATCTCCATGACGCGCGAGCTGGGCCCGCTGATGACCGCCATTGTCGTCATCGGACGCTCCGGCTCGGCCTTCGCCGCGGAGATCGGCACGATGAAAGTGACCGAGGAAATTGACGCGTTGGAGACCATGGCGCTGCATCCCATCCAATTCCTCGTCACGCCCAAATTCCTGGCCATGCTCCTGATGATGCCCTGCCTCACCGTCTGGGCGGACATGATGGGCATCCTCGGCGGCGCGGTCTTCGGCGTCACCGGCGCGGACTTCACCTGGCAGGGCTACTACAAGGCCACTCTCGACGCCCTCTACCAGCGCGACATCCTCACCGGCCTTCTCAAGTCCATCATGTTTGGCATGACCATCACTGCGGTGGGCTGCTACGAAGGCTTCTCCACCGGCGCCGGCGCCGAAGAGGTCGGCCGCTCCACCACTTCCGCCGTGGTCATGTCCATCTTTCTCGTCATCATCGTCGACGTCATCTTCACCGCCCTCTTCTACTTCACCGGCACGTAAGCCGGGAGCCCGCTCACGGGCGGGGAACCATGCAGGTAAAACGCCTTTATGTTGTCATCGCGGTGGTCCTCCTGGTCGCTGGGGGCCTTTGGTACGGCCTGACTCATTTTCGAGAGTCATCCACCGTTTCCAAACCGAACGCGGCTGCCGTGCAAGCCCGTACGGTGGGGCAGCTCGACCGCATCGTTGCTGCCTATCGAAAAATTATCGTCTTGGTGGCGGAGGAAGCCTCGCTCGATCCGATGAACCGCGAGCGCGTGTCCCTCGCCGGAAAAATCCTCTTTCAGCAGAACCAGGAACACATCGCTGCGCTGAGCGAAGCGTTGACCGGCGAACTCGCCGGGACCGCCTTCCCCGCTTTGGAGGCGCTTCTCGGCCACGTAGAGAACAGTCCTGAATACCACGACGCGGACAAGCTGGCCTTCCGCGAAGTCTTCGAGGACCTTGCGGCAGGGCTAGCGTCCCGCTCGTCGGGCGCGACTTTGCAAAAGCGGGTGAAGGAGGACCTCGCTGCCCTGGACCAAATTCAGGCGCTCTATGAAAAAGAAATCGCATTGACGGCCGGGCGCTTTCAGACTCGCGCGATGGCCGTTCGCCGCGAGGCGTGGGATCGTTATCTGGCCTACATCCAACAAAAATACCAGCGCGAACAAATTCTGAAGGAAATGGAAGCAGAGTTGCCCGTGGCCGAAAGTCGCGGCGGCGGCAGGAAAAAGAGCAGTCGCAACGAAATTTTCGGCAGCGAATTGCCACCGAAAACCCTGGTGCTCACCTTTGACGACGGCCCCCACCCGCGCTACACCGACCAGATTCTGGAAATCCTCAAGAAATATCACCTGCAAGCCGTCTTCTTTGAAGTCGGCCACAACCTGGGCACGGTTGGAAGAAATGACGAAATCAAGTTGACCCCAACCGCCGCTGCGAGCTACCGCATTCTGGCGGCGGGCTCCTCGCTCGCCAATCACACGTATTCCCACGCTCTCCTTCCCAAGCTGGACGAGCCGGGCTACTCCCAGGAAATCGAATCCACGGACAAGATACTGAAATTCATTTTGAAAGCAAACCCGGCGCTGTTCCGCCCTCCGTATGGCGCAAGCAACGACCAGATTTTATCGGCGGTAGAGGCCCGCCAGCTCAAGTCCATCATGTGGAACATCGATTCGCTGGACTGGGCGGACCCCGTGCCAAAATCCATCACGCAGCGCATCTTGTCCGAAATCGAGCACGAAGGCCGCGGCATCATCCTCTTTCACGATATCCACAAGCGCGCCATCGAGGTCTTACCGTCGCTCATCGAAACGCTTCTGGCGGATGGCTACCGCTTTGCCGCGTGGAACGGCAGCAGCTTTTCGGTGAACGAGACGCGCGGGACGCAAACCGCAGCCGCGCCCACTCCAGCGGAATCGCCCTACCGCGAAAGCTGGGCGGCCATCGTCGGGATTGACAATTACGCAAACTGGCCGAAGCTGCGCTACGCGGCCAACGACGCGCAGGGCATCCGCGATCTCCTCATCCAGAAGTACAATTTCAAACCGCAAAATGTTTTCCTTCTGCTGAACCAGGAGGCCACGCGCCAGAATATTCTCTCGCTCCTGGGCGACAAACTCGCCAATCCGGAAATGGTCAAGCACGAAGACCGCGTGTTCGTCTTTTTCGCGGGACACGGCGCCACGCGCACGCTGCCCTCCGGGCGCGATCTCGGTTACATCATTCCGGTGGACGCGGACGTCAGCAACTACCAGGGCCAGTCCATTTCCATGACGAACTTTCAGGACATCGCGGAATCCATTCCCGCCAAGCATGTGCTCTTCGTGATGGATTCCTGTTACAGCGGCCTCGCTCTGACACGCGGCGGGGCCGTCCCGGCATCGCAAAATTACTTGCGCGAAATTTCCCGGCGCGAAGCCCGCCAGATGTTTACCGCCGGCGGCGCGGATCAGCAAGTGGCCGACAACGGCCCCAACGGCCATTCCGTCTTCACTTGGACTTTGTTGCAGGGGCTCGATGGGCGCGGCGACATGAACGGGGATGGCGTCATCACCGCCACGGAGTTGGCGGCATATGTCGCCCCGGCGGTTTCTTCGTTGTCTCGTCAGACCCCCGCGTTCGGCAATATGCCGGGAAGCGAAGGCGGCGATTTTGTTTTTGACCTGAAACACGAGTCCGAGTTCTTGAGTTCGGCCTCGTCTCAATTGGGCGAAGATGCCATCCGGCTGAACACTGAGGTGGAACGACTCCGAAGCGAAAATCAAGAAATCCGCGAAGAGCTTGCCGCCGCCCAGGCGCAGCTCGAGCAAAAAAAGCCGCAAGCAACGCGCGCGGTCACTCCCGCCGAACGCGCGCTCGCCCTGAACGACGAAGGCTTCCGGCTGTATAAGGAGAAGAAATACGCCGAGGCGGCCGCGAAATTCAGCGAGGCCGCGGGCCTCGATCCCAGAAGCGCCCTCCTGGCCAATAACGCCGGCTTTGCCATGTACAAGCTGGAAAAATACGACGAGGCACTGCGCTGGATTGAGCGCGCCATCGCTCTCAACCCCAACCGCGCTGTAGCCTATGTAAACCTCGGCGATGTTTGTTTGAATCTGAAGCGCGAAGCGCAGGCCCGCAAGGCTTTTGAGAAATACCTGCAATTGGCGCCCGCGGGAAAATCCGCGGCTTACGTGAAAGAAAAACTGAAGGACCTCGCTCCCTGAAGTGTTTGCGAACTGCTCTGCGCGTGACCTGGCGGAGTGCCTCCGGCCTGTGCGCTGAGTCCATGCGCGGACTGGCCAAGATGGAAAGTCCGCTTGGCAAGAGACTCTGACCTCGCTATAGTTTGCGTCTCTATGGATGCTCCGGCTGCTAACTCGCCGCCTGTTGCCAACGACGCGATGATCTCCATCCGCGATTTGCGGGTGAGCTACGGCACGCGCGAAATTCTGCACGGCATCAGCTTCGACATCCGCCGCGACGAGACCATGGTCATCCTCGGCGGCTCCGGCTCCGGCAAATCTACGCTGCTGCGCACACTCGTGGGACTCGAGAAAGCCAGCGCCGGCGAAATCTGGATTCGCGGCAAGAACATGGCCGCAGCCACTCCCGACGACAAGGAAGATTTGCGCAAGAAGCTGGGCATGTCCTTTCAGGGCGGCGCGCTGTTCGGCTCCATGACCGTCGGAGAAAATGTCGCTCTCCCGCTCCGCGAGCACACCCAGCTCGACGAGGACACCATTCGCATCATGGTCCGCCTCAAGCTCGACCAGGTGGGCCTTTCCGGCTTTGAGGACTACAAGCCCTCGCAACTTTCCGGCGGCATGAAGAAGCGCGCTGCGGTGGCCCGCGCCATCGCCATGGACCCGGAAATTCTTTTCTTCGACGAGCCTTCCGCCGGCCTCGACCCGGTCATCGCCGCGGGCATCGACAACCTCATCGTCAAACTGAAGCGCGCGTTCCGCATGACGATTGTCGTCGTCACGCACGAAATGGCCAGCGCGTTCATCATCGCGGATCGCATGGTGCTCGTGGACAAAGGCCACGTCGTCGCCCTCGGCACGCCGCAGGAATTGCAGCAGTCCACGCATCCCCGCGTCCGGCAGTTCATGGACCGCATCGCCGAACCCGAAGTCCACAAGGAACTCGACTACCTCCAGATGCTCACCGAGGGCAACGAAGTCTGACCGCGCTGCAATCAACATCTGCGCACATCCCGCTTGACACCGCCCCAGCTTTGGACGACCATCTTTTCACCCCTTCCTAAAAGAAGTTGCTTTGCGGTTTCGTTCCCTTTCATCCGCTCAGCCGGTCGAGGTTTCTCATGAATTCGGCCTGTTTCAATCGAGCCGGAATAGCGAATGCGTCTGTGGCCGCCGCCGCTCTCGTCACCGCCAGCGTTGGGTGCCCAGTGTTGTTTGGCTGGGCGTTGGACGTTGCATTTCTGAAGAGTGTTCTGCCCGGCGCACCTGCGGAGAGCGCATGAAATACCGAATCCTCGTTGTGGAGGACAATCCGCTCAACCTGGAGCTGCTTTGCGCCTGGCTGGAGACGGAAGGTTACGAAGTCCTCTCCGCAGCCGACCTCAAGTCGGCATTCGCCTCCTTGCAGAATATGAAACCTCATGCGGTGCTTCTCGACATTCAACTGGGCGACGACGACGGACTCTCGCTCGCTGCCTGGATTCGCGAGCAGCCCGATCTTTGCCACATCCCGGTCATCGCCGTGACCGCCCACGCTCTGGTCGGCGAACGGGAACAAATCCTGCAATCCGGATGCACTGCGTTCATTCCCAAGCCGGTCAATTTCAACTTGCTCCAGGAGCACCTGGATCGCTGGTTGACCCGCTCGGAAATGCCGCCGTCCGCTGATTAAGAGAGAGGTGCGATCATGCCACGCCTGTTGGTTGTTGAATGACGATAAGCCAACCCGAGAGTTGCTCACCGAGGGCAACGAAGTCTAACCGCGGCCACTCCTCTAGGTCCCTTTTATGATTCCTCGCTATTAACCATTAGACTTGCTTTTCCTTGATTAATAGTCGCTGTAGGTAGAAAATAGTTCCTCGCTGCATGCGGTCCATTTTGAACTGCGGACGTGTCTCAAAGTGCGGATATGTTGTTGGTGGTGTTGGGCCAGGAGCTTACAAAACTGCGCAGTGAATGGGTTACGAAACCTCCATCATCCCTAGAGGCCCACGATGGCTAGCGCATCTCGAGACACCGCCATGTCCGATCCAAACTTCGAATCAATCTGTGTTCTTATAGCGGACGATGTCGATGCGAACCGTGACCTGCTCAGAGAAATACTGGAAACCGAAGGCTATCAGGTGGTGTGTGCTCAGGATGGAGAGCAGGCCCTCGAAGTCTTGCACAGCCAGCCGATTGACCTGGCATTGCTCGACGTTCTGATGCCGCGCCGCACGGGCTTCTCCGTGTGTCAGACGCTGAAATCTGATCCGATTACACGTCTGATCCCCGTGGTGCTTGTCACTGGCCTGACAAACCGCGATGACCGTATCCAGGGCATCGAGTGCGGCGCCGATGATTTCCTCAATAAACCAGTGCACCGGGAAGAGTTGCTGGCGAGAGTGCGTTCTCTACTCCGGCTGAAACAGTACACCGATGAACTGGAAAACGCGGAAACTGTGCTGTTCAGCCTGGCCCTGAGCATCGAGGCCAAGGACCCCTACACGGGTGAGCACTGCGACCGCCTCTCAAAATTTTCCGTGGCGCTGGCCGAGAAGCTTGGACTTAGAGATGAGTTGCGCGTGGCGCTGCGTCGCGCCGGCATTGTCCACGACATCGGCAAGGTGGCAGTGCCCGAGCATATTCTGCTGAAACCCGGCCCGCTCACAACCGAGGAATGGAAGATCATGAAGGCACATCCGATCATAGGCGAGCGCATCTGCTCGCCATTGAAATCCTTCCGCCACGTCATGCCCATCATTCGCCACCATCACGAAAAGCTCGACGGCTCCGGCTATCCCGACGGTCTCAAGGGCGACCAGATCCCGCTCACCGCGCGCATCCTCACCACGGTGGACATCTATGACGCGCTCACCACGGATCGGCCCTACCGCAAGGCTTTCTCGCCCGACCAGGCTTTTGAGACCATGCGCCGCGAGGTCGTCATGGGCTGGTGGGATGGCACGCTGATCACTGAACTCGAACGCTTGATGACGGGCGTGGGTGGGTCTGCACGAGGTGGCCGCAATCCTGAGTTTAAAGAGAGGTGAGACGATGCCGCGGCTGTTGATTGTGGAGGACAATGCGCCGATGCGCGAGTTGCTTCGCGAGCGCCTTCAAGATAGCTACGAAATCTTCGATACAGGCGACGCAACGCAAGCCATTGCGCTCGTCGTGCAGCATAAACCCGACGCCATCTTGCTGGATCTGACGCTGCCGGAGTATTCCGGTTTCGAGCTTTGCCAGACCTTTCGTTCTCTCAACGTGACGCGGCGGGTGCCCATTATCGTCATCACGGGCAAGCCGGCCGCGGAGTATAGAGACTTTTGCATGAACCTTGGCGCAACAGAATTTGTTGAGAAACCGGTGGACTTCGTAAGGCTCAAGGCGCTTTTGGAGGGCGCTCTAGGCGCGAGTAGGGCCGAACGCCGCAGCGAGCCGCGGATTCGGCTTGTGGTGGCTCTCAAGCTGCAGGGCGCCGATGTGATGGGAAACCTGTTTGAGATTCTGACGGCGACCGAAGACGTGAGCGCGAGCGCATTCCTCGCAAGTTGTTCCGTTGCCCTGGAGAAAGACGCTGAGGTGATGGTCTCTCTGAAAGGTACCGAGGACCGCTTTGTGGGGCGCGCGCGCGTAGTTCGCATCGAGGCACGGGACACTCCCCGGCAGCGCTATGGATTCCAATTCCTGGAAAGGCCCATCCAGTGGATCTTGTAGTGAATCGAGTGCGCTTCCTGTTGCTGCGGCTCGTGCCCCGGTGGAACTGTGTTCGGATGACTGTCCCCGGCGTAACTGGTTCCGTTCGCGAGGGTGCCTCGCGAATTGGGGAGGGCCTGCATGCCTGCCCCGCGTAAGCGTCCGCCACGTCCCAAGAAGAAGCGTCAGTCCCGCGGGCCGGAACGCCGACAATTCGTCAATGGTGAGGCCCGTGCCCTCCCCGGCCGCCGCAGCGTCGACCAGGAATTGCACGAGAGCCACGCTCTGCTCCATGCGGCCATCGAAGGCTCACCAGATCTAATCTTCTTGAAGAACCTCGAGGGACGCTACCTGATGATCAATTCGGCCGCCGCCCGCCAGTGGGGCCATTCCGTGGCACAGGTGCTTGGCAAGACGGATGCGGAACTCTACCCACAAGAGATTGCCCGAATGTTCCGCAAGCGGGATCAACATGTACTCTCCACAGGGCAAACCATCACGTTCGAAGATTTCTGCTCCATGACCGAGGGCGCCCGCACGTTTCTGGTCACCAAGGGCCTGCTTCGCGACCAGTCGGGCAAACCGGTCGGAGTCTTCGGCATTGGCCGCGATACAACGGAGAGCAACCGCGCCCAGGAAGCCCTCCGCAAGAGCGAGGAATCTTTTCGCCAGCTCTTTGCGAACAATCCCCAATCCATGTGCGTCTATGACCGCGAATCATTGCGCTTCCTCGAAGTGAACGACGCGGCCATCGCCCACTACGGCTATTCCCGAGAAGAGCTTCTCGCCATGAGCATCACCGACATTTATCACCCCGAGGACATTCCTCGACTGCGCAGACGGCTCGCCGAACAGCGCAGCGAACTGCGGGCCTCGGAAGGCTGGCGACATCGCCTGAAGGACGGCCGCATCATAGATGTTGAAACCGCCTCGCACACCATCACCTTCGCTGGGCGCCTTGCCGTTCTCGCGACTGCCCAGGACGTTACGGAGCGCAAGCGCGCCGAAGACGCCCTGCGCAAGAGCGAGAGCCACCTCCGCGCCATCCTCGATACCGAGCCGGAATGCGTCAAGCGCGTGGCCGCGGATGGCACACTGCTGGAAATGAACCCCGCCGGCCTGGCCATGATCGAAGCCGACAACGCCGAGCAGGTTTTCGGAAGGAATATCTATCCCCTCGTCGTTCCCGAGCACCGCGATGCGTTTCGCGAACTTACCGAACGCGTATGCCGCGGAGAACGCGGAACGCTCGATTTCGAAATTGTCGGCCTGAAGGGAACGCGCCGCTACCTGGAAACACACGCTGTGCCGCTCCGCAGAGAGTCCACTGGGGCCATCGAGTTGCTCGGCGTCACACGCGACATCACCGAGCGCAAGCGCGCCGAAAGCCAGATGCGCCTGCAGGCCGCCGCTTTGGAATCGGCCGCCAACGCCATCCTGATCACCGATCGCGATGGCCACATCACGTGGGTTAATCCGTCTTTTACTCGTCTCACTGGCTTTACGGCAGAAGAAGTCATGGGAGAAAACCCGCGCATCCTGAAGTCCGGCCAGCAAGAATCCGCCTTTTACCGGCAGATGTGGCAGACCATGCTTGCGGGCAATGTTTGGCGCGGCGAAGTCATCAACAAGCGCAAGGACGGCACCCTCTATAACGAAGACATGACGATCACGCCGGTTCACGATTCCTCCGGAAAGATTCGCCACTTTGTGGCTATCAAGCAGGACGTCACGTCTCAAAAGGAGGCGGAGGTGGCCTTGCGGCAGAGTGAGGCGCGTCTGCGCGGGCTGTTCGAGAACGCCACCCTCGGCGTTTACCGCTCCACGCAGGAGGGCAGGTTTCTGGACGTGAACCCGGCGCTCGTTTCCATGCTCGGCTACAACTCGCAGGAAGAACTTCTGGCCGTCTCCATCGCTGAGAATGTTTACGCGAATCCCGCAGACCGCGATCGCCTCGTCAAGGAGTATGCCGGCGCGGAAACCTTTACGAACGTACCTCTCCAATGGAGACGTAAAGACGGGAAACCCATTTCCGTCCGCCTGAGCGGCCGTGCCGTCCGCGACGCGCGGGATGCATTCGAGTGCTTCGAGATTTTCGTCGAAGACGTCACGGAGCGGCAAGCGATTGAAAAGCAGTTCTATGCCGCGCAAAAGTTTGAAGCCATCGGCTACCTGGCAGGCGGCGTCGCCCACGACTTCAATAATGTGCTTGGTGCCATCATCGGTTGGGCCGAACTGTGCCTGGATTCGGCTTCAGAGGACCCCAAGCTGCGAAAAGGCCTGGGGGTGATTATCGAGCAGGCAAATCATGCTGTTGGATTGACTCGCCAGTTGCTGGCCTTTGCCCGCCGCCAGCACATGGAGCCTCGCGTCATCAACCTGAACAACTCCGTGCGCGAAATCTCCACACTGCTGGGCAGTGTGATTGGCCGGGACATCGAGTTGAAGACGTTGCTCGCGCCTGACGTTTTCTCAACCCTGGCGGACCCCACTCATGTCGAACAGGTACTCATGAACCTCTGCGTGAATGCACGGGACGCCATGCCCCACGGCGGCAAGCTGATTATCGAAACAAAAAATGCCGAGGTGGACGAAGACTATTGTCGCTGGCACCCCTACGCGCAGCCGGGACGTTACGTACAGCTTTCCGTTTCGGACTCCGGTGTGGGCATCGACTCCGGCACCCTGGATCACATCTTTGAGCCGTTCTTTACCACGAAGGAGCTAGGCAAGGGCACCGGCCTCGGCCTGGCCACCGTGTACGGTATCGCCAAGCAGCATGGCGGATTCATCCACGCCTACAGCGAAGTGGGCCAGGGCACCACCTTCCATATCTATTTCCCCGCCAGCGCAGTCACCCCGATGCATGAGATGAGAGCGGAGGCTCCCGCCCTGCGTGGCGGGTCCGAGACAATTCTGATTGCCGAAGATAACGAGGATCTTGCCGAACTGGCTTGCGCAGCCCTGCAAGGAATGGGCTATTCCGTGCTCCGCGCCAGAGACGGCGAGGACGCTGTGGCCCAATTTGAACTCCACCGCGACCGCATTGCGTTGCTGGTCTTCGACGTAGTCATGCCCAAGCTCAATGGCCCGGACGCCTATGTGAAAATCCGCGCCATCCAGGAAAACGTTCCCGTGCTGTTCATTTCGGGGCACAGTTTTGAATCCCCGGCTCTGAGCTCCTTTGTCGAGCGCGGCGCGGAGCTCCTGCAAAAGCCGTACAGCACGAAAGCCCTGCTTCTGAAAGTCCGCGCCCTCCTGGACCGCAAGTAACGCTCCTGCCCGCCGCCCGTAAGGTCTTCGCCGTTTCGAAATGCTTTGAAGCGAACCTCCGCGGCTGCGTTCATTCGAATCTCGCCGAGTCCGGTTTCCGGATTCCTTTCCCTTACCTCTGCTTGCTCCTATGCTATACTCCCGCTCCGCGCTGCAGCATGAAGCGCCCCGCGCCGTGGTCCCTGCGTGTCCCGAGCATGGCCGGGGGATGGGCGCTTCGGGTTGACCCGCCGAGGTGAGGAATGGACGCCAAACGTGAGCAGGCGCTTGTGGGACTTTTCGTGATCGTGGCCGCCGGTCTTTTGCTGGCCACTGTCTTCGCTCTGAGCGGCGCCTTCACGAGCGCCACGGTCACCTACCGCACGTTTTTTAAGTTTGCCGGCGGACTCGAGCCCGGCAAGGCCGTCCGCTACGCCGGCGGACTCAAGATCGGCCGCATCGAAATGGTCCGCGTGGATCCCGGCGACTCCAGCCGCATTGAGATCACCTTCAGCGTCGCCCCCGGCACTCCCGTGAAGAAGGACACCACCGTCAAGATTGCCGCGCTCAGCGCTCTCGGCGAAAACTATATCGAGTTGAAGCCCGGCAAAAAAGACGCTCCGGACGCCAAGCCCGGTGACGCCCTGCCCTCGGTCGAGTTCTTCAGCCTCAACGACCTCGGCGACACCATCAACGACCTCAAGCCCCGCGTCCAATCGCTCCTCGACGAGCTTAACGGCCGCGTCGTCGAACTCCGCGAAACCCTCGTCCGCGTCAACGACCTGATCAACGAGCGCAACCGCGAAAACGTCGCCGCTTCTCTCTCCAACGTCCGCGGCATGCTCGAGGAAAACCGCCCCAAGCTGAAGAGCACCATGGGCAATATCGACGCCACCTCAGCCAAGATGCCCGCGATGATGGACGACTTCAAGAAAACCGTCGCCGACGCCGACAAGGCGCTCAAGAACGTTGACGACATGATCGGGGAAAATCGCAAGGACGTCCGGGAGTCCATTCAGAAACTTCACGAGGCGCTCAATTCCGCCAACTCGCTCGTCTCCCAGCTCGACCGCACCATGGGCTACAATGCCGAAAATATTGACGAGTTGCTTGAAAATATGCGCATCACCACCGAAAATCTGAAGCAGTTTACCGACATCATCAAGGTCCGGCCGTACACGCTGATTCGCTCCTCGAATCCTCCGGATCGCAAGCCCGGCGCGCCGCCGCCCAAGAAGTAGGGGCACGCCGCAGGCGGGTGTCCGCCCGGTTTTCGCTTTTCGATTTTTGTTCTGACGAGGTGATCATCATGATGCGGCGATTTGCGGTGGCCTGCGGGCTGGCAGCGCTCCTGGTCGGTGTCAACGCCTGCGGCGCCGCGCGTCCCAGCCGGTTCTACGCGCTGGATATTCCCGAAACTTCCGCGCCCTCCGCCGCTCCGCGCTTCAATACTGACCTGCTCGTCGGCCGCCTGGTGGCTCCGCACCTCTATCGCGACGATCGCATTGTCTACCGCGTCGGCTCCACCCAGCTCGGCACCTACGAGTATCACCGCTGGGCCGAACCCCCCGCGGACACCATGGAAAATCTTCTCGTCCGTGCCCTGCGCTCCTCGGGCAGCTTCCGCTCCGTCCAGAGCCTGCGCTCCAACGCCCGCGGCGATTACATCCTCCGCGGCCACCTCCACGAACTCGACGAGGTCGGAACCGGCACGGCCAATGTCACCGCCCGTGTGGATTTCGAAGTCGAGCTCTATAGCCAGAAGTCCGGCACCGTCGTCTGGTCCAAGCACTGCAACAACGACGAGCCCGTCAACGGTAAGGAAGTCCCCGCCGTCGTGGAAGCACTGAACAAAAACTTGCAGCACGCCATCGACCAGGTCGTCGCCGGCCTCGCCGACTATTTCTCCAAGAACCCGCCCAAAGATTAGGCGGCTGCGCCTGCTGTAGGGGCGCTCGTTAGACCGCCCCTTGATCTTCTTGCTTTTCTCTCCCTCCTTCCTCCGTTCCTCATTTCCTCACTTCGCCCGTTGTATAATTCGCGCGTTCCACCGCGCCATGTCCAAACTCCGACCGAACACGCCCATCGCGTCCTGGATTCCGTTCGGCCTCGGCCTTACCAAACCCAATCACTACTGGGAAATGCTGCGCACTCTGTGGGAGAACCGCGGCCATCTTCCCTACGCCTGGCGCATCCTGCGCCACGGCGTTTGCGACGGCTGTTCGCTCGGCCCGCGCGGCCTCGCCGACGACGCCATGAAAGGCGTGCATCTGTGCCTCGTCCGCTTAAAGATGCTCCGCACGAACACCATGCCCGCGCTGGATATCCGCAAGCTCGCGGACGTCTCCCGCCTCGAAAAATTCGATAGCCGCGCACTTCGCGAGCTCGGCCGCCTGCCTTTTCCGATGCTGCGCAAGAAAGGCGAGCCCGGCTTCTCGCGTATTTCCTGGGACGAAGCATTCGCGCTTCTTGGCACCAAACTCCGCGAAGTCTCCGTGCGCGACCCCAATCGCCTCGCCATCTACACCACTTCCCGCGGCCTGACCAACGAAACCTACTACGTCGCGCAAAAATTCGCCCGGCTGCTCGGCACGAACAACATTGATAACGCCGCGCGTCTCTGCCACGCCGCTTCCACCGTCGCGCTCAAGCAGACTCTCGGCGTCGGCGCTTCCACGTGCTCCTATACCGACTGGATCGGCACGGACTTGCTCATCCTTCTCGGCAGCCACGTGGCCAACAATCAGCCCGTGGCCATGAAGTATTTCTATTACGCGAAGAAACGCGGCGCGCGCATCCTCGTGGTCAATCCCTTCCGCGAGCCCGCACTGGCGCGCTACTGGGTTCCCTCCGTGCCCAAGTCCGCTCTTTTCGGCACGAAAATGGCCGACGAATTTTTCCAGGTGCGCATCGGCGGCGACATCGCCTTTCTCAACGGCGTCCTCAAGTGGCTCCTCCTGAAGAACTGGCTGGACGCGGACTTCATCGCCGCGCACACCTCCGGCTTCGACGAAATGAAAGCCGCTCTGGAAAAGCAATCCTGGGAAGAGCTGGAGGAATCCTCCGGCGTAATTCGCGACCACATGCTGCGCTTCGCCGAAATCTACGCTTCGGTGAAGAACGCCGTCTTCATCTGGAGCATGGGTCTCACCCAGCACCGCTTCGGAGTGGAAAACGTCAAGGCCGTCGTCAACCTCGCGCTGGCCCGCGGCATGATTGGCCGACCCAACGCCGGCGTTGTGCCCATTCGCGGACACTCCGGCGTGCAGGGCGCCGCCGAATGCGGCTCCGTGCCCAACACCTTTCCCGGCGGGTTCGCCGTCAACGAAGAAAACGCGCGCCGCTTCAGCGACCTCTGGGGCGCGCCCGTACCGTCCACGCCCGGCCTCTCCGCGCCGGAGATGCTGGACGCCGCCGGGCGTGGCGCGCTCGATCTCCTCTGGTGCGCGGGAGGAAATTTCCTGGACACTTTGCCGGAGCCCGAGCGCATGCGCGACGCTCTCTCGCGCGTGCCCATGCGCGTCCACCAGGATCTTTTTCTCAACTCCTCCATGTTCGTCGAGCCGGACGATTGCGTGCTGCTGCTGCCCGGACGCACCCGCTACGAACAGCCCGGCGGCGGCACGCTCACTTCCACGGAGCGCCGCATTCGTTTCTCGCCGGAAATTCCCGGCCCGCGCATCGCCGAGGCCATGTGCGAGTGGGAAATTTTCATGCGCGCCAGCGAAGCTGCGCTGCCTCCGGAGAAACGCCATCTCATGCGCTTCGATTCCGCCGATAGCCTCCGCGCGGAAATGGAGCGCGCCATGCCCTTGTACCAGGGCATCGCCTCGCTCCGCTCGGAAGGCGACTCCGTCCAGTACGGCGGGCAATTGCTTTGCGCGGGAGGCGTCTGCGCCAATCTCCCCGGCGGCCGCGCTCGATTCTCCGCGCTCACTCCACCTCGCCTTGAAGATGTCATCCTGAGTCCCGATGCTTTACAGCGGGACGAAGGATCTCAGCTATCGCAAAACGAATTCGGCTTGTCCGCAGCCCCGTCTTCACTTCCTCAGCTTCACTCTCCCTTCGTGTTTTATCTGGCCACCCGCCGCGGCAAGCAATTCAACTCCATGCTCTGGTCCACCAGCGACCCCACCACCGGCTCTACCCGCCGTGACGACATTTTCATCTCGCCCGAGGACGCGCACCGCCTCGGCCTTCGCGCCGGCGACCCCATACTCCTCCGCGCCGCGGCCGCGAATCCCGCTGCAAGTGAATTTCGTGGCGTTTGCAAAATCGCTTCCGTCAAGCCCGGCACCCTGCAAGCCTTCTGGCCCGAAGCCAACGTGCTCATCTCCTCGCGCCTCGACCCCGCTTCTCACGAACCCGACTACAACGCCTGGGTCACCCTCGAAAAAATCTCGTAGCACAGGCACCTGCGCTCTCCACGCGCCGCTTTCGCGCTCAGACCCTTCCAATTTTCGGCTTCTTAACTATTCTATTGACACCACTCGCACCCTATGTTATTTCGCATATATCGCTTGTGGTGGTGGCTGACTACGGGGGGTGGATTCGGTAAATAGCGAGTGAGTTCGTGCTCCGCGAAGCGGGGTTCCTAACAAGTTCTATCCAGCAACACCCCACCCCACCCCGGGAGCGTAAAAGGCCGCCCGGTCTTTTGCGCTCCCGTTTTTTTTGTGCGCATGCAGGCGCCGATGGCTGGATTTCAGCGGCTTGAATTTGAAGTCCCTGCAGAATAGACAAAAAATCGCCCCGGTTTCCCGAGGCGGCTTACTGCTTTTTTCTATTTTCTCTTTTTATTTTCCGTCCATTACGCCGGCACCGACGCCGCCCGCGCCTTCGTTCTCCTTTTCGCTTCGTAGAGTTCCCGGTCGGCCCGCTCCAGCAGTTTGTCCGCGGGTTCGCCCGGCCGGCAGCCCGCCCACCCGGCACAGAACTGTACGGTGATGCGCGTTCCCTGGTAATTCACTTGGAGAGTTCCGATCCGCGCCACCAGACGTTCGGCCATGTCCGGCGCACAATCCACCAGCAGCATCAGAAACTCATCGCCGCCCAGCCGCACGGCCAGGTCCGACACGCGCACCAGCGCCTTCAACCGCTCCGCGAACTCTTTCAGCACCTGGTCGCCCGCCGCGTGTCCGCTCCGGTCGTTGATCTGCTTGAAATCGTTCAGGTCCAGCATGATAACCGTCAGCGGGTGTCCCGAGCGGTGCGACCGGGCCACTTCCGCCGCCAAACGCTCTTCGGCAAACCGCCGGTTGTGCAGCCCCGTCAGGGGATCGAGCATGGCCATTTTGTGCAGCGCTTCCGCGTACATTTCCAGCTTGGCGGTTTCTTCGATCTGCTCCGCCAGTTTCCGGTGCAGCCGTTTCACGATGATTTGCTGGTAGATCGCGTAGGTGTTGAACAGCAGCACGGCCCCCATCAGCCCGCGCACGGCCTGGTCCAGGTTGAATTGAAAAAAGTTTGTCGCCCCGGCATACAGCGCCGGCAGCGTAAACGACCCGATGGCCAGCGTCAGCAGCAGCATCACCATCACGCTGGACCACCACAGCATCCAGTCGCGCCGCTGCAGCTTCTTCAGCCGAACCTGGTATTCGTGCATACTTCTCCCCTGCGGATCTTGTCGGCAAATCCTGTTCCATCCTGAGCCCTCAATTGTGTGCAGTTTTCGCCACCCTATCTCGCTGGACTTACTCCCCTTAGCGCTGATCGCCGCTTCGGACTCGAACTCGCTCTCCGCAGCCGCTGCTCCAATTCAGCACACCCTTTCCCATTTGGGGCTTTGCTCGCTGTTAGAACTTTCTTTTCCCCCTCTTCACTTCCTCCACAAACTGATCCGCCTCTCGCGTCGGCATGGGGATGCGATATCCGTCGCAGACAGCCATCGCCAATTCCGCCGCGCTCGCCAGCGACACGCGGTGTCCCGGCGACACGTAGATCGGCTTCACTCCCGTGCGCGTGCGCACCGCCGCGCCAATCGTTTCGCCCGCATCCATCAACGCGGCCCAGCTCCCCGCCGCTCGCCCCGGCTCTTTGTGTTGCCCGATCAACCGCGACTTCGCGCAGCCTACCGTCGCCCGGTCCAGCAACACACCGAGGTGACACGCCAATCCAAACCTTCGCGGGTGCGCGTACCCTTGTGCGTCGCAGAAAATCACATCGGGTTCCGCTCGCAATTTTGCAATGGCCGCCAGCAGCGCCGGTAGCTCCCGGAAACTCAAAAGCCCCGGCACGTACGGAAACTCCAGCGGCCGCTCCGCCCACGCCCGCTCGATCTCGTGCATCTCCGGAAATGAATACACGATAACTCCGGCGATGGCGCGCCCCTGGCTTGTTCCTCCCCGGCGAAAATCAAACGCCACATCCGCTCCCGCCACCCGCCTGATCGAGTCGAACCGTTTTTCGCTTTTCGTTTTTCGCTTTTCGCTTTTTCGTTCGGACAATCGGTCCTTGAGTTCCACCCGCCCGCGCAACTCCTCCTGGATCCGCCGCGCCTCTTCCGGCGTCACGTCCCACCGATGCAGCTCTCTCGCTTTCATCTCTGCGTTAAAGCTCCTGCCTCTTCGTCGCCTGAATCTGTGAAATCTGTGTAATCTGCGGATTCTCTGTGTTTTTCTTCTCTGACACTGCCCCCGCCGGAGTATAATGCGCCGCGTCGGGACTTGGCGACGTGTCTGCTCCACGCAGCCATCCCATCACCCGAAGAGGAGAGAAACGCTGTGGGGCTGGAAATCGTAGTCCGCGAAACCGGCGACGTCACCATTCTGGACCTGAATGGCCGCGCGACCATCGGCCTCGGCAATGACATGCTCAACGCCAAGCTCCGCCAGGTGGTCGAAGGCGGCTGCAAGAAACTGCTCATCAACCTCGCGGGCATGTCGCAGATTGACTCCAGCGGCATCAGCAGCATCGTGCGCACTTTCGTCACGCTCGAGCGCAATCAGGGCACGCTCCGCCTGCTCAACCCCGTCGGCCGCGTCAAGGAAGTCCTCGCTGTCACCCGGTTGCTCGCCGCCATCCCCACCTTCGATTCCGAATCCGCTGCCGTCTCCAGCTTCAAATCCTGACGCTTGCCGTTTTTACCTTGTCATCCTGCCTGCCCTGAACATGGGTGAAGGAAGCGAACCGCTGTCATCCTGAGCGAAGCGAAGGATCTCTTTTTTGCGGTCTGACCTCTGCTTTCTGCGTTCTGCTTCCCTCCGCCCGCGCAGTGTGCTATGCAGTACTTGTTATGTACTGTCGTGCGCAATGGCCCCGCCTCGTTCTCGCCGCCGCGCTCTTTGCCGCCCTCGCCGTCCCGACCTTCGCCCAGCAACCGGAAATCGAAAAGCTCGCCGCAGAACTCGCCCGGAAACTGAACCACCCGAAGTGGGCGTTGACGGGGGAAGTGAAAATCGTGGTGGTCAGTTTTCAGGGACCCGACGGCGAATCATCACAGCTCGGCTCCGTGTTGGCTGGCACGTTTGCCACTGCCTTGCTCCGCGAAGCCAGTAATTTCAAAATCGTCAAACATTCGGAATTCGCCCGAGTGCGCCAGAAGGAGCTGTGGACCGAAAACGAAGCCTTGAATCGGAACGTGGCCCGCTCCATCGCCCTGGAAGCGGGTGCCGCCTTATTCATCACTGGCGATTACGGCGAGGGAAAGGACCGGGTTCGGCTCGAGGTAAGAGCGGCACGAGTTACGGATGATAAAGTTCTGGGCGAAGTCCGAACAAAAATCCCTCTGCCTGTGGAACTGCAGCGCCTCGCTACCCTGGCGCCGCCCAAGCTGTCGGCCGATTCCGAAGCCAACAGCAATGCAACGTCCACGCCGCTGGAAAGAGTTTTTCGTCCAGGCATGAATGGCGTCGGTTACCCCGAATGCGTAAGTTGTCCCGATCCGAGTGTCACACCCGAAGCTCGCGCCGCTAAGTATGTGAGTCGGGTTCTCCTGAAGATCGTTGTGACGGTGGAAGGCAATGCCGCCGACGTTCGCGTGGAGAAAGGCGCCCAGTACGGTTTGACAGAAGCCGCGCTGAATGCCGTTCGGAAATGGAAATTCAAGCCTGCGCTGTTTAACGGCAAACCAGTGCCCGTCGAGGTCATGATCGAAATCACTTTCAGACTCCTGTGACCTTTCGCGCGCTCCCTGTCACCTGACTCCTGTTCCCTGATCCCTCTTCTTCCCTCCGCCCGCACAGTGTGCTATGCAGTACTTGTTATGTGCTGTCGCGCGCAATGGCCCCGCCTCGTTCTCGCCGCCACGATTTTCTGTGCTCCGCTGGCTCCTCCTACGCCCGCGCAGGAGCAGACAGTGCCGTCCGCTTTCCCCGATTACGCCACCATACCGGGGGTGGACAAGCTCGCTGCGGATTTGATGAATGGGCTAAGAAATTCCGCCTTAGGGAGGGAAGGGAAACTCAAGCCAATCGTGCTTGTCTTCCCCCGCCCCAATTCCCCGCTTAACCGGGCAATTGCAAGCGCGCTGGCCTCATCGCTTGTCCATAAGGAGAAAATCTACGAAATCTTCAACGAAGCCCAGCTCAAATGTCTTGGAATATCAGAACAGCCAAAGCCCGGGGAGTTGCTCGAAGCAAACAGCCTTCTTGCGGCCGCCCGCAAGTTTGGCGTAAAGCTCGTCATCAGCGGTAAGTACAGCAAGGTGAATCGAACTGTGAAGCTCGAAGTCCATGCGAGCCGCTTCGCCACCGGCGAACGCTTGTGCGAAGCCAACAACAGGATTCCACTCCCCCGCGAGTGGCAAGGCCTTGATTCCCACGCCGCTCCCGACACCCTGGCCCGGGATACGCCGCCCTGTTTTGATGAGCAACCGCTGCCGCCCGGCGTAGAGCGTCCCGGCAAGAACGGCGTCAACTATCCCGAGTGTGTTTATTGTCCTGACCCGCACTTTACCCAGCAAGCGCGCGACGCGAAATTCGATGGCACGATGACCCTGCAGCTCACGATTAACGCTGATGGCACCGCCGGCAATATTTCCATTTTGAAAGGTCTCCCGTTTGGTCTGAACGAGGAAGGGCTCAAAGCGATCAAAGGATGGCGCTTTAAGCCAGCCAAAAATCGTGAAGGCAATCCAGTCCCCGTCCAAATCATTCTCGAAATGACCTTCCGCTTGCCTTAGGTCACCAACCGGCCCCCTGAAGAGGGCCGCTACATTCTTGCTTTTACACTGCCCCAAAAACAAAAACGCCGCCATCCCGGCGGCACCAGCACTCTGAAACTCTGCCACTCTGTAACTCTTCGACCTATCCGCCTTTCTTCAACTCCGCCAGCACCAATTTCGCCACTTCCTTCAGCGTTTCGAAGATGCCTTGTCCGGTGATGGCGACCGCTTCGACCACCGGCTCGCCCTTCTGCTGGAGTTGTTTCGTCAAATCTTCCACGGCCATCACGCCCGGCAGGTCGCGCTTGTTCAATTGCAGCACGTAGGGAAGGGTGTTGAAGTCCAATCCGTGGTCGTGCAGATTTTCCTTCAAGTTGTCGATGGTCTCGTGATTCGCGTCCATGCGTTCTTCCTGCGAATCCGCGACGAACACGATCCCATCCGCGCCTTTCAGGATCAGTTTCCGGCTGGCCTCATAGAACACCTGCCCGGGCACGGTGTAGAGGTGGAAGCGCGTCTTGAACCCGCGCACCGTCCCCAGGTCCAGCGGCAGGAAGTCGAAGAAAAGTGTGCGGTCGGTTTCCGTCGCCAGCGAGATCATTTTTCCTTTTTGGCCGGTGCCGGTGTTTTCGTAGATCCACTGCAGGTTGGCGGTCTTGCCCCCCAGCCCAGGCCCGTAGTAAACGAGCTTGCAGTTGATCTCCCGCGCTGGAAAATTGATGAACGACACGTGTTCCCTCAGAACACAGGGGTGCTACTTATAGCACAAGCCCCTCCGCCCGGCCAACCGTCATTTCTTGAGGGGTGCCTTCAGGTTCATGGGGAGGGGTCAAGGGTCATGAATGAGAGTAGGGCCAGCGGAATCAGGAAACCGGACACGGGATTTCGGGACGCCTGAACTTGGATTCAGGCAATTCAACTCCATGTCCCGTTTTCACTTCCTCCACACGTCTCTTCACTGCGCTTTCTCTTGCTTCCCTCTACTTAAATCCTGATTTCTCGCCCCGGAATCCTGCACTCCGCCGTGCTTTTACTCCCAGCTAACGATTTTCCCCTAAGTTGACTTCCCACAATCCCTTTGCTATTCTCCGCGCATGGCACGCCGTGGAAAGACCTCCAAACGCCGCCGCGTGCGCAGCCGCGCCGGAGCCGGTTCCCGTGCTAAGTTATTGAAAAAGAAATCTTTAGGCAAGGGGAACCATGGCCGCAAGACGGCGGAAGCGCTAATGGACCCTGCCGTCCAGGCCCAGCTCAAGCTTTTTGACGATGCCGTCCGCTATTTCCAGCAGCAAAAGTTTCACAAAGCCCAGATGGTTTACGACAAAGTTGTCACCGGCCCCAGCAAGGAACTCGCCGACCGCGCCGTCGTCCATCTGCGCATTTGCCAGCAGCGCATTGCCCGCCCGCCGGTGGCCGCCCTGCGCTCCGCGGAAGACCACTACTATCACGGCGTGGCCATGATGAATCTGGGCCACTGGGACGAGGCCCGCGAGCACCTCGAAAAAGCCAAGAAGCTTTCCGCCAAGTCCGACTTCGTTCATTACGCCCTGGCCGCGCTCGATTGCCTCATCGGCGAGATTGACTCCGCCATGACCCATCTCCGGGCCGCCATCGAGCTGCGCCCCGAGAATCGCTACCACGCCCGCAATGACGAGGACTTCGCTTCGCTTCAGGATGATCCCCGTTTCACCGAACTCCTCTATCCGGAGCGCGAGTCCCCGGCGTAAACTCGGATGGGTCCTCGACCGGCCATGAAACCCGCTGCGAAAGATCTTCGACAGTCCGTGCGCATCGTTGCCGTGGGTGGCGGCACCGGCCTGGCCACGCTGCTCCGCGAGTTGAAGGAACACGTCTCCCGCCGCAAATCCGAAGCGGAGCGCATGCCCATCTCCGATCTCGCCGCTGTGGTCACCGTCACCGACGACGGCGGCAGCTCCGGCCGCCTCCGCCGCGACTACGCCATGCTGCCTCCCGGCGACATCCGCAACTGCCTGGTCGCGCTCTCCAAAGACGCCGCGCTTTTGAGCCGCCTCTTTCAATATCGTTTTCCCTCCGCCTCGGGAGGCGCGGGGCTGCGCGGTCACAGCTTCGGCAATCTTTTCCTGACCGCGCTCACCCGCGTCACCGGAGATTTCACCGAAGCCGTGCGCCTTTCGGGACAGGTGCTCGCCATCCGCGGACGCATTTTCCCCTCTACCGCGCAGAACGTCACGCTGGAAGCCGTGCTGGAGGACGGCCGCATCGTCCGCGGCGAAACCCGAATCTCGCGCTCGAAGAAACGCATCCGCCGCGTGCGGCTCTTCCCGCGCAATGTCCGCCCGCTCCCGGAAGTGCTTCGCGCCATCCGCGACGCCGACTTGATCTTTGTCGGCCCGGGCTCGCTGTTCACCAGCATCATTCCCAACCTGCTGGTCCGCGGCGTGGTCGCCGCCATGCGCAAATCCAAAGCCCGGCGCATCTACGTCGCCAACCTGATGACCCAGCCCGGCGAAACGCAGGGTTTCTCCGTCGCCGACCACGTCCGCGCCATTTACGACCACACCGGCGCCGGCCTTTTCGACTGGATCGTCGTCAACAACGGCGCCGTCTCTCCGCGCCTGTTGCGCCGCTACCGCGCCGAGGGTGCCGAGCAGGTCCGCGTGGACCTCGACGATTTGCAGAAGCTCCGTCTGCGCGTCGTCCTCGACAATCTTGTGGAAGAGGACCGCGTCGCCCGCCACGAAGTCGCACGCCACGACGCCGCCCGCCTCAGTAAACTCCTCCTCGAAGAATTCATCCACCCCCGTCCTTAGCGCCGTCCGTACCCCCGCCATCTTGGCGGCGCTTTTGGAGTGCGGCGGCTTGACGCCGCTTTGTTGTATCGCCGGCTTCCAGCTCGCCCTGAGCGAAGCGAAGGGGCGGCGCTTATGGAGTGCGGCGGCTCGACGCCGCTTTGTTGTATCGCCGGCTTCCAGCTCGCCCTGAGCGAAGCGAAGGGGCGGCGCTTTTGGAGTGCGGGGGCTCGACGCCGCTCTGTTGTATCGCCGGCTTATAGCCTGTGTGCCTTTGTCTTTTTCTTCTGTCTCTTCTCGCCACTCGCCACTTGTCTTTTCACATCTTCACCGCCGCGTTCAGCGCATTCCTTTCCTCATTCCTCATTCCTCCTTTCCTCCTTTCCTCCAAGCCTCACATCTTCTCCGCCGCTGCAAGCTGCAGTTTCCGCAGCGCCCGCACGCGTTCCTTGTACCGCTCGCGGCTCAACCGGTGCATCCGGTAGAGCAAATACAAATACTTCGACGCCGACGTGGGTCCCTTTTCCCGGTTGCAGCGTTCGCAGCACGCCACGGAATTCTCCATGCGCGTCGATCCCCCGGCGCTGATCGGTTCCAGGTGGTCCACATGCAGTTCGGTAATCTTCAACAGCTTTCGGCAGTAGAAACATCGCCAGCGATCTCTCCGCAGCAGCAGCCGCCGCTTCGCCGGGTCCTTGTACGCCAGCAGCTTCTCGTTGACGTCCACCTGGGTGTACGCCCCGCTGCTCAGCCAATCCACCACCTCTTCCGGCGTGAACACCTCCAGCACCATGCCTCCCACGTTGTGCCCCCGTATGGCCACGCACCCTTTTCGCGCCAGCCGCCCGAGGTGCTCGTTCAGGTTATATTCGCTCCGCTGCACGCCTTCCCCCAGCGTCTGCTTGAGCACCGTCACCAGCCGCGAACCCACCATGCGCGAGTGCCGCATCAGGTAGAAGTAGATCGCCTGCTCCGTCACCTTCAGCTTCAAGAGCGGCACTAGGTAGTCCACCGCTTCCGCCCACACCCTCTTCCAATTCACATTCTCGCTCATCGCTGCACCTTTGCGCCGCCCGCGCGTCCATCGCTGCAGATATTCTCATCGAGCAAACCAATCTCTCATATATTAACTTATAGAAATAATCCTGTCAAGTGCTATCCCTGTCGCCGACTGCGAGCTGTTCGCCTCGCCAGATTCCTACATGAAGAATTCCTCCGCTACCCTTGACTCGCGGTATCTCCCTTGATACGAAGATGTCATGATTCTCAGCCCAGCTATATTGCGAAGAGAGCTTCTTTTGGCGGTCAAGCATTTACCGGGAGGCGGAACACAAGAGGAAAAGAGGCGTGCTGCAGAACCGTGGCGTATACAGTTTGTCAGACAAATGTTTGATCGAAAGCCGTACTTCGCAAAACGAGAAGATGAATTTCTATCAAACCTTGCGTCCGGAGCTCTTTTTGACCCAGAAAAAATTCAACCACAGTTGTTCGTCTGCAAATCGCGAGAAGACTTTGACGTATATGACTATTTTAGAATGTGGAGCTCTTTCCCGACTCTAGATAGACCGGGGAGAAGATTAAAGTTCATAGTACGCGACGCGGGCATCCCTTCAAAGCCGATCATGGGCCTCTGTTGCCTAAGTTCTCCTGTCCGGTCGATCAGAGTTCGCGACCACTGGATTGCGTGGCAAGATCGCCCAAGGATTCGTCAAAAAAACCTTGCTATGGTCATGGACTTGTCGACTTGCATAGGCCTTCCACCTTACTCATACTTGACGGCAGGGAAGTTGTTGGCCGCGATGATGGCTTCCAACGAGGTGCGTGAAGCCTATCGGGCAAGGTATGCTCTTCAGCGCTCCAGGATTCGCCGTCGCATCCTCACGGACATCGTCCTGCTTATGACGTCGGCCTGCTACAGCAGTAATGCTGCGCAGTACAAGGGGCTCGGTTTCACGAGTTCGCAACTGTTTCGGTTTATTGGCTACACTTCTGGGTATTCGACTTTCCAAATCCCGCCTGATTTATATGGGCAGGTTAAGAAATTCGTGATTAAACGCCGGCGAACTGCAAATCCAACAAGAGACGGCGGGCCCAGTGCCAAGATTCGAATTCTACGCTGGGCTGCGAGGGATCTCTCAATCTCAGAGCAAAGACTTGTCTATACAGGTCACAGACGAGCAGTTTTTGCTGCACCTTTGGCCAGGAATTGGCGCGAATTCCTTCTTGGGCATACCAGCAGGATCGAATACTTTGACTACACCTTAGAGTGTTTGATTCGGAGGTGGAAAGAAAAGTGGTTAAAGCGGCGCTGTGAAAATTCGATAGTCATGGATAAGGTTTACCGATTCCACCCCGAAGAGCTGCGGATGACGCGCACCTTGGGATCAGTTGGACCAAACTTGCTCCATTCCGAACTCAATTGAAGAAGCGTTGAATCAGACCACGTTTACTTGATTGAGAACTTTTCGCTCGCTCGTTGAACGAAGCTCGTTACGTCCCAGTTTGCAAGAATCATCAAGAAAACCAAAGCGGCGATCGCTTGAACTGTTTGTTCACTCGCAGCCAACTTGAACCACTTGTTGCGCTTGAACCATTCCCGCCCGAAAGATTTGTAAACAGCCGTTTTCAGTAATTTTGAGAGCACGCCTGGAAAGAGGAACAAAATCATGCAAAGTGGCGATCCAATGAAGAGCACAATGCGTTTCCATAAATGGTTCTGAATTTCGATTGGGATATACACTTCTGGAATGGTATCTTCCTGAACGACCTGATCCTCTACTCCGCTTGCTGCGCCGCTTTTGATTGGATTACTTGGCAACTGCCGCCGACTAGAATCGCCTTTCTTTGGCAGCTCCGGCTGATTAGAAGCGACCTTCTTTGGAATAGTCTGCTTGCTCCTTAATATGATGAAGGAAGTCTGGCTCGTGAGTATTTGCGTGGCGCGAAAGAAGAGGTAAAATCGGTCGTACGCACCGTCGACAGTCTCTGAGTTCTTCAATCCTGCCAAGAGAGTTGAATCAGTTTCCATCACAAAATCAAATGTCTTGTCAACGCGTTCGCCTGACCTTACTGCCGAGACATATTCAAATACTTCGAAACGATAGGAATCTCCCGAAGTAATTGAATAGCCGACTTGCTTATTACTGAGCGCCACGGGTTGCAACTCCTTATCGTCATCCCAAAGGGCAATCTTAAAAAATGCCACTTTCGCGAGGTCTTCCCGCTTGCCAAGTCTGGAAACTATTTCAGTCCAGATCCGATTCGACTCTTCAGGAGATTTTTCGTCGTCTAAGGAAAAATCTGCGAGATTAATCTGATTTGTAATAAAAACAACCTTGTCGTTCGGTTGCCTGTTTCTACCTGAATATACTTTTGCTCGGATGAGGTCGCTGAATTGTTCGAAACGAGATTCGCGACTGTCCACAAGATGACCCAATTTCAGATCGAAGAAGAGAACATCCCCGAATTCTTGGGCCTTGAGCACCTCGCATGATCGCACTGGCAGAAAGGAGCTTTCGTCGGGACTGAATACAATGAGACAGGGAAGACTAGCAAAAGCTGATAGGTTTTTCCGGCCATCTTCCACCCATTTTTCCGCGTAGCGAAATCTATAGATGAAGCCAGGAGGAAACGACAGATTAGGCACCAAGCGGAGGTTATATGGTCGAATGTCAGTCGTAATGAATAGGACGACACCACTAGTACTTGAACGAGAATTCGCTGGGGACGTCGCCCCGTCCGACGCCACCACAGCTCCGCAGGCAATGGTTACTAAACACAATCTTTGAAGAGTCTCGTTGAACTTCAGCATTGTATTTAACTCATCAGTAATTACTCTTGGTCCGAAAATCAAGAGTATATCTCCATCTCTTCTAATACACTTCCTGGCTGATGGCAAATTTTTCTTTCAGATCTTCTCGACAGCAGGGCCGGACGGCGCAGGCGCCTCTCGCGTATGACGATTTGGAGAGTGACCTCGATTAGGGCGAAGGCGTTGTTAAAGACATATCTGTTCCTTAGCGCGACCGTCACCGCGTGGTAGCCAGGGACGAAGGACCAAGGCTAAGGCTCAGGGAATCTCTCGGTGCCCCATCGTTTCTCCGTCCGAATCCTTGCTCCGGCATCTGTGTTCACCTGTGAGTCCATTTCTACTTGCTTCCCCTGGCACTTGCCCCCAGCCCCCTTTCTGCCCGCCTTGCGCCTCGGTGCCGCTCTCCATATACTTATGCGCCGCTGCTGGAAAGCCTTCCGATATCGCGCGTTCCGGCCGCACCCAATCGCCATCATACCGGGCAGGAGAGAGAGTCATGGCCACCGTCGCCGTCAAGAACGAGCTGAACGTTTACGAATCCGCCGCCGCGCGTTTTGAGCTTGCCGCAAAGAAGCTCAACCTCGAAGAGGGCCTCTACAAGTACCTGCAATATCCCAACAAGGAAATCACCGTGTACATTCCGGTGGGCATGGACGACGGCCGCCTGGAAGTCTTCATCGGCTACCGCGTGCACCATTCCATCGTGCGCGGGCCGTGCAAGGGCGGCATCCGCTTCGACCCCGGCGTTACGCTCGACGAAGTCCGCGCGCTGGCCGCGTGGATGACCTGGAAGTGCGCGGTGGTGGACATCCCCTTTGGCGGCGCCAAGGGCGGCGTGATCTGCGACCCATCAAAGCTTTCTCGCGGCGAGCTCGAGCGCATCACCCGCCGCTACACCGCCGAGCTCATCGACTTTTTCGGCCCCGAGCGCGACGTCCCCGCGCCCGACGTCGGCACCAACGAGCAGACCATGGCCTGGGTGATGGACACCTACTCCATGCACATGCGCCACACTACCACCGCCGTGGTTACTGGAAAACCCTTCGACATCGGCGGCTCGCGCGGACGCAAACAGGCCACCGGCCGCGGCTGCATGATGGTCTGCGACAAAGCCATCGAGCATCTCAAGATGAAAAAGGAAGGATGCCGCGTCATTGTGCAGGGATTCGGCAACGTCGGCTCCTGGGCCGCGCGGCTGATGCACGAAGCCGGATACAAAATCGTCGGCGTCGCGGACATCCACGGCGCGCTCTATAACGAAAACGGCCTGGACGCCACCAAGCTGATGGACTGGGTCCACGTCCAGCACAAGCCGCTGCCGGAATTCCCGCAGGGCGGAACGAAAATGTCTTCCACGGACATTCTCTATCAGCCGTGCGACATCCTTCTCCCCGCGGCCACCGAAAACCAGCTCACCAGCAAGACCGCGCATCAGGTCCAGACGAAAATTCTTTGCGAGGGCGCGAACGGCCCCACCACCTCCGCCGCGGACGAAATCCTCGATCAGATGGGCGTGTTCGTCATTCCGGACATCCTCGCCAACGCCGGCGGCGTCACCGTCAGCTATTTCGAATGGGTGCAGGACCGCATGGGATTCTTCTGGCGCGAAAGCGAAGTCAACGAACGCTTGCAGGGCATCATGGACCGCAGCTTCAGCTACGTGGTGCGCTACGCCGGCGAGCACGGCGTGCCCAACCGCATCGCCGCCTACATGCTGGCCATCGACCGCGTAGCCACCGCATTGAAGATGCGCGGCATTTACGCGTAATGCAGGTATCAGGTCTTCAGTATTGGGTGTAAGGGTTACGCTCTGTGGGTCGGGGCTTTAGCCCCGACAAAAGAACTGCCGCGCGAAGCGCACTCCTCTCTGCCGAAGGCCGTTGCGGAGGCCCGCACGAATTCTCAGTGCGAGGCCGTAGCAACATTCTTTTCGACATCCGGGAATCGGGTCTTGCTGTAAACTGTCGCTGCTTGGGAATTGCTGGTCCCTGACGCATGCTGCCTGAAACCATTTCGCACGGCGCGCTCAAGTCCGAAGACGAGCACCGCCGCGATATCTGCACCGTCGGCCGCTGGGTTCACGCCCGCGGCTTCGTTGCCGCCACCGACGGCAACATCTCCGTCCGCCTCGACAACAAGCGCGTGCTCACTTCGCCCACGGCGATCAGCAAGGGCATGATGACGCCCGACGATCTTGTGATCACCGACATGGACGGAAAAAAACTTTCCGGCCGCCGCAACGCCAGCTCCGAGCTGGCCATGCATCTGCTCGTGTACAAGCGCCGCCCGGACGTGCACTCCGTGTGCCACGCGCATCCGCCCACGGCCACGGGTTATGCGGCCGCGGGCATCGCGCTCAACAAAGCTCTCGTCAGCGAGGTTGTGCTCTCGCTGGGCTGCATTCCGGTGGCGAAATACGGCACGCCCGGCACGCCGGAGCTGACCCAGGCACTCGAGCCGCTGGTGCCCAGCTATGACGCAATTCTGATGGCCAATCATGGCGTGGTTACTTACGGCGCCGATTTGCTGAGCGCGTGGTTCCGCATGGAGACCACCGAGCATTTTGCCCGCGTTTCCCTGGTCACCGAGCTTCTCGGTAAACAAGTCTTGCTCTCAAGCGGCGATGTAGATAAATTGCTAGCGGCGCGGGCCCGCTATGGCCTGACCACCGCGGCCCAGGTTGGCCCGGAGTGCCCGGTCACTGCGGAGTCGGCTGCGCCGGATGGCGTCACGCTTTCGCGCGAGGAACTGGAAGCGCTCATCGAAGACGCGGTCCGGCGCGATCGCGCGCATCGGTAAAGCAGGGATCAGGGACTAGGCTTCGGGGTTCCGGTTTTCGTTTTTCGAGTTTTGATTTTCAGTGGTTTGTGGAGGAGACAGAATGGGTGAAGCACTGGGAATGATCGAGACGCGCGGCTTCGTGGCCATGATCGAGGCGTCTGACGCCATGGTCAAGGCCGCCAAGGTCACACTTGTCGGCTGGGAAAAGATCGGGTCCGGTTACGTCACCGCCATGGTGCGCGGAGACGTTGCCGCCGTCAAAGCTGCCACCGACGCCGGCGCCGCTGCTGCGCGCCGCGTGGGCGAGCTCATCGCCGTCCACGTCATCCCGCGGCCGCACCAGTCGCTCGAAGACGTGCTGCCCATCGGCAAATCGATGGCCGCCTCCGCGAAATAATTTCGTGGCGAGCGCGACGCGTCGCAGGGGCGCCCGCCGCGGCGGAGGGCGCTCGCTTGCTGTGAGGCGAAGCCTCCGCCTTCTCTTTCGGTGTCATGCGGAGCCCCGATAATTTCCATCGGAACGAAACATCGTTCTTCCAGTTTTCGTTGGTCGGCTTTCTTGCTCCATGAACCGTTCGCTCAATTCGCAGCCTCTTTTCTGTTTTCTATTTTCCATTTTCTGACATGATTCTCGCCCGCATCGCCGGCACCGTCGTTTCCACGCGCAAAGATCCGCGCCTCGAAGGCAAGAAACTCCTCGTCGTGAAGCCTGTTTCTCCGGAAGGCGCGGACGAAGCCGGCTACCTGATCGCCGTGGATACCGTCGGCGCGGGCGCCGGGGAAACCGTGCTGGTCGTTTCCGGCAGCTCCGCGCGCATGGCCGACCAATGCAAGGACCGCCCGGTGGACGCCGCTATCGTCGGCATCGTGGACACCGTCAAGCTCGACGCCTTGCAAGAAGCAAGTGTCGTAGCTGGACGAAAGCGCTAGCGCCGGGAGATTTTTCGAGTTTCGAATTTCGGTTTTCACTAGCCACTATGTTGCTCGGCCGCATCATCGGCACGGTCGTTTGCACCGTCAAGAGCCCTTCGCTGGAAGGGAAGAAGCTGCTGCTCGTCCAGCCCATCAACCGTCAAGGGAAAGACAAAGGCAAGCCGCTAGTCGCAGTGGACTCCGTCGGCGCCGGCGCCGGCGAGACGATTTATTGGTGCAAGGGGCGAGAGGCCAGCTATCCGTTTGCGCCGAATGAACTTCCTACCGAAGCCACCATCGTGGGCATCGTGGATACGCTGAATGTTCCTTCCTCCTAATACGCATCATGGCGTGGACGACTCGTTTGTGCCGTGCTATTCTCCGCGACTTACGAAACCAAATCTGGAAGACATTTCTGAGAAGTTGTGGGCCTTGCGCAAAATCAATCTTGCTCGGAGGTAACGTGATGAGCCGCGCTTGCTTCATGCGGATAGCTTTCCTCGTTCTGTTTGTTCTCGCGGCCGGGGCGCAGAGTGCGGGGGCGCAGCAAACTCCTCCGCCGGGAAAAAAGCAGACGACGCCCGCAAAGAAGCAGCCGCCGACTCCTGCGCCTTCGAAGAAACCGGCCGCGCCGTCACAAAAATCAGCGCCTACCGACGCCAAGGCGCAGTTCGAACTCGGCGTCAAATACGAAGAAGGCAAAGGAATCCAGCAGGATTACGCGGAGGCAGCGAAATGGTATCGCCAAGCCGCTGACCAGGGCTTTGCAGAAGCTCAAACCCATCTCGCAGCCTTGTACTTAACTGGGGAGGGCGTTCCCAAAGACTCTGCCAAGGCAGAGCAACTGCTTCTCAAAGCTGCGAAGCAGGGCTTCGCTCCCGCGCAAAGCGCTCTGGGCGCGCTGTATTTGACGAGAAAGGAATTGCCGCAAGACGAAGAAGAAGGGTTGCGCTGGATTCGCAAAGCCGCTGATCAGGGTGACGCCGGAGCCCAATACAATCTTGGGGCCGTTTACGACGAGGGAGAGGTCGTGCCGCAGGATTACGCGCAAGCCTTGAAATGGTACCGCAAGGCTGCCGAACAAGGCTTTGCAGATGCTCAATACAATCTGGGTGACATGTACAAATGGGGGCATGGCGGAGCGGTGGATTATGCCGAAGCGGCGAAGTGGTATCGCAAGGCCGCTGAATTGGGAGAGCCGGATGCGCAGATCGAGCTTGGCGACCTGTACGAATGGGGACACGGCGTTCCGCAGGATTATGCGGAAGCGGTGAAGTGGTTTCGCAAGGCCGCCGAACAGGACTCGCCCGATGCGCAATACAAACTGGGGAGCATGTACGCTATTGGGCATGGCGCGCCGCAGGACTATGCGGAAGCCGCGAAATGGTATCGCAAAGCCGCTGAAAAGGATCATCCGACAGCGCAATATTATCTGGCGGAGATCTACGAACGAGGACGGGACGTGCCGCAGGATTACGCCGAGGCGCTGAAGTGGTACCGCAAGGCCATCGAAAATGATTATGTCCTCGCCCAGAGTCGACTCGACCAAATGTATGTGTACGGGTATGGGATCCCCGGCGATGTGATGCTTTGGTTTCTTCAGGCCGCGGAAAATGGTGATGTCACCGCGCAGGCGCATTTGGGGTATCGCTACGCGGAAGGGAAAGGTGTGCCTAAGAACGACACAGAAGCAGTCCGCTGGTTGCGCAAGGCGGCCGAACGGGGGTATGCACTCGCGCAAGAAAGCCTCGGGGGGATGTGCGAAAAAGGCCGCGGCACGCCCAAGGATGTCGTGGAAGGCTACATGTGGTATTTGCTCAGCAAAGACACGAGAACTATCTATCCCCGCGAGGAACTCGCCGCGCGCATGACGCCGGAGCAGATCGCCGAAGCCAAAAAACGCGCGGAGGCCTGGCGCGCCGCCCACCCGGACAAGTAATCGCGTCAACTGATGTACACTACCCGAGCCAGTTTCGGCATTCCGGATTCCAGATGCTAATCGCTCGCGTCATCGGCGACGTTGTGGCCACGCAAAAAGCGCCCTCTCACGTGGGCCGGAAAATTCTTGTCGTGCAGCCGCTCAATCTGGACGGCTCCGACCGCGGCGACGCCGTCCTCGCGCTTGACGCTGTGAGTGCCGGCGTGGGCGACCGCGTGCTCCTGGCCACGGAAGGCTGGGGCGCGATGACCGCCGTCGGACGACCCAACTCCCCCATCGACACCGCCGTCATCGGCATCATCGATGCCATCGATTTGCACGACAAACCCTAATCCACAAACAAAAGATACGGACTCATCCACAGATTACGCAGATTCAAGAATCAAAGAACGAAAATAGAAATTGGAAAGTAGGCTGCGAACCTCAAGGGGAGACGCTATTTTCTATTTTCGTTTCTTCAATCTGAGTAATCTGTGAAATCTGTGGATGATTCTTTTTCTTCGCCGCTTGGCCTTTTTCACACACTCCGCTATCATCGAACCACATGCGAACTCAAATGGATTCTCCTGCGCCGCTGGACCGCGCCGCGCTCGAGCGCTCCGTCGCTCCGTTCGGTTTCAGCCGCAATCTTCCGCAGGAAGCGTACACCTCCGAAACAGTGCTTGCTTGGGAGCTGCTGCATCTTTACGAATCTGCGTGGGTCTGCGTGGGCCGCGCCGACGACCTGGCCCGCCCCGGCGATTACCGCGCCATTCGCATCGGCGACGACGGCATCATCCTGGGCCGCGACGATTCCGGCACGCTGCGCGGCTTCTATAACGTCTGCTCGCATCGCGCCCACGAACTACTCGAGCCCGGGCAGTGCACCAGTTCGCGCCACATCCGCTGCCCGTATCACGGATGGACTTACAATCTCGACGGCTCGCTCAAGGTGGCCCCGCGCGCCAGCGATCTCCCCGGCTTCGACCCGGAAAGCTTCGGCCTGCCTCCCGCTCGCATACAGTTGTGGCACGGCTGGGTTTTCGTGAATGCATCGGGTGACGCCCCGCCGCTCGCGGACTGGGTGGGCGACCTCGAAGAAGTCGTCGCGCCATACGAGCCCGAGCGCCTGCGCCTCGGCGTCGAGAAGACCTACGACGTCGCCACCAACTGGAAGCTCATCCACGAAAACTATCACGAGTGTTATCACTGCCCGCAGATTCATCCGCAGCTCTGCCGCGTCAGCCCGCCCGACAGCGGCATCAATTTCGACCGCTCCGGCGCGTGGATTGGCGGCAGCATGGCGCTCGCCGAGCACGCCGAAACGATGTCTCTCGACGGCAAGAGCGCGGGTGCGATGCTGCGCGGTCTGTCCACCGAGCAGCGCCGCAAGCTTGAGTATTACGCCGTGCTCCCCAATGTTTTTCTCAGCCTTCAGCCCGACTACGTCCTCACGCATCGCATCGAGCCGCTCGGGCCCGGCCGCACCAGAATCGAATGCCAGTGGCTTTTTCCGCCGGAGGCTTTCGAAAAGGAAAATTTCTCGCCGGACTACGCCTTCGAATTCTGGGACGTCACCAATCTGCAGGACTGGAAGGCCATCGAGTCCGTCTATCGCGGCGTGTCTTCGCGCGGCTACCGTCCCGGGCCGCTCGCGCCCCAGGAAGACGCGGTGTACCGCTTCGTCACGCGCATCGCGCGCGCCTACCTCGACGGCGGCTTCTCGCTTGCGGCGCCTGCGCCGGCCGCGCTGCGGTGAAGAGCAACAGTCGCATCAAGCAATCTTTTCCGAAAACATCGAACTTTTGAATGCGGTCAGCGCGCGGGACACAGAAAGCGCTTCGCGCTGGCAAGAAAATGCGCCTCCGGCAGGGAGGGAGGCGCTTCGCGCCGACCATTCCATTGTCGCGGCTTAAGCCGCGACCCACAAAGCGGGCGCAGCAAGCAGCGCCCCTACGAAAGTGGCGTCTCATCGGCTTCGCTCAGGGCAAGGGGAGGAAGGCGACCCGATTAGAACCATCGGGACACAAAGACCGTGCTTCGCGCCGCCTAGATGATTGTCGGAGCTAAAGCTCCGACCCCCTAAAGTCGCGGCTCCCTCGGCTTCGCTCGGGACAGGTTCCGCTGCGACACACAAAGCGGCGTCAAGCCGCCGCACTCCATAGCCAACCCGATGGGCAAAATGTGATCCGGCATGCGGTCTGTTGTACACTCAACATTGCAATGCGGAAAAAGATTAAGAAAAAGCCAGCGAAGCGGTGGAACCGGCCACGCCACATCCCTGCCGATCAGAGATGGTTTTGGACTCCCGAGTGGCAGGCCAAAGAAAGAGAAGCCGACGCCGACTTTGCCGCTGGCCGCTACAAGACTTTCGAGACCGCCGCGGAACTCATCGCGTCACTGAAGTCTTAGCAACGCGTGGTCTTCTGTTGGATTTCAAGTTTCGGTTTCCTCTTCTTAGTGCCGCTTGCGTTGACACTCGCCGCGCGCTCCTGAATAATCGCTGCCGATGATCGGCCATCTTCGCGGCACATTGATTGACAAGCGGCCCAGCCAGGTCCTGCTGGACGTGGCCGGCGTCGGCTACCAGGTGCAAATCCCGCTTTCTACTTTCTACGCGATTGGCGAGCTCAAGGACGAAGTGTCGCTGCTCATCCACACGCACGTGCGCGACGACGCGCTGCTTCTCTACGGCTTCCTCACCTCCCGTGAGAAACATTTCTTCGAGATGCTGATTTCCGCTTCGGGCGTAGGCCCGTCGCTGGCGCTGAAAATTCTTTCCGGCATGAGCGTGGACGACCTGATCCCCGCGATCCGCGCCGGCGACCTCCCCGCGCTCACGCGCATTCCCGGCGTGGGCAAGAAAACCGCCGAGCGCATCGTCGTCGAGTTGCGCGACAAGCTCGCGCAGATGGAAGCCGCGGGGCCCGCGGAGGAAAAGCCCGCCGCGCGCGGAGGCCTCGCCGCCGATGTCGTCTCCGCGCTGCTCAATCTCGGCTACGACCGCCGCGTTGCCGAAAAAGCCGCCGAAGAGGCGCAGCGCAATGGCGGTGGCACAAGCTTCGAGGCGCTCTTGCGCGCATCGCTGCAATCTCTCAGCCGCCCCACTGCTCGTGGAACCGCCTGATGCCGGTGCTGTCATTCTGCGGGTTGACTCTTCGACCGTGCGACCCTTAGACTTTTCGACTTTCTCCGTGCCTCTGTGGCTGAATTGGAGCTTTTCTTGATCGCCATTCTCTGGGAATACTCAGTCCCGCTCGAGCACGTCGCTGATTTCGAGCGCCACTACAACTCCTCCGGCACCTGGGTCATTTTCTTCCGCCGGGCCGCCGCGTATCACGGCACCGTGCTCCTCCGTGATACCGAAACGCCCGGCCGCTACATGACGCTCGACCACTGGGATTCCGAGGACGCTTACCAAGCCTTCAGCGCCGAGCACGAAGCCGAGTACCGGCGCATCGACGCCATGTGCGCCGCCCTCACTTCCTCCGAGCGCCGCCTCGGCCTCTTCCACGTCCTGTAATTTCAAGATGTAGGGGCGCTGCATGCTGCGCCTGCTTTCGCCGCTTTTCGTTTTTCGCTTTTCGATTTTCGTTCGTCTATACTCGGGCCCTTGGAAGCAATGTCCAACCCGCCGCATCGCGTCGTTTCCGGCCAGGCGTTCGACGAGGACGCCCGCATCGAGGCCTCCGTCCGCCCGCAAAAGCTTTCCGACTTTATCGGCCAGTCGCGCCTGAAGGAAAATCTCGAAATCGCCATCCAGGCCGCGCGTTCCCGAGGTGACGCCCTCGACCACGTCCTGCTGTTCGGTCCGCCCGGCCTGGGCAAGACCACGCTCGCGCAGATCCTGGCCAACGAGCTCGGCGTGGTCATCAAAACTTCGAGCGGGCCGCTGCTGGAGCGCAAGGGCGACCTGACCGCCGTGCTCACCTCGCTGGAAGCCCGCGAACTTTTTTTTCTCGACGAAATCCACCGCCTGATGCCGAGCATTGAGGAAATTCTCTATCCCGCGATGGAGGACTACCGCATTGACCTGGTGATTGGCCAGGGCCCCGGCGCGCGCATCCATGCGTACAAGCTCAACAAGTTCACGCTGGTCGGCGCGACGACGCGGGCGGGGTTGATCACCGCGCCGCTGCGCTCGCGCTTCGGCATCGTCCATCGTTTGGACTTTTACACGGCCGAAGACCTGCATGAAATCGTCCGCCGCTCCGCGAAAATTCTGGGCATTCAAATTGACGATGGCGGCGCCGCCGAAATCGCACGCCGCGCTCGCGGCACGCCGCGCGTCGCCAATCGCCTGCTGCGCCGCGTCCGTGATTTCGCGCAGGTGAAAGCCGATGGAAAAATTGTTCTCGGCGTCGCCCGCGAAGCCCTGGCCATGCTCGGCGTGGACGACCACGGCCTCGACGACATGGATCGGCAACTTCTGCTGACCATCATTCAGAAATACAACGGCGGCCCTGTGGGATTAAACACGCTCGCCGCCTCGCTGAGCGAAGAAGAAGACGCCATCGAAGAACTTTGCGAGCCGTACTTGATGCAGATGGGCCTGCTCGACCGCACGCCCCGCGGCCGCGTGGCGACCCCGCTGGCCTACTCGCACATGGGCATCCCCGACACTCGCCCGCAGCACCCTCTTTTTTGATCCACAGATTACACAGATTTCGCAGATTCAAGAAAAGCGAAAATAGAAAATGGAAAACAGGCCGCAATTGAGCGTGGTCTCCCCTTTGCCTGGTTTCCAATTTTTCTTTTCCGATCTTTCTCTGCGTAATCTGTGTAATCTGTGGATAGAATCCTTTCTTCATGTCTGCGACAAAGACCATCTATCTTTCGTTGGGCTCGAATTTGGGCGACCGCGCCGCGCATCTCGCCGCCGCGATGGAAGCGCTGGCTTCCGCCGGCATTCGCGTCACAAAACAATCTTCGTTCTACGTCACCGAACCGGTGGACTTGCCGACGCAGCCGTGGTTCCTCAATTGCTGCGTGGAAGCCGAAACCGCGCTGATGCCGCGCCAGCTTTTGCACGCGCTGCGCGAAATCACGAAACACATCGGCGGCAGAAAAATCGTCCGCAAGGGCCCGCGCGCAATCGACATGGACATACTCCTCTACGGCTCGAGCACGGTGCGCTTGCCGGACCTCGCCATCCCGCACCCGCGCATGGCCGCACGCCGCTTTGTGCTCGTGCCGCTCGCGGAGATTGCGCCAACGCTTCGCCACCCGCTCCTCAAGCGCACTGTCGCCGAACTCCTCGCCGATTGTCCGGACCCCGCCCGTGTCCGCCGCATTGCCAGTCCACAGACGCCGTAAATTTTGCGGACAGCTTTTCACTGCTGGGCTCTCGTGGTACACTCCGCCCTCAAATTCTGCACAACTAAAGGAGTCAATATGTCACGTATCGTTTCGCGGTTCTTATTCGTTTGTTTGATGGCCGGAGGTTTGTTCTCGCTCGGCGCCGCTGCGCAAGCCGCCGGCGCCTGGGATTACCGCCTGCTGGCCACCAACAAAACTTCGACCATGCAGAAGGAAATGAACGAAGCTGCCGATGCCGGCTTCAAGTTCCAGGGCATGATGGGCGGCCAAACAGCGTTCGGCGGCCAGGAAGTGGTCGTCATCTTCGGCAAGCTCAAGGACTCCACGGAAAAACCGCACCTCAAGTATCTCCTGCTGGCCACCAATAAGACCTCCACAATGCACAAGGAGATGCAGCAGGCCGGCGACGAAGGCTTCGAGTACAAGGGCCAGACCGTGTTCCATGCCACCTTCGGCGGTCAGGAAGTCGTCGTCATCCTCGAGCGCGATACGAATGTGCAACCCGGCCGCTGGGAATACAAGCTCCTTGCGACGAAGAAAACCGGCACCATGCAGAAAGAGCTGAAGGAGGCCGGTGAGCAGGGCTTCAGCTTTGTGGGTGAGACGGTCGCCGAGACTGCTTTTGGCGGACATGAGGTGGTCAGCATCCTCCGCCGTCCGGCCAAGTAGGAGCACGCCATGCCGCTGCCGTCCTGAGGCCGGCGTCTTCCATCGGCCCGGAGGACCGCTTTCCGTTTCCACATTTTCGAGCTTCGAATTTCGAGACTCATTCTTCGTGATACGATTCCGCGCCATACTCCATCCCTGGAGGTGCTCGATGACGCGCAAAAGCATCCGCCTGCTGCCGCTGGTTCTCGCGGCCGGACTCCTATTCCCCGCGGCCTTCGCGGGCCGTGCCGCTCTCGACGCGCCACTACGCTTTGCCGTCAGCTTCAGCCCATCCGCATCGGAGAAACCGCTCGACGGCCGCCTGCTCCTCCTCATCTCCAAGGACGACACCAAGGAGCCGCGCTTCCTGATCAGCGACACGAGTCTCAATTCGCAGCAGGTTTTCGGAATCGATGTGGCCGGCATGAAGCCGGGCGAGGAAAAACTGTTCGACGCAAGCGTCCTGGGCTATCCGCTCGAAAGTTTCCCCGAGCTGACACCCGGCACGTACAGCGTCCAGGCGCTTCTCCACCGCTATGAAACTTTCCGCCGCGCCGACGGCCACGTCGTGCAGCTCCCCATGGACCGCGGCGAAGGACAGCAATGGGCGCGCGCACCCGGCAATCTTTACAGTACCCCGCGCAAAATCACCATCGATCCGCGCAGCAGCGAGCTCATTCGCATCGAGCTGGACAAAATCATTCCGCCGATTCCCGATCCCCCGGCGACAAAGTACATCAAGCACGAGCGCATCCAGTCCGCGCTGCTCACCAAATTCTGGGGTCGCCCGATGTACCTCGGCGCGCACATTCTGCTGCCCGAAGGATTCGACGCGCATCCCAACGCCCGCTACCCGCTGGTCATCGACCACGGCCATTTTCCCTACACGATTTCCGGCTTTAGCGAAACGCCGCCCGATCCCAACTTGAAATGCGAGTACAGCGACCGCTTCCATCTCGATTGCTACAACCGCATCGTCGAGCAGGCCGCCTACGATTTGTACAAGGAATGGACGGGAAAAAATTTCCCGCGCGTGCTGGTAATCGAAATCGCGCACGCCAATCCCTACTACGACGATTCCTACGCCGTGAACTCCGAAAACCTCGGCCCCTACGGCGACGCCATCGTCAAGGAACTAATTCCGTACATTGAAAAGAAATATCGCGGCATCGGACAGGGCTGGGCGCGCTTCATGTACGGCGGCTCGACCGGCGGCTGGGAAGCGCTCGCCGCGCAGATTTTTTATCCAGACGAATTCAACGGCTGCTTCGCGGCGTGCCCCGACCCCATCGACTTCCGCGCCTACACCGTGGTGGACATCTACAACGATACGAACGCCTACTTCGCCGAGGGCGCCTTCAAGAAAGTTGCGCGCCCCGGCCATCGCAATTATCTCGGCCATCTCTCCGCCACGTTGGAGCAATTAAACCGCCTCGAACTCGTCCTCGGCACGCACTCGCGTTCCGGCGGGCAGTGGGACATCTGGGAAGCGGTCTATTCGCCCGTCGGCGCGGACGGCTATCCGAAGCGCATCTGGGACAAGCGCACCGGCGTGATCGACAAGGAAGTCGCCGCCTACTGGCGCGAGCACTACGACCTCTCCTACATCCTGCGACGCGATTGGTCGAAGGGCCTCGGCAAGAAGTTGCAGGGGAAGATCAATATTTACGTGGGCGAAGCGGACAACTACTATTTGAACGACGCGGTCTATCTGGTCGAGGACTTCCTGAAGACCACGAAAGACCCCGCGTACGGCGGCGAAGTGGACTACGAGCCTCGCGCCGAGCACTGTTGGAACGGCGATCACTCGCGTCCCAACGCCTACTCGCGTCTGCGCTATCACCAGATGTTCATCCCGCGGATTCCCGAGCGCATGCGCAAGACTGCGCCCCCCGGCAGCGACCTCACAAGCTGGCGCTATTGATCTTTCCGAGTCCTACCCTTTCTTTTTCTCTGCGCCCATATATTTGAAGAAGTTCTTGTGCGAGTTTTCGATCGGCTTGCTCATCTTGTCCGGTTCTTTGACGAAGTTTCCCATGGAAAAAGTTCGCGCGTAGTAGAGCACATTGCCGGTTCGGGCATCGACCATCACCGTGTCCACCGTGTAGAGGTCGTGCGCGCCCGGGCCCCCGATCAACAGCGCAAACGCCTTCTTTCCTCCCGTGGAAAGCTGGCCGTGCGCGCGGACAAAAAGGATGGCATCCGCGCCTGCGGCAAACTTGGTCACTACGTCACCCATGGTGAAGCGGCCTTTGCGGATGTCTTTCGGCTTCCTGGCAATCTGCGGAAAAATAACGTCGAACTGCTTCTGCACGTCGGCCAGAGCGAATTTCACCTCTTCGTTTTGATTCAGCGCCTCCTTCGTGTAGGGGCTGGCTGCCAGCGCAAATCCTCTTCCCGTGAATACGCCGTTGATGATGCCCGGCAGGGCTTGTTCGACTTGCTGAGATTCCTCGATCAAGCCCTCGTTGCTCTTCATGCCGATGCGGACGATATCCACCTGCGGCGGCATGATCAGGAGTTTCGCCGGCTTAATTTTTCCGCTCTTCAGGTCTGGATGTTCGAATTGGGCCCGCGCGGGCAGCCCGAAAAGAAACAAGCCCAGAATCATGACGAATCCCATCCATCGCTTGCTCATGTTGGCTCCTAAGAAATGTGGCCGGCCTCCGGGAAAACTCAAATTCTACAGAGGCGGCTGCGTGGCCGTCTGACCGGCCGCGGCTTTCTCCAGCGCTTCGACGCGGCGCTCGATTTGCGGGCGGTCGAACGCTTTCGGCGCCACCTCGAGATACTTGCGGTAGGCCTCGATGGCCTGCGGCGCCTGCGCGGCGCGTTCGTAGAGAAAACCCAGCCCGCGGAAGGTCCTGGCAAACGCAGGGTCGGTGGCGGCGGCTTGATTGTAGGCTGCTTCCGCAAGTTTGGTGCTTTCCGTCAGCGCTGCCGGGGCCCCCGGAGCTTCCAATAGGGCCTTCTCGTATTCGTTCATTGTGGATTTCGACACCAGCTTCCGCGTTTTCTTCTTCGCGTCGGACAACAGTTCTTCGGCAGCGGGTTTTTCCGTGCGCGGGCCCAGCGCGCGATAGGCCTCGCCGAGTAGAAAATAATTCTCCGCCGAATTGGGGTCATTCTTGACCAATCGTTTGGCCAGCGCCACCGCCGTGCGCGCCTGCCCGATCTGGATTTCCAGCGTGACGTCGTGCCGCAGGGCCTTTTCCGTGCGCGCGAAATAGCGTTCTGCTTCGACCATGGGGTGACGGGTCTTCGGCTGTGTTGCATTGACGAGTTCCGTGATGTAGGCGATCCGCTCGCTCAGCCGCGGATGGCTGCTGTAAAAGACCCGTGGCTCGCCTTCGCTGAGGTCCACTTCGTACTCATTCTTAAGCGCCTTGAGCGCATTGGGCATTTCCTCGGCGGAATAGTCAGCCTCCACCAGCGCCTCCACGGCGCGCACATCCGCCTCCTTTTCGAGTTCGCGGCTGTACCCAAAAATCGTGCCCACCAGGATCATCGGAATCATTGATGAAACGAGGGAGACTACAGCGGCCGCGATTCCGCCGAATTGGCCGGCTACTGCCCCGACCGCCGAGAACACATGCATGGCCACCATCTTCTTCCGCATGCTCCGATTTTCGAGATAACTGTGCCGCTGGAGCACGTGCGTCACTTCGTGCCCTAATACGCTGGCGAGCTGTGCTTCGTTGTCCAGCCGCGCCAGCAAGCCGGTGTTCACGTAGATGGAGCCGTTCGGCAGGGCGAAGGCGTTGGCCTCCGGGTCGCGCAGCACTTTGACGCGCCACACTACGTTTTCGGGCGGTGCGGCATCCGGCAACATGGCCTTGCCGACAAAGTTTACGTATTCGTTCACGCCGGGATCGGTGTACACCAGCCCGTCGTCTTCCAGCTTTTTCTCAAATTGGCGGACGCGGTCGAGCAGTTCGTTTTCAATCTTGGTGAACTGAAAAGCCGGTTTCTGCTCCGCCTTTTTGTCCGCTTCTTTTTTGGGTTGTTCTTTTTCGGGTGGCTGCTGCTGAGTTTGTTCTTGCTGTTGCTGTAGGAAGGCACACAGGGATGGCTGCGTGAAAAGCGCGAGACACAGAATCAGCCGCAAAAACACACGGTTTCCTTTGAGCATGCACACCTTCCGCTCGGATAAGCTTGGTGGTCCCGGCTTTCCTGGAAACTGCACCCGTGAACCGGCACACCATGCTCCGGCACAGGGCGCGGCTTGATCTCCCCTGCTGCAAGAATATAGTCCGGGCGGTGGTTCCTGTAAAGGAATTGCACCGAAAGACCACCTCGCTGGCCGCGTTCACTCTTCATTGACGGATTTCGCTGATACAAAAGCGAAAATAGAAAAGAGAAATTGGAAAATGGGCCGCACATTGAATCGAGCGGCCCTATTTTCTGACTCTCTCAACTTGTTTTCTGAATTTTCACCCAATGCAGCAGCACGGCTTTCGGAGCCAGCGACTCCAGCCCGATCTCCGCGTAACGCCCCTGGCTCGTCTGCCGCCAGCGGTACACGCCCGGCTCGCTTTCTTCGTTCACACGCCCGCGCAACGGCTCGAGGAATTCCCGCGCCTCGTCCCGCGTTGCCCGCTCGCGCAACCGGGGCCGCGCCAGCGCTTCGACCGCGTAGCTTTTCAGCAGCTTCGGCCAATAGATGCGGAAAAAATGCTCCGACGCGAACGCGTCGCTCCACGCCACCTCGCCGCCGTAAGCCACTACCACGCCGATGACGCGCTCGCCCTTCAACCCCGCGGTGGCCTTCTCGAATCGCCGGGAAATCTCCTCCGCGAACGCATCCACCGATTGGCCCACGCGGCCGCCACCGTATACCTTGGCGTACGCTTCGCTCTGCGCTTCGTTCGCAATCGCTCCGCTGATAGCGTCTCTCGAAACCCGCGCCGGAGCTGCCATCTCCGCGCTCGGCGGCGCTGCCGCCGTCGTCCCGCTGCGCACCGCGGCCCACACTTCGTCCTGTTTCTGGTCCACCGCGGCTTTTTCGCGCACGCTGGGGTGCACCATGAACTTCGACGCGTTGAACTGGTTGCTCGCACCCGTCCAGCGGCCGTGCTCCACGCAAAATACGTCCAGCGGCAGAGGTTCCGCGCCCGGCGGCACGATGCGGTCTTTGGCGATGACGCGGTCCTGCTTTCCGCCGGTCACCACTTCGCCCGCCAGCAGCACCAGCGGACGCTTCCCGCGGTTTACCAGGACCAGTTGATTCACCTGCGGCCCGCCGGAGTACGGCAGCGGTCGCCCGTCGCGCGACCTGCGCAGGATTTGCCCGCCGCCTTCGCTCACCGTGGCCTCGCCCGATCCCAGCGCCTCATCCAGTGTTGCAAACCCGCTGGTATTCGCCTCTGCTCGCGTCACCACCGGAAAGATCGTGAGGTTTTCGTAGCTCACGCCATCCAGCACGCGCCATCCCTGCGGCGTGGACACGCCTCCCTGGGCGCTTCTTTCCCCGCCGTTCCCCCGGACAGGATAGAGCACCCGGTCCTGCGCGTCTCCGCACGCGCACGTGGATATCACTAGTCCGCTGACCACCCCCGCCACTGCCAGAAATCCTAACGCCAGCGTCAGCACATACGCCGCCGCTCCTGCTCGAGTACTCCTGAGTTCCTTGAAAATCTTGATGCCCATGTTTTCCTCCTGCTCGTCCCTGAAATCCACTCGCGAGGTCGTCCCTCACTCTTCGAACGCCCCCGCCGCGCTTTCTTGCACTCTTTTTCTGACGTCTCGCAGGGGCGGGGCTTGCCCCGCCCCATTGCGTCATCTGTATTCATTCGCGTCCATCTGCGGTTACAATCCCTCCGTCATCCTGGAAGGTGCCCCCATGAAACTTCGAAACGTTTTCGCGCTCTCCACAATTGTTCTGCTCGCGTCCGTCCTCGCCTTCGCGCAGGTCCCGGCGCGGCACGTGAACCAGCAGCGGCTGTGGGCGACGCTGGAAAAACTTTCGGAATTCGGGCGTCCCGCGGGCGCCGGATTCGACGCTGGGGTCACGCGTCTCGGGTTTTCCGAAGCGGACCTCGCCGCGCGCGCCTGGCTGATGCAGCAGATGCGCGACGCCAGCCTCGAAGTCCGCGAGGATGCTGCTGGCAACATTTTTGGACACCGGCGCGGCTCCGAGAAGTTCCCAGTAATTTTGTTTGGCTCGCACATTGATTCCGTCCCTCGCGGTGGAAATTTCGACGGCGACGTCGGCTCGCTCGGCGCGCTGGAAGTGATGCGCGCGCTGAACGAAGCAAAAATCACCACGCGCCATCCGCTGGAAATGGTGATTTGGACCAACGAGGAAGGGCACCACTTTGGCCGCGGAACGCTCGGCTCGAGCGCCGCCGCGGGATTGCTACCACTTGAAGTGCTGCAGCGCAAGGACGAGGAAGGGAAGACGCTTGCCGATTGGCTGCGCCGCTACGGCCAGGACCCCGCGCGCCTCGCCGACGCGCGCATCCCTGCCGATTCGCTCGCCGCGTATCTTGAGCTGCACATCGAGCAGGGCGGCGTGCTCGACGAGAAGAAAATCCAAATCGGCGTGGTGCAGGGCATCGTGGGAATTCACTGGTGGACGTGCACGGCCACCGGCTTCGCCAATCACGCCGGCACGACGCCGATGAACCACCGCCAGGACGCGTTCGCTGCCGCAGCCCGCGCCGCGCTCGCCGTGCGCGAGGAAGTCCGCGCGGAACCCGGCCGCCAGGTGGGTACCGTCGGCTACGTCCGCGTCGAGCCCGGGGCCCGCAACATCATTCCCGGCCGCGTGGAATTTCCCGTTGAGCTGCGCGACCTCGACAAAGAAAAAGTCATGCGCATCTGGGCGCGCATTGAGAAACGCTTTGCACAAATCGCGCAGGAAGAAAATGTGAAGCTCGATTGCGTCCCGCTGCAAGCCGACGAGCCTGCGCTGACCAATCCCGCCATCCAAAACGATATTCGCGACGCCGCGCGCGACATGCGCTACTCCACGCTCGACCTGCCCAGCGGCGCAGGCCATGACGCGCAGCAGATTGCTCGTCTCGCGCCCATCGGCATGATTTTTGTGCCCAGCCGCGCGGGCATCTCTCACTCCCCGCGCGAATACTCATCTCCCGAAGACGCCGCCAACGGCGCCGAAGTCCTCTACCGCACCATTTTGTTGCTGGATGAAAGGTTGAATCGCAAACCCTGAAGATTCGGTCAGGTTTTTTGCACGACGCGGCGCAATTCCTCAAGCTGTCCGGCTTCGGGGTGCATGCCGCCGAAGCTGGCGCGATAGTAACATTCCACGACTTTGCGGCTCGTCTCGCGCACTGCCGGCGAAATCTTTTCCGGCGGAATGCTTTCCAAGTGCTCCATCGGCCCGCGGCTCGCCGGACGCGCCGCGCCGCCCCGCGCCCAAAGTTCCTCGACGCGCGCGAGAAGATCCGCCAGCTCCGGCGCATGCTCCACCGCCGTGACGCCGCCTGCCGCGCGCTCCCGTTTTTCCTGCGCGCCTTTCTTCCTGCGCCGCAGCCAGCGAGCCAGCATCCACGCCGCCGCGGCCGCCAGCAGCACGACTCCCACCATCGTGCGGAAGACAAGCTGCAACAGAATTTTCGTCTGCGCCCGCAGCCAGCGGAACGCCGCGCCCCAATCCCCGCCGCGCAGCCAGATCATCGCTTCGGCGAGCCACGCGGACACGGACTCCATGGCCTCGCCCGCCCATCCGGGCCGTGTGGCCTCGCGCCGCGCCGCGAATTCCGCATCCGGCGTGGGGTCCGCTTCGATCCATCCCTTGCCCTCGATGTACGCTTCGATCCACGCATGCGCGTCCGCTTCGCGCACCACGAAGTATCTGCCCGGACGGTTCCACTCCTGCACGTTGAAGCCGGTCACGTACCGCGCCGGAATCCCCTGTGCGCGCAGCAAAATCGCCGCCGCGCTCGCGAAGTACTGGCAATAGCCCTGTTTTTTCTCGAAGAAAAATTCCGTCACCGGTTGTTTTGTGCGAAATTTTCCGACGTCCAGCGAGTAGCTCGCTGCATTCTGCACGTGCGCCACGGTCCGCGCGATGCGCGCTTCCTCCGTGCCACCGCCCGCGCTCAGCTCCGCCGCCAGCGCTTTCCAGCGCGCGTCGGTATCTTCCGGCAGCGAAACGTATTCCGCACCGCGTTCCGCCGCCAGCTCTTCCACTTGTGCCACGTCTCCCGTTCTCCGGTTGATGAACCCGTAGATCTGCATCGCCTCGGAGATTGGGAACGCCAGAGTTTCCGTCGCGTCCATGCGCAATTGCTCGACGGGCGCGCGCGCCAGAATTTTCCGGCCCGGCGCGACCATCATTCCGCCGTTAAACACGTTCTGCACAATTTTCGTGCGCACCGCTCCCGGCGCCGCGGCGTCCCGCGCGTCCTCGCCGGGCACCACGAATGTGCTCCCCGGAATCTCTTCCAGCCACTCGCCCGCGCCGCCCGC
>Ga0209726_10000137_pt1 | contig 148055 bp, 169 predicted proteins | sample Subgrocontami54m_FD_187453 | JGI IMG/M metagenome (GOLD analysis project Ga0209726, IMG submission 187453) | Subsurface groundwater microbial communities from S. Glens Falls, New York, USA - GMW46 contaminated, 5.4 m (SPAdes) (version 3) | ecosystem: Environmental > Aquatic > Deep subsurface...
CTAGAAGAAAGGATCCATAGTGAAGAACATCCGACTATAAGAAAACCCTCTCCACAAAAAGCAGCAGTAGTTGACATTATGAGTAATATTACGTATTCTACTCTTATGGGAGGGGTAATCGATGCTCTATCCGGTTTAAATATTCAAGGAATTCTTGCTGCGAGAACGGCATCTCTAGGAACTAATATCCTAAGCTCTGCACCCTATGGATGGTGGACTGAAAAAGTATATCGCGTTACAAATACTAACGAAGAGACTAGTTTCATAAGAAAAAGAGCCGTCGAGCTACTAGCATTTAATACGTTTCAATTACCTGTCTATGCTACCGTAGTTGCAATAGGGTCCTTAGTGTCGGAAGGAGAAGTTAATTATGAAAAAGTTAGACACGGAGTAGAATATTTAGCCTTAGCATCTCCATTTATAGGACCAACCCTTGGAATGTACATGAACGTCTGTAGACGAATTATGGGTGTAAGAACAACGGCAGAAGGAGCCTATTAATAGTATCAAGCATGATACACCTCCACCATAGCTAACCCTTATTAAGGTTAGACATGATTCGGGAGTATGTCTCATACCCTCACGCCGAGACTGGGATTTGAACCCAGAAGCCCCGAAGGGCCCGGATTAGCAATCCGGTGCACTACCAGGTTATGCGATCTCGGCATAAGAAAAGGCTATTTAGATGGTTTTTAAAGATTTCTATGGTTACAGTAGATAGGAAAGTAAATTGATTTGATAGATACGGTGGCTCTATTTATAGCATTTTATCTTTAGTTCTCATTAGATTTCAAGAAAATTTTAAAGGAAACTGGATATTGGGTTTCGATTGCGTGCAAAGAGAGACTATGAGAAAACAGCTATTCATCCTTCATCAAACTCTTCCAATAACTTCTTCTGTTTTTTAGAAAGTTTGGTGGGTATCTTAATAGTTGCTACCACATATTGATTTCCCTTACCAAATCCATTCAATTTTTTAATACCGTGTCCTTTTAATTCAAAAACCGTATTAATTTGCGTCCCTTCGGGGATTTTTAGTTTCTCTTCCCCATATAAAGTAGACACCCCTATTTTGGTTCCCAAACTTAATTGTGAAAACGTCAACGCTAGTTCTAGATAGATATCTTCTCCTTCTCGTTTAAAGTACTTATGGGGAAGTACATGGGTAACCACATACAAGTCCCCCGCATGCCCATCAGGACTTATCTCTCCTAAGTCGCGTAACCTAATTTGGTTCCCATTATCAACGCCAGCAGGTATAGAAACACTAACACTTTCTTTCTTAGAAAGTATTCTTCTACCTCTACACGCTTTACAGGGTTTTTTAATCTCTTGCCCTTGGCCATGGCACTTACTGCACGTCGCAACTTGTTGGATAATGCCAAAAGGTGTTCGTGTCTGGTGTCGTACTTGACCTTGACCTTTACAGTACGAACAGGTTACTAACCCATCTCGTTCTGCCCCCGTTCCCTTACATTCGGAGCACGGAGACTCTCGCTCAAAAGAAATTTCTTTTTTACATCCTAAGGCTGCCTCTTCAAAACTTAATTGAAGATCATAACGTAGATCCGATCCTTGTCGTCGAGAGTGAGTTCTGCCAAAAAACATATCAAAAATACTGTCCAATCCATTCCCTTGAATATCTCTAAAAATATCAAAGTCAAAATTTCTAAAAATATCCTCTTGAGAGTAGCGTTGGTCAAAGGCCTCATGCCCAAACTGATCATACTGTGCTCGTTTAGCATCATCACTGAGTGCCGCATAAGCGGCGGAGAGCTCTTTAAATTTCTCTTGATCTCCGCCTTTATCCGGATGATGCTTTAATGCTAATTGTTTATACGCCTTTTTTAGTTCCTCTTTGGAAGCGTTTTTCTCTACTCCCAGTATTTCGTAGTAGTCTCTTTTTGTCATGGCTTATCATTCTTCTCATAGTTTGCATCAACAACATCCTCTTTATTAGAGGACTCTTGACTCGCTTTTTGGTACATTTCTATCGTTGCTTCTTGTACACTCTTATTCATCTCTTCTAATTTCTGTTTTATAGCAGAAACATCTTTTTCTTGTATACTCTTCTTTAACGTTTCTAGATGTTCTTTAATCGTTTCTACTTTCTTAGCATCTATCTTTCCTTCACTTTCTTTAAGTAATTTTTCCGTGGTATACACTAAGGTGTCTGCCTGATTAATAGTTTCTATGTCTTCTTTTCTCTTCTTATCTTCTTCAGCAAATTGTTCAGCATCTCGCTTCATACGCTCTACTTCTTTGTCATCAAGTTTAGTCACAGCCGTAATGTTAATAGAATGTTCTTTCTTAGTCGCCAAGTCTTTAGCGGAAACATGAACAATGCCATTCGCGTCAATGTCAAACGTAACTTCTATTTGAGGTATGCCTCGTGGTGCCGGAGGTATGCCCACCAGGTCGAATTTTCCAAGCTCTTTATTGTCAGAAAACATGGTTCGTTCTCCTTGTCCAACTCGAATTGTGACCGCAGATTGATTTTCCTCCGCAGTAGAAAATATTTGAGATTTCTTAGTTGGAATCGTCGTGTTTCTCTCAATTAACTTAGTAAAGACACTACCCAAGGTTTCTATTCCTAAACTTAAAGGTGTTACATCCAGTAACAGAACATCTTTAACCTCTCCCGATAATACTCCCGCTTGTACAGCAGCTCCTTGAGCTACACATTCCATCGGGTCTACACCACGTTCTACTTTCTTGCCTAGATGGTTCTCTACAAATTTTTGTAGTATCGGCATTCGCGTAGGGCCACCAACAAGAATTATTTTATCAATATTGTCTTTTGTTAACTTTGCATCCTTTAGTGCTTGATCCAGGGGATGTTTACATCGTCCAATAATCGGATCAATAATTTTCTCTAACTGAGATCTACTTATTTTTAGGGTTAAATGCTTTGGTCCCTTATCCGTTGAGGTAATAAACGGCAAATTGATATCTGTCTCTAAGGTAGTAGAAAGCTCTATTTTTGCTTTTTCTGCAGCCTCTCGTACTCTTTGTAATGCAGTCGAATCATCATTAAGGTCAATTCCCGTATCTTTTTTGAAGTCGTCAATAATAAACTTCATAAGGGTTTCATCCATATCCGTACCACCTAACTGAGTATCACCAGAGGTAGATTTTACTTCAAAAACTCCGTCACCAAATTCCATAATGGTTACGTCTAGAGTTCCACCACCAAAATCAAACACAAGAATTTTTTGTTCTTTTCCAACTTTGTCTAATCCATAAGCCAAAGCAGCAGCCGTAGGTTCATTCACCAACCGAATTACATCTAACCCGGCAATTTTTCCCGCATCTTTTGTGGCTTGACGCTGATTATCATCAAAATAAGCAGGAACGGTTATAACTGCCTTCTCGACCTTTTCCCCTAAAAATTCTTCTGCATCTTTCTTAATTTTTTGTAAAATAAACGCAGAGATTTGTTGAGGAGTATATTCTTTACCCCGTACCGAATAGTTAAAACTAGTACCCATTTTTCGTTTAGCTTTAGTAATGGTTCCCTCAGGATTAGACACTGCTTGTCGTCTAGCAGGTTCTCCCACTAATACTTGATTATCTTTAGTAAATGCAACGACTGAAGGAAAAGATTTTCCGTATAACGATGCTCCTTCAGCAGAAGGAACTATTTTTGGTCTTCCTGCCTCTAAAACAGCCGCAGCTGAGTTACTAGTTCCTAAATCTATCCCTAAAATTTTAGTCATTTTTGTTTCCTCCTATAATAACTTTCGCCGGTCGTAACACTTTATCATGAAATAAATATCCCGACTGGACTTCTTTAATAATCGTATCACCCTCTCCTTCTTTTTTTATGACGTCATGCAAATTTGGGTCTAACGGGTGATCCTTAGTTTCTATTCTATTTAACCCTTGTTTGTCTAACATCTTATTTAATTGTTCATAGATCATCATAACTCCTTGTACAAACTCTTCGGTATTCTCTTTGTTCTCTAGAGCCCGTTCAAAATCGTCTAAAGTAGGCAATAAAGTAAGTAATAACGTGCCATTAGCGAATTTTATGAGTTCTTGTTTTTCTTTTTCTGTTCGTTTTATATAATTTTCAAAATCAGCTTGTAGTCGTTTTAAGGTATTCTCATAATCGTGAAGTTGTTGTTCCTTCTCACTTAGTTTTAACTCTACTTCTTTTAGTTTCAGTTTCTTACTCATTTCTTTGGTTACTACTTCTTCATTCATCGTTCTTTTAATCCTAATTGGCTATCAATTTCTTTGGCAATCCGTTTCATATCTTCAAACATTCGTATCATATCGTGTTCCATTTCCTCTAAAGTATGATGAAGACTACGTGTTCGTAGGGTGTATTTTTTATTATTTTGGGTAACCATGCCGGCTTGAATATACTCTCGTAAATGATACACGGCAGTGCCCCGAGTTATATCGGAAAGATGAGCTATTTCGTCACTACTTAGAGTTTTTCCTTCTTTAGTGGCGTCTACAATGGCTTTAAATATCTTTGCTGCTGTTTCTTCCGTATCTCGTAAAGAGACAAATCCTAAACTTTTACAGAGCCATAATAGGTCTTCGTCCGTATTAGGTTCTAGGGGTTTTTGAACGAACTTAATAGTGAGGTAATGCATAAAGAATGGAATTTTGTTGAGTTTATAAAGCTTTTGTTTATCTTAAGTAAACTAAGAATAAGGAATTATAGGTTTTCAAAATGTGGATAAATTTGTTTTTTCTTCTATTATAGGGGGAATAATGTTTTTTTCTTCGCTACGTTACGAAAACAAATTATTTATAAACTTTAATTTATAAGGAAATAATATGGCTACAAAATTAGACTTTGAAAAAGAATACAAGCAGTATTACACTGCTAAAACCACTCCTGCAATTGTTGAATTTGGCAAAGTTCCCTATCTCTCAATTAGGGGAAAAGGAGAGCCTACGGGAGAAACATTTACCAAAGCAGTTGAGGCTCTGTACCCACTAGCATATGGGGTAAAAAATATTTGCAAGAAACGGGGCAAGGATTTTGGCGTTCCAAAATTGGAAGGTTTATGGTGGGTAAAATCAGATGAACCTGCTTTAGAAGTTCCTCGTTCAGAGTGGTATTGGAAACTTCTTATTCGCATACCAAATTTTGCAACATCTGAAATCATCAAAAATGCAAAAGAAGAAGTCTTCAAAAAGAAAGGGGGGGATTTAATCAATGAAATCAAATTTGAAACAATGGATGAGGGCAAGTGTGTTCAAATTATGCACATTGGACTTTATGCGACAGAACCAGAAACTATCCAGAAAATGAAAAATTTTATGGGAGAAAATAGTTATACTAAAAATGGTCTTCATCATGAAATATATCTTTCGGACCCAAGAAAAGCTGTGCCGGGAAAAATGAAAACCATTTTAAGACAACCAATCAAATAATTTATTTATTAACGGAGATATCACTATGAAATCAATCAAAAAATTTTTGCTTTACGGATTCATAATCTGGCTTATTCCATTTGTTACAGCATTCTTGATTTTCCCAATTAGAGAATCAAATCGTGCTCTTTTTGAGTCAATTATGCCAATCGTGATAACCATATCAGTTGTATTTTTTGCATACCTTTATTTCAAAGAATTAGATAACAATTTCGTGAAAGAAGGAATAATTCTTGGAGTAATTTGGTTAGCAATAAGTTTTGTTATTGATTTAGCGATGTTTATGCAGGGTCCAATGAAGATGTCATTTACAGAGTATGTTATGGATATTGGATTGACATATTTAATAATTCCAACTATAACTATTGGATTTGGATATTTAAGTAAAACCAAGATAGAATAATATGGAATTTTGAAAAATAAAATTCACCCCTGAATCCCCTTTCATTTTTAAAATAGAAAAAAATCAAATTTAAAATTAATGAAGAAAGCCTATCCTATGAATGAGGACGAAAAATATTTTTTGAACTCACTCCACTACGCACCGTGCCACGTTGCGCTCTCCTCCTTTCAGTCGTCTGGGCGTATAACCGCGATTTAACGACTCACTCCTTGCATTTGTTCGTCCAAATCGCCCACTTATTTATAATTTCAACTTGGTGAGAGACTTCTGTAAATATCATACGTTATGCGCAATTTTGGAGGCTAACGGGAGTATTAGGACCCACTCTCTGATGGTGCTTCGCATTTTATAATTTAATAGAAAGAATCTGGGGCCGAAATATCTACCTTCGAACACTAGTAGATAACCGGTCTATTTGAACTACAAGGTTATCAAGCCCATTTGCTTTAGCAACTTTTTTACCAAAATCTAGAGTATCTTGTGCTAAAGAAGGATAATTAGAATATGATTCTGCTTTGTCAATAGCTGTTTGTACAACTGGAACGGCAAATTCCTTTGTGTCTATTCCATTTTCTTTAGCTAGATTCATACCAAAATATAAATTACTTTCAGCCAAAGAGATATATCCACCTTTAGCGTATTGATTTGCTTTATCAAATGCATTCTTAATTGTTGGAGTAACAAAATCTCTTATGTTAATTCCATAAGCTTGGGCTATTTTCATACCCAAATTCACGCTATTTTCTGCAAGTGAAATATAACCCCCTTTAACATATTCTGCAGCCTTAAGAAATGCTGATTGTATTATTGGGGCTGCATAATCTTTCGGATCTATTCCATTTTCTTTAGCGACCTTCTTTCCAAAATTAATTTGTTCTTCAACTAAATCTTCATAACCTCCTTTCGCATAGTTAGCCGCCCTTTCATATGAGATTCTAACTAAATCTTGTATAAAGTTTACATTAGGATTAATCTTTCTAGCCACATTTTCGGCACTTTGAATAAAATCTCTGGCACGTTCATATTTCATGCCAGAAACATTTTCAATAAAATCTCCAACAAAATCATTATAATCAGTACCAAATATTTTTCTTTCTTCTGCAACATATTTTGCTGGGTCATCTGCATACTCTTGACCACGACTTAATTGTGTCCCCCGTGTATTACTTAGCAAATCAAATAAACTATTTTTATCATAAACAGCAGCAACTGGAATTTCAACATTTGGAGAAGGCGTCTCTATAACTCTTTCTAATGATGGTTTATTCTCGTTAATAGCTTGGTTAGAATTATCTTTTCCATATCCTACACGTCCTACTAGACTAGCAGCCATTAAAGGGTACGCAATTAATTTTTGATAAGTTTTCATAATACACCGACTAATAAACTCCTATATATACCTTTCGATTATTCACTACTTTAAAGATATGACATCAACCTCTAACTACCCCAGAACCTCACACTTTGATTTTTTGCCTTCGGCATCGTTGCACTAAAATATAGTCCCTAAAAAAGAAAACTACCCACATACTCAATGTCAAGTGAATTAAGTTTAGCTATTAATTACATCAATTCCATATCATTAAAACTAAAGTTATTTAAATTCATGTAACTAAAGAGAACACATGGAAAGTATAGTCAATAAACTCTTAGAATTAGACACCAAACATAAAGTAGAGTTTATCATACTATTTGGGTCACAAACTACAAAAAAAGCTACCCCCCTCTCAGATATAGACATAGCTATTTTCTATAAAGGGGATATACAGAGTAGATTTAAGTTTAGATTACTAGTTTCTGGGAAATTGAACAAAAGATATGATATTCAAATTTTTCAGGATTTGCCATTGTATGTTAGAAAAGAAGTACTAAACGGTAAAATTCTTTATTATAAAGACTATTCATTTATGTTTGATCAAGTTATGGAAACAATAAAGGATTATAACCGATTTAAACGTCATCTTGATCGATATTATGAGCACGTAGAAAATGAAATTATTGCCAAAAGATAAAGAAAAAGTTTTAAAAAAACTAGATGAAATGAATAGATACCTCGCTGAACTTGACGTGATCTTACCTGCCACTAAAGAGTCTTATCTTAAAAATCTTACCACAAAAAGGGCATGCGAAAAAACGATAGAGCTTGCTATTGAGTGTGTAATCGATGTTTGTTCCATCATAGTCTCATCCTTAAATCTCGGTATTCCTAACGATGAAGAGGATATTTTTGATATATTAGAAAGAAATAAATTACTTAGTAAACAAATGAGATCTAGTTTAGATAATATGAAGGGATTTAGAAACCTAATGGTCCATCGATATGGGGTAGTGAATGATCCTATGGCTTATAAATTCCTTAAAAGTAATTTAGTAGATTTTGAAGGGTTCGAAAGAGAAATAAGAAAACTACTTTGATCCTAAATCTTTTTAAATGGTTTTATCCTAAAATAAGTTATGAAAAATAGCGAGGTAGCTAATCTTCTTTATGAGTTTGCAGATATATTAGATATGCAAGGCGTAGATTGGAAGCCGGCAGCCTACAGAAAAGCCGCAAGATCCATAGAGTCCTTATCGGAAAATATTGAAATGATCTATAAAGAAAAAGGGATCATGGGATTACAAGAAATTTCTGGTGTAGGGGAAGGTATTGCCAAAAAGATCATAGAATATTTAGAAACGGGAGAAATAGCTGAATTAGAAAAAATAAAGAAAAATATGCCTAACCAATTAGGCGAAATAATTAGCATTCAAGGCATGGGGCCTAAAAAAGCCAAAAAACTATATAATTTATTAAAAATTGATACCCTTAAAAAATTAGAAGAAGCAGCACTAAACCAAAAGATAAGAAGTTTAGAAGGGTTTGGAACTAAAAGCGAAAAAGATATCCTCTTAGGGATCTCCTTATTTAAAAAAGGAAAAGAAAGAATATTACTGTCCGATGCTTTAAACATTGCTGAACCCATAGTTAAAGAGTTAAATACTCTAAACGGGGTAAGGGCAGAAATTGCGGGTTCAATTCGAAGAAGAAAAGAAACGGTTAGGGATATCGATATTTTGGTAGTTTCTCATAAGTCAAAAGAAGTCATGGATTTTTTTACTTCGTTAAAGGGAGTTAAAACCGTTTTAGCTAAAGGAAATACAAAGAGTTCGATAGTCTTAAAAGAAGGAATTCAGTGCGATTTAAGAATAGTAGAAGAGAAAAGTTATGGAACCGCGTTAAACTATTTTACCGGTTCAAAAGATCATAACATCGCTCTAAGGCAACTAGCTTTAAAAAAAGAATGGTCTCTTTCCGAATATGGTTTATTTACGCTTAAGTCAAAAAAGTATATAACGGGTAGAACAGAAGAGGGACTATACAAAAAACTAGGAATGCACTATATAGAACCAGAATTAAGAGAAAACGCCGGGGAAATAGGGGCCTCTTTAAGAGGAAAACTACCTAATTTAATTTCATATAAAGATATGCGAGGAGATTTACATATGCATACCGCATGGAGTGACGGAGTTAATTCGCTCGAAGAGATGACTAAAAAGGCCATAGCCTTAGAGTATGACTATATAGCTATTACCGAACATAGTAAGAGTACAACGATTGCACATGGCTTAGATGAAAAACAGTTAGTAAAACGCTTAGAAGAAATCGATAAAATAAAAAAGAAATTCCCCCAAATAACAATTTTCAAAGGAAGCGAAGTAGATATTTTAAAAGAGGGATCCTTAGACTATAAAAATAATATACTCAATCAGCTAGATTTTGTTATTGGTTCTGTTCACTCTCATTTCAAGATGAGTGAAAAAGAAATGACGCAAAGATTACTTAAGGCAATAGAATCAGGAAAATTAAATGCATTAGGTCACCCGACTGGAAGATTACTTAATCGAAGGGATCCATATGAGTTTGATATGGACAAAGTGTTTGAAAAAGCTAAAGATAACGGTGTAGCTCTAGAGATTAATGCTAACCCCCATAGATTAGATCTTAAGGATTTACATATTCGTAAAGGAAAGGAGTTTAAAGTAAAATTTGTCATTAACACCGATAGTCATTCTATTCACCATTTAGACTTTATGCATTTTGGAGTTGCGCAAGCAAGACGTGGATGGTTAGAGAAAACGGACGTATTAAACACATTACCCTTAAAACAATTCCAGAAAGAAATTATTTAATAAGCATTTAGTGTGGGTAGTGCGTAAAACAAGGTATTTCCCATTATTGACTACGTGAAATAGTAGTTGCTCGATTTTTGTAATCGTCTTGATAAGTATGGCTAACTATTCAAAATTTTTCAATTTCTAGGGGTATTACTAGTGTTATACCTACCATAATTACCACTATTTACGGCACCTTTCAGGAACTCTGCAAATCGAAAGACTTATATACTATTGTATCTAAAAAGAAACAAAGAGTTGGAAGTTCTGAAACTATATTTAGGAAACTATTCTAAACAAATTTACCTGAGGGAAATAAGCAGACTAGCAGAAATGCCACTTAAAAATGTTCAAAATATTGCAAACTATTTAGAGAAAAATAGGATAGTAAAAAGTAGCGTCCAAGGGAAAAACAAATATTTTAGCCTTAATCGGGAAAATATCCAAACAAAACTACACGTGCTACAAGCAGAAATTTATAGAACTCTTTTGTTTTTAGAAAAATATCCGCGCTTCAAGACATTTCTTAAAGAAGTTTCAACGCAGGTCCCTATTATTGTTTTTGGAAGCTTTGCAAAATTTTCTGCAGAAGAGAATTCTGATTTAGATTTGGTGATAATCGCAGACGAAGAAAAAAAATTGCCATTACACTTATTGCCATACAAAATTCACGAAATCAGATTATCCGGAAAATTCCTCATGAAAGCATTGGAGAAACAAGAAGTGTTAATTAAAGAAATAGAAGAAAATCATGTCATCCTAAACAATCATTCATTTTATGTGAATACCATGTGGGATTACTATGCAAATTAAGAAGCTGAAATGGTGTTTTGGGCTGAAAGACGGTCTTGAGATGGTAGAATCAAATGAAAGACTTGCCAGGTCTTATCTAGGGGAAGCAAAATCATCCTTAGAAAGAGCAGAAAAGAATTTTAAAGATGGTGATTTGCTTTGGACAACGGTCGTTATTTATTACGCCGAATACTATGCCTTATATTCCTTCCTACAGAGAATCGGTATTAAGTGTGAAAATCATTTTTGTTCTATTTTGACCGCAGGGTTCCTCTTAGGGGAAGATAAAACTGAGATAATCAATCGTCACAAAGATAAGAGAATAGATGCTCAGTATTATATGCAAGTGGGTAAAGAAGAACAAGTTAGCAAGTTACTTCAAGAAGCAAAAATATTTGTTTCAATGTTCGATGAAATTGTTTCAAACCTAAATGAAAAAGAGATTAGTGTGTACAGAGAAAACTTGGAAAAAGTAGCTTAACCGTGCCATTTCACTTTTTCAATGTTCGGGCGACTAAACAGGCAGATCATAGGTTTGGCATCTAATATACTCTTTTTAATGGAAAGAAATGCACAAATAGCACTACATAGGAACCGTCAATAACGCCATTCGGTCGTTTAGTTTTAACACTTCAACTAAATAACCAAGGTCATCTTGATTGAGCCATAATTCCTCTTCATTGAGTCCAGAACGATACGTAAGATGCGCTTTTTTTGTAATATCATTAGGTCCAAACCCAATACAACCTCCCGATCCAGATCCTCCAGAACCGACTATAATCTCCTCGCATTCCACATTGTTCCCATTGTTAACATCATTTAAAGTCTTAACCATAAATACAGTAATATACACGCCATCAGTTTCCCACATATGATCTAATTCAAAAGTAACGGTTTCTTCAGAAGCAATTTCAAACCTCCCCATGCCACTATGACCATGTCCTAGTCCTTCGTCCCCATACAGCGGGTCTAAGGCAACATTATACGCGCTACCCGTTCCTATATTGGTTACCGTGACGGTAATATGGACTGATTCTCCTACCCCCGGAGTTTCGTCAGAAAAAAGAATGTTATCGAGCCGTAAATCAGACACGTCACGAGGATCATATCCAATTTCCAGTAGTTCTACCACTATAATCTCTTCTCTTGTTTTTATCTCCTTAGATTCACCAGGTTGTAGCAAGAAAATCTCCCCTTTTTCAGTACTAAACCAACTAGAAATTTGCTTCGTTGTTTCTTCACCAAAATTAGCAGCAAGAACGGCACCAAAAGAAACCAGTAATATCAAAAGAAACATCATTCCTTTTTGCATCTTTTTTTCTTAATTAAAAAGTATTTAAGTTTAATGAAGATTAAATAGCTAGATTAAGCTAAGTTTTCTTTATACTTGCAACAAAAAACCCATCGCTATCATTATCTTGTGGCCATATACGTAAGCACTTCTTAACTTCAGGAGAATAGGTAGATTTCTCAAATTCAGTAAAACAAGGAGATCGTTGTAGGGGTAAAGAAATCTTCTCTATTTTGACATTCTGCCGTTGTTCTAAAAGATAACTAACCACTCCTTCATCTTCTTCAGGTTCCATGGAGCAAGTTGAATACACCATTCGTCCCCCTTCTTTTAAATAATCAAAACCTGCCAATATTAATTTTTTCTGAACGCGACTTAAATGCTTGATTAAACCTAACGACCATTCCTTAGGAGTCTTAGGAGATTTTCTAATTATCCCCGTTCCAGAGCAAGGGGCATCGAGTAGTACCTTATCCATAGTTAAATCCTTAAACAAGTGACCTTGTCGCTGTGTAATAATCGTATTTATAATTCCACACCGTTGTAAGTTCATAGAAAGTATTTTTATTCTGTCCGTTGTAATATCATTAGCAAGAATAAGCCCCTTATTGTCCATTAATGCAGCCATTTGCGTAGTTTTTGATCCGGGAGAAGCAGCCACGTCTAATACTAAGTCTCCGGCTTTAGGTTTTAATACAACTGCAGGAACCATAGAAACAGATGACTGAATATAGATATACCCTAGTGTATGCTCAAATAGATTTCCTAAATCCGTTCTCCCTTCTAGATAAAAGCCTTCCTTGCACCAAGGGATAGCCTGTAGGGAGTAGGAATCAAGGCGTTTTAAAGCATCATTTACCTTAATTTTAAGAGTATTAACTCGAAACGACTTTCTAGGTAAACGACTAGAATAGTCTAAGAACACATCTATATCCGTTAAGCCCTTATAGTGTTCAATAAACGATTCTTTAAAGTAAGGATTCATCTAGTCTTTAAAATCAAAAAAGTTATAAAGATATAGGATACCCGCCTAAAATGGTATTCGGGACAATAATCTTAGGAAATAGTCTAAGCGCCTATTTGATCTTTTTTTTAATCCTTATCGGGTCTATTTTAGCAGGAAAGCTTTTCTACTGGATCAGTAAGAATATATTAAGAAGGATTTCTAGTAAAACGGAAAACAAATTAGACGATATTTTACTTGATATCTTAGAAAGACCCGTTGTTTTTTTGATTCTTATTTTGGGGTTTACTCTAGGACTAAGTATGTTGGTGTTAAGCGAAAGAGCACATGAAATTACAAATAATATCTTAATTATCCTATTTATTATAGACGGAGCATGGTTTTTCATGCAGTTTATAGATATTCTATTAATCAACTATATCCGCCCTTTTGCTCAAAAAACTAAAAGCGAATTAGATGACCAACTTCTTCCTATTTTAAGAAAACTAAGCAAGGTCATTATTGTAGCTATAACTCTAGTAATGATAATCGATAATTTTGGGTACGACGTTACCTCCTTAGTTGCAGGACTAGGGTTAGGGGGACTAGCGTTTGCTTTAGCCGCTCAAGACTTATTAGGAAATATGTTTGGAGGTATTGCTATTTTAACCGACAAACCCTTTAAAGTAGGAGAAAGAATTAAAGTTAATCAACATGATGGCCACGTAAAAGAAATAGGAATTAGATCCACCAGAATAGTGACGATGGACGGCACTCAATTAACGCTCCCCAATTCCATGATTGCTAACTCTGTTCTAGAAAATGTATCTAAAGAAAAAACAAGAAGAATTATCACCACTATAGGGGTTACTCATAACACCTCACACACTAAAATAACCGAAGCTAAAAAGATACTTACAAAAATAGTTTTAGACAATAAGGAAACCGAAGATAACTCAGAAGTATCTCTTTATGATTTTGGAGAGAACGCATTACAAATAAGATTAATCTATTGGATTAAAAATTTAAATGACATTGTTAGAGTTAAAGATGAAATCAATATGGAGATAAAAAGACAGTTTGATAAAGCCAAAATTGAAATGGCATTTCCGACTAGAACCGTTTATATGAAAAAGGGTTAAGAGTTAGATAAAATAGTCTTTACTAAAGGATATTGATATCGTTTATTCTCATTTAAATCAGAATCAATGTCTGCATTATAGGTAATCCATCCATTTAAACTACGAGTAATATCCTTAGTAGCTAATTTATTATCTTGTAGAGAGAATCGATCTTCTTCGAAAGTAGGACCATAATTGTGATAAACTAGTCTTGAATCAAAACCCGGATAAAGATCAAAAATCGCTAAAGTAACTCTCTGATTAAACCTTTGTCCAATAGTCTTATCTAAATCAACATTAGTGCTCATCCATAACCAAGGAATACTTTCAGAAACAATATTTTCTATAGGTGAGGGTAGTCCCCAAAAAGGGATAGTTCCGTATTTAGCACTAATAATTTGTTGTTTATTATTGTTTTCAGCTAATTGTAAATAAAAGCAAGTGTCAAGCTGATTTTTACTAGAACAATCTTTAAGCCAAGTTACCGTTTCTTCAAAATAGATATCAGCATTATTATAGATATAATATGAAAGAGTTCCCTTTTTATCCCCAGTATTAATATTAGATAGTACTTTAGCGCGAATAGGTCCATTCTCTAGTACAGTAACGTCCGTAGCATCGAAATCTAAGCGATTATAATCCAGGGGATGTTCAGATTGTTCACAATAGCCTCGTGCCGACGAAAAGATAATGCCTGTACTTGCGTCTTTGGTTCCAATAAACCCACAAGGTTCACCAGCATCTTGATAACCAAACGAAATACCCATCCTAGGACCATCACCATCAATCCCACCATAAGATTTTTCAATTTCATCAATGACCTTAGGTCCGTAGTTAGAAATAGGTTGCTCTAAAAAGTCATAGTCTAAAGTGTACGATCGTGTTTCGCTAGCAGCAAAAGATTCAGCCATAAACACAATCTCATCATTTTGGTTAAACTTTAAATCGTTATTAAAATCATCAAATTGAGAGGGAATAATGTTTTCTTCTTTTATTACCAGACTAGAAATTGTAGCATAGTCGATATCCGGGCATTTACTTACAATCTCATTATAGGTTAAAATAACAGGTTCTTTATATCTGGCTAGTTCATTGGAATATTTTGGATCTAGTTTATAGCTGAATCGATCTAAACCTTGATCTTCCGTTACAGTAAACGAACAAGTTCCAATAAAATTTTCAGGAGCAGTGTGAAGCACATTTTCCGATAAAATATAATCTATAGTTTCGTCTTTAATTTTAGTTCTAAACGTATAGTGTTTTGAAATTTCTCCAGGCATCCAAGCATAAGAACGAACAGTATTTCCAGTTAAATCAAAAGTATCTAAGGCTCCAGCAAAGGTTTTATCACACGTTTCATCCGTGCACTTATAAATCTCACCAGTTACTATTTTTCCTTGGCAATTAGCAGTCTGAACATTAACATAAGCCGTATCCACATCACTAATGGACACATCCCACTTAGGATTAACTCCCGGCATTTCTGACCAATAAGCACTCTCAATAGTACACTCTTCAGGTTCTCCCCCTGGGTTACCACCATTTTCACAGTCATTAGTGCAGTCGCAGGGGACTAGGCATTCATTAATCCCATTTCCGCCACTTTTCTTAATACATTGAAATTTTTCATTACAGCCAAGATAACTCCCTAAAGGTAATCCCCCACTGCATTCATGATATAACGTGTCTTTAGAATTAATTAAAGTAGTAAGTTTACCATTAAGTATAACTTTAGGAATAACTTCAATATACTCAGGACAACCAACTACTAAAGTAGCAAAAACATCGGTATATAAAGCCGGCAAAACAGGCTTAGGATCTCTAAGAATTACTGTTTTTCTATCATCATCTCCTTGAATATCCATGAGGACCGTAATTTCTTCAATAGGAATACTAGTCTCTCTGTTTTCTAAAGTAAGTCGAATAGCCTCATTCAATCCATCATTATCAAAATCTTTTAGTTTTAATTTAACAAAAGTAAATTCGTCAAACATCTCTTCAGTTTCTTCAATCTTTAAGTCTACTAGTTGACCTAACCATGCCATAATCAAAGCAGCCAAAACAATAACAAACCCAACAAGAAGAATAGTAGCAATAATAGGAGATATACCTCTTTTAAACATAGTACAATTTACACGTAATGGTTTATAAAATTATCCATGATCCAAATTAATTATTTCTCTAGTAATAGCGATTCAAACATTTAGTAATATAATTCCTTCAAGGCTATCCAAAGTTATAGAACTAAGACTAGATCCATCATTATAGAATATTCCATTGTTATCCAAATCTACTCCGAGTATCTTTTTATATGGTTTCTCTAAGCTAACGGTTACCGTATACCCCGTATTAAATAAAACAATCCCATGTTCAAAGTTTCGTCGATACACCTTAGGATATCCAGAAAGTTCATAACCCTCTCCTAAAGCTCTACCTAACCAGCCAACATGTTCAAATCGATCTTTTTTGCATTCTTCCCCTTGCCCAAGGTCATAGCAAATCTCTTCAGCATCATAATCCTTATGTTTAGATGATACTCCATTCTCATCTACACTAAACTCGTCAAACCAATCATCTCGTGGTTTTAAAGAACAAACGGGAATGCCTGTTGCATGGTTATAATCATGGCCATAATAACCATCTCCCATAACTAGAGTCATAGCTAAGATATTCCTATGGTCATCAAAATTATTGCTATTAACGCCTAGATTTGGGTTATAATGCCCACCTTCTGGACAATAATATTGAGCATAATCCACATAGTAACATCGATCTCGTTCAGAAACCAAAGAAATTACAGGAGTTTCTAAAAAATCAGAATCGGTGTAGGATTGTGCATATTGTTCTAAAGCTTCAGGATAAGTTCCCATAAATCCACCATTAAAATCTTCATATCTCTTTCCGTTTAGAGGTTTATGACTCCCAATTTCTGTATTCAAATATCCATTAATAATGATTAAAAACTCATTCTGGGTTCCTTTACCTCTCCCCCAAGTATCCGCATCATTTTTAACTCGACTGTAAAAATCAATATAAGTATAAGCAATATCCGAAAGAATTTCCCCTTCTTTGTCAACTTTTCCATCTAGATTTACATCTAAGTGGTAATTAGAAGGATCACCAAACCTAAATCCAAAATCTCCCATTTCTTTTTGGCTATCCGCATCTAATAAAACCCCGTCATTAAGATAGACGCCTTGTTGCATCGCCTTCATTAAAAATTCAGAGGTATAAAAACTAGCAGCTTCCACCCAGTTACTTCCATCAACCCTAGTTTGATCGCAATTAGTGGTATCTTCTAGTTCACGCCTACAGTAATGATTCATAGAAAACGAGAGCGATCCAAAGTTAGGAGCAGAACTAGAAATAATTCCTGCCCGATGTCCTACAGAATACGATTGAGGGGTTCCAAAAATAGTTCTACCAGTATTTATTCCCTTATAAGTCACGGTTACGTAGGCATAGGTAGCATCATAGGTAACATAGTCAATAGCCATAATCTCAAATTCTCCCCTACCTGCACCCTTATCATTATCAAAAAAGCTTAGATAATACCAATAATATTTATTAGTTTCATCCCATTTACTATATCCTGGTCCGTTAGGAAAATAAGTAGGGTCCCAAGACTCAATCAAAGTAACATCATTTTTTAAAAACTTAAATACTCGTACACTAGGGTCATCCGAAACAGCTTCTTGGAGTTTCATTAGGGGCGTGTATCTAAACCATCGAGAACTTAACGAATCTGCTAACCATTTTGTAGGAGTCGTCATACCATAAACGAAATCTTGAGATTCCATTTTTGCTAAAGATCTATGAGAAAAAACCTTAAAATTAGGATTTGTTTCTTGGACAGATTTATACATATCTTGCAAAATAACCGACCTATCTCCTAAGGGATATACATCACTTTTATGATCACCAAACCCATTAAAGGTACCGTAGTCATAACCCCCATATTTACTGGACCATAACGCTCCTTGAGTAATACCAGAATACACGCTTAAAGCTTGTCTACAAATAGGGCTATCATAAAGTTCATCAAAAATATTGGCTTGCAACATTGGGTAACTAGGAGCATTAGGATCCAGTCCACAAGTTTCACCTACAAATCCGCACTGGTCCATTCCAGGTCCAACCACTTCTTTACATTGATAGCTACCGGAGTCACATTCTAGGTGGGTAGGTGTTAACGGTGCATTAACATCAATTTTATTATCAGAGATTTCCTTTAAGAGAACATTAATTGCATAAAATTTATACTCGGGATCATCAAAAAACCAATCCGAATCATACCACTGAGCAGTCCAATCTAAGGAAGCCTTATTATTAAATACTGTAATTGTTGTAGGAAACGATGCTTTTACAGGATCATCAATGTTAGGATCACATCCAAACAAATCATCTTCACATAACTCTAACGTTAACGTTTCTCCATTCTGGCAATTTTTAGTTATAATAGTTGGGTAGACCAACGTGTTATCATCCACGATAAAATCCCCAATATTATTTCCACCTAGCGTATCACTCCAGTATACTTCTCTAATAGTACAATCATCTAGGGGTAATTCACACGGGTCACCAAAAGCACTACAATCCTCATGATTATCTCCTTCACCAGAAACTTCCATACAGGCTTGATTAAGACATTCTAGATGTTTAGGTTCATTAACGTTACACGATGAGCCTTGGTAAAAACAACTATCCATCCCAGTCCCTTCTTGCAAGGTACAAGACCCCCCAACGCAAGTTAAATAATAGCAGTCCGAATCAGAACTACAACTGTCTGGACCCAATCCAGGTACAAACTGACACGTTAGTCCTACACAAGCAAGATGACTGTCTGAAAGATCTTCATCTCCACAACTAAAACTAGTATCTTCTTGTATAGACAACAGTAACGACGTAAGCTCTCCATTAATCTCAACCTGAGGAATAAACTCCGCAAGACCGGGACACGACGTAACTCCTATAGGCAAAGAACACTCCACAATTTGAGTATTAAATCCAGGAATAGCATCAATATTCGTACAGGTAACCAATATTCCATCCACTCGTACTAAAAACGAATCTAACGTACTCGACTCTTTATTAGTAACTTCAAACGTGATAGTATACCCCTCTATATTTGCCGTCTTTACCTCAAAATCCACATCAAAAATAATCGACCGATCCTGTTGAAACTCAACTTGAGTCAGTTCATCTCGCGTTAATTCACTCCCAAATCTAATAATGAGTGCAGCTAGAACAATGACAAATCCTATCAATAACACCGTTGCTATTAAAGGACTAACCCCTCTTTTCCCCATGTATCAACCCCTTTATTCCTCTATACAATTTTCGTCAATGATTTCATTACAATTATTGTCAAATCCATCACAGATTTCTTTCTCTCCTAAGTTAACATTAGGATCAAACTCATTACAGTCATTTCCCCCACATAACCAATATTTATATCCATCTCTATCTAAATCTTGGCATAATAGTAAAGTTTCGTCTAAGAGCGTATATAAATCTGAATTAAACTCCTTTACTCCATCCGCAAGAGGAGTATACATTTCCCCTTGGAAATTCTTAATACCAAAATTAATAGAGGGTTGACATCCTAAATCTATTCTTTCTTGAGTAATAGGTCTAGGGGGGGAATCATACCATTCATACCAACTTACTCCAATAACAAAAGGATATTTAATTACTCCGCGGATATAATCCTCTCTAAAGGTATTTCTTTCTTCTTGGCCATTAACTCCCGGATAAATTTGATCTTGATCACAGTCGCTAATTCCTAAGGGGGTATTATTAAACTCCGCATAGCTCATCTCAGTAATCCAAATTGGCTTTTCAGAAATCAGATGGATCTTTTGTAACATTCTTGCATCAATATATCCTTCTTTATAATTATGGACGGTAACAATATCAACATAGTTTAATCCAGGTAAATATAATTCTGCATCTTTCATCGTTAGACCTGAGGGGTGCCCGGCTGTCTCTATACCTAAGATAAGATGATTAGGATCATATTTTCTTATTTCTGACGTGGTAATATTTAAATATTGTTCAGTAATTCTATAGGTATAATTATGAAGGTCCTGGAGTTTATCGTCGGCATAAGGAGTAGTGTAATTAATAGTATCCCCCATATATAAGTAAGGATAAAGATGATTAAACGTATAGTCTGCTCCTTCCAATTCAGAAAAATCATTAATCGGTTTCCACTCAGGAATAGCCCAACGATTATTGTAAATTGTATTAAATTCTTCTAAGGTATATCTTTCTTTTATCATAGTAATATATGCTTGTTTTGCCGGTTGATCTCCTTCTAAATTAATCAAGTTTTTCATCCAGGTATTCCAAACGCCTAGTCTATCTTCAACATATAATTTAGGTTCATTAACTAAAGAATAACCGATAAGTAAAGGGTCATCGTTTCGTGATACAACTTCTTCGTTAACTTCATTTTCCACCTTTTCTTTAAACGTTGAACTCCACACATCCGGGTATTCTTGATCATAATGAGTATTTCCGAAAAAATCTAATAGTTCTATATAAGGCACTTGTAGTTTAAGGGTTTCAGGAGCTATAATTTTATTAATATTAGTAAAATGTAGGTCTCTAAGTGTATTTGCTTCATTTCTAGCCCATATGTTTTCACTTCCATTATAGTCACGAGTAAATATAGTATAATTATAATATTCAAAGTTAACTCCGTCTACCCCTAAACCATAAAAAGCTTTTCCGTCAGGAGTTACTAACCAATATCGCCCATTAATATCTTCTACATGAAAATAACCCGTTTCTTCCCCGCGAATAGTCGGGTGGGCATAATACTCCGCGTTAATTCGAACTTCTCCTCCTTGAGTAAAGACTCCATAAGATGGGTGAATACAGGTTATCGTGTAAGAATAGGAATTCTTTTGTTTTAAATAAAGATCTTCTAAAGCATATCCTTCAATCGTTTCACCAGAAAAATTAAACGTTTGATACGTTAGTGGATAAGAAACTCCATTAACAAGTAAAGTGCAAGAGGCATAGTGTACTTGATTTTGGTAATCATCGGTTAAATTAGCAAAAATAATAACTTTTTGATAAGGATAAATATCATGGGCAATTTCAGGTTGTAAGGATAATAAATCGTCTTCATCCATAATTTGTAATTTAATCTCTTCCGATATAAGTATTTCTTCGGTTTGGTTATCCGTAATGTCACCCGTGCTAAACCCCGTAAAAGAAAAAGAACTAAGAATAATGACCAAAAACACCAAAACTAACGATCCTATTAACAAACCATTTCGTAACGTAGTCGAGTTCACCAACTAAGGAGTAAAAGAAACCATATAAATATTCTGTTAACACTAGGAAGTGTAAAGACGCGTTCAAAAAAAATAAGTTGTGGGGGTAACACCTTATTTATGGAAATATTCGAGTAAGGCGAAAGATCATTTAGTATTGTTTCCATTATACGCAAACTTAATTAGATTGGATAAACTATGTGGTTCTAAAAAATCGTGGCAGTAATACTGAGTGTTTTTTTCCATCATGCTCTCCTTTAAATGAATATACTCCTTATTGATATTATTTTTAGAAAAAGATTATCGTTAAGTAGTTAGTACAAGATCTCTGTTTAGAGGAACAAAACCGTGCCTTATCCATCTATCAAATTTAGTCCGATGTTTGGGATTATTAAAACCGATTTCTTTAAAGTAACGTCTTACGTCCTTATCAAACAAGTATAATTTATAGATATCTCTATTTTTTTCGTAAGATCTTTTGGGAGCGTAGCTTAACTTTTTAAATCCTTTTTCTAAAGACTCAATCAGCGTAAAAGACTTATTGGTAAAAACTAATTGACAATTCTTCTGGTGGTGTCTATGTAATCCGCCGTCAGTATCAATTAGCCCTCTAATACAAGGTTTTAATAATCTTGTTTCTCTAAATAGCTCTTGCGGTATGCCGCACTTTTTCTTATCTACGGCTATTAGTTTACTCTCTCTAGTTAAGTAATTACAAACCTCTTTTGAAGAAAATCTACACTGAACTCCTTCGCCTTTTAATCGTTTAGTAGTAGACTCTTTTGAAAACAACTTTTTTATGATTGTGGGAACATGGTGGTATAGATAAGTGCCATCTATAGTTCCTCCAGCAATAGTAATCTGGGTTTCTTTTTTGTTAATATTTCCATCACCCAACAAAACACCAATAAATTCTGCTAGCTCTGGAGTTATTTTTTGAGGTATTTTTGGACTGCCCTTCTTTAAAGAAGGAATTACTGCATAAGAAGATGTTTGCGGATGAATATTAGATACCCTAATTAACTTCTTAAAACTAGAATAAGGTAATCTTGATTTTTCGCGTAAATATAAAAAGAGCATACTTCGGTTTATATCTAAGAAATAAGCCATTCTTTCCCAAGAACTAAAGTTTTTCTTTTTTACAAGCCTAAGAAATTTTGAGCCTTGACCCTTTTTGAAGTCTACATAGTGTGTATCTCTTAATGGGGGCATGAAGTTACTAAGTCATGAGAGTTTATATCTTTTTGTAAAATAAATGCGGTAGCCGGGATTCGGACCCGGGTCGCAGCCTTGGCAAGGCCACATAATGACCACTATACTACTACCGCGTCTTAAAACTTGGTTTAGAGCAGCTATTTAAATAATTCGGTTAGGAAAAATCAAAAAAGAACTAAAGTACTGATAAAAGAGGAAGATTTATATATTCTAGTATATACATCCAATTGCCTTGAATAAACCTAGGTGAAAAGCATGATCCTTTAAGGGGTGAACAAGGCATACATTTTTTAATTTATCTTCTTTACTGGTTAGAATGTTACAAGAGTTATTAAATCGGATAAAAATATATAATCCTAAAGCTGACCTAAAATTAATTGAAAGAGCGTTTAATTTAAGTAAAAAGGCCCATGAAGGACAAAAAAGGCACTCGGGCGAAGAGTATTTTACGCACCCCTATCAAGTAGCCATCATCCTTACGGAGCTTAAAGCAGATAGTGCCTCTATCTGTGCAGGTCTTCTTCATGATGTATTAGAAGATTGTAAGGTTAAGTTAAAAGATTTAGAAAAAGAAATAGGGCAAGAAATAGCAGGTTTAGTTGAAGGGTTAACAAAAATTAGTGATTTAAATTTTAATAGTAAAGAAGAGTATAATGCGGAAAATATAAGAAAAGTTCTCTTAGCTACTACTAAAGATGTCCGAGTAATTTTAATTAAATTAGCGGACCGACTTCATAATATGCGTACGCTTAAACATCTTCCAGAAGAAAGAAGAATAAAATTTGCACAAGAAAGCGCCACAATTTACGCCCCCATTGCCCAAAAGTTAGGGTTATATTCTATTAAAGGAGAATTAGAAGATCTCGCATTAAGATATTTAGAACCAGATAGTTATAAGTTTTTAACGGAAAAAGTAAACGAAAAAAGAAAAGAACGAGAAAAAAGAACAGAAGAGTTTATTACAACCGTTAAAAGTATTCTAAAAAGAGAGAGAATTTCCGCTAAGGTAAATGGTAGAGCAAAGTATTTCTCAAGTATTTATAAGACCATGAAGAAGAGGAATAAAGAATTTAGCGAAATTTATGATCTAATTGCCATAAGAATTATTACTAATACTATGGATGAATGTTATCGGGCATTAGGAAAAGTCCACGAACATTGGAAACCCATACCTAAAAAATTTAAAGATTATATTGCCGTTCCTAAGGCGAACGGGTATCAAAGTTTACATACCTCAATTATAACGCATGAAGGAAGAATTATCGAAGTCCAGATTAGAACCAAAGAGATGGATCTCATAGCTGAGGAAGGAATCGCTGCCCACTGGAGATATAAGGGTACAGAGAGAGATAAAAAATTTGAACAAAAAATCAATTGGATAAAACAATTTTTACACTGGAAAAGTAATGCGCGAGAATTTGTAGATACGCTAAAGTTTGATTTTTTTGAAAAAGAAATAATTGTGTTTACTCCTAAAGGGGATCCAATCGTGCTTCCCGAAGGTTCAACCCCTATTGATTTTGCCTACACCGTTCATTCCTCTATAGGAAACCAGTGTAGTAAAGTAGACGTTAACGGAAAAATAGCTCCGTTTGACTACATCTTAAAAAGCGGAGATATTATTCATATAATGACTATCAATAATGGGTTACCTAATCGGCAATGGTTAAAGTTTGTAAAAACGTCTAAAGCACGAAATAAAATACGCCAAAAATTAGGAATAGACGGCGAATTCGAAAAGTCAAGGGAAACCGTAGAGGAGTCTATTTTGAATAAAATTGAAACGTCTCTTAAAAATCCAATAAAATTATCTGGTTGCTGCTCTCCTCATTTCAAAGAAGATATCGTAGCCTTCTTAACTAAAGAAGAAAAAATAACCATTCACGCTAAAACATGTATCAACGCAAAATTACCCCTAAAACAAGTACCCGTTTCATGGAAAAAAATTAATGAGAGCATCGAATTAAGAGTATATGTCTCAGATAGAGTTGGAATGTTGTCCGACGTATTATCCGTTATTTCAGACGTTAAACTTAATATTCTTAGGGTATCAACAAGTACTACTAAAAATAGGGCAGTCATAGCCTTTTGGTTTGATAAAAAAGATGAAATAAAAATACATCAGATTGCAGGCAATCTGAGGCTAATAAAGGATATTGCCGAAGTTAAGGTACTCTCATGAATTACTATAATAGTATTGCAGTCGGATATAACGAACTTTATGGCGAAGAACAACGAATCAAAATAAATAAAGTAATTAAAGAAATCGGGTCTATGGGAAAAATACTAGATGTGGGGTGTGGCACGGGAGTTTATGCATCGTTATTTTCTAATTACACAGGGGTAGACATAAGTAAGAAGATGATAGAGATAGCAAAAAAACAAAAAGGTACGTTCTTAGTAGCTAACGCTGAATATCTCCCCTTTGAAGATAAAAGTTTTGATAAAGTAATTTGTATAAGTGCAATCCATAATGTTTCAAATCCTAAAAAAGCAATAGACGAGATGAAACGAGTAAGTAAAGGAGTTCTAGCCATTACCATAATAAAGAAAAGTAAGTATGTTCAAACAATTAAGGGTCTTTTAGGCGGTTTTAAAGAAAGAGATATTGGAAAAGATATTCTATTTATTAAACGATAAGGAAACATATTAATCATCTAAAAGTAGTTAAAAAAGAAAGATTTATATAGGAGTGTTACTCATTAGTTTAATGAAAAAAACCTTAGTTTTACTGGCTGGATTAGCCTCCTGTATGGGTCCTAATGATCGTATTGCTCAGTTAGAAGGGCAACTCACTAATAACATGATTCCAGACTCAGAAGTAGTAGGAATGAAATATTTAAAAATGGCTACAGGCCCCGATCATGGGTCTTTTAACGTTTGCAATGCAGATACCTTGGAAGGTTCATTTAGTTTACTAATCTATGACGAAGGTCGTTTGCAAAGATCCTATTATGATAATGCCCCGGCAGGGTTAAGAGTAGCAGACGAAGATCAGGTAGTGATTAAAGGCACAAATGATCTAATAAATGTTAATCAAAACGAGCTATCTACGGTAACAGAAGGAGATTATAACAAGGAATTTAGGCGCGATTTAGAAAATACACGAGCAGCTAGATTATACGGGCGTACCTATCGTGCCAACACCGTCGCATATAAACAATAGTAAGACCGTTTCTATTTTTTTAATATAAAATATTTCTACAGAAAAAGAGTTATTCCTTAAATAATTCTGTTTGTTCTAAGACGTTTTCAGCATCCAAAATAGTTCGTGCATTTCTAAATGCTTCATAGCCCGATTTTCCTCGACCAATATCATATAATCCACGAACACCGTATCGTTCTAGTAACGTGTCTCCACGGTTGGGTCCAATATTAAAGTAAACATAAGACCATCCCCCAATATCATCTTGAGTTAAAGTAGACGTATCAATACCTTTAGCTTTAGCGTCATTTAAAAACATATCTTGATAATACAAAAAAACAGCAATCTCTCCTTCTAATGCAGACTCTAAATTCGCAAATGAATAACCATTAAAGGAAGTATAATCTTCTCTAAGGTAATCGTTTTGTTTTAATTCTTTTTGTAAATCTCCAAAACTATTTAGTCCTAACATACCGGTAAAAACAACTTTAGTCATATCCTCTTCAGGAATAGGTCCACTTGGAGCATGAGTATAATATCCTAGCCCCTCTTTGTATACACGTGCAACAAAAAAATCCAGATCTAAATTTCTTCCTTCATACCGTTGATAGGCAAGTAATAGGCTGTCTATTATACCTCCAGCATTTCCTTTAAGGTAACTAGGAATATATTGCGCGTAAGTAGGACCTTCTCTCATAGTCGAGGAAATAGTACCATAATTTGTTTCTAATCTAGTTAAAATTTGAGCAGAAGTAGGGGCGGCTCCACTCGGATCCGTATACACCATCGGGTTATTCATAACATACGTATACCGATTCAATCTCTGTCCACTATACACACTCCCTTGTACTGGATCACTAGAAATGAATCTACCTAGAGAACTATCATAATACCGTGCCCCATAATAATACAACCCCGTAGAATCATCCAATTCTTTTCCCGTATACGTATACCGTTCTTCTCCTTGCTCATGCAAGCTAGATCCAAACGGAGTATAATCACTAGAATATATTCTCTTACCATCAAAATCCGTAACCAAAGAACTACTCCCCAAAGAATCGGAGTGGTAATAGGAAACTTCGCCTCCAGTCTGTTTACTCAGTAGTCCACTAGAGCCATACGCATAGACCGTAATGTATTGAGGCAGTGAGTCTTGCGGTGCAACAGGTGCAAATTCAATAAAAGAAAACCATTGAGAATTCACTAAAGAAACAACGACTAAGAGTAACAAAAGAATACTAACACCAATCACCACTTTTTTAAATCGCAACATAAAATTAATAGAATTAAACCCTATTTAAAGATTATGGGATGAATTTTCCAGTTCCGCCACCAGTCAAAACTTCTACGGTATTTCTGTTAGTACTCTGTACAACAACAGAATAGCTGGGTGCATTAGCAGGATAATTAATGGTGTGCACTACTCCCCCTACTTGGATATCTAGTGAATTAGATCCAGGAATTAAGGACTGGCTATAAAAGTCTTTCCCAAAGTTAGAAATCTCAACCGGAACAGTAAAGAAAAAGTCTTTTCCTCCTACACCAATAGCCACGTGTTGGATGCTATCTTCTCGAAATCCGGGTAAATCGCCCTCAACCCCTAGTGGGTTAGACATATAATTAGCAACCGTTACTTTCTGCGATCCAGCTTGGCTATAAACATAGAACAATCCAAGTGTAGGATTTTTTTGTTGGGCATACCCAAGATATTCCCGGGTAAATCTATCTAAATTATCTTCAACCTGATAATCTCCCTCATAGATAGCACTATTTAATACAATCGGTGCTTCATGCATATAATTTTTAGACAAGGTATCGAAATCAGAAAATAAAATAGGTTCATAAAGAGTATTTGCTCCATGTACAAGCGTATAAATAGCAAAACTCGCAATTAATACCGTAATAATATAAAACTGCCCTTTTTTATGCATACCTTACTAAAGAAAATGGAGTTTATATATTTTTTTATCCAAAATAAGCTTCGCCTTTTCCAATAATCACCTTTTCCGCCCACCCTTGACGTAGAATAGCTGCTACATGAATCATTTTTCTAGAAAACTCTGGCCACTCATTAAATAATTCTTTAATAAGCAAGACTTCTTCCTTGTCATTAGGCCGAATATCCAATTCTAAACCTCGTCGTTCATACATCATCATTTTCTTATACGTGACGATCATATTGTCTTTATCTTGTTCTGTAAAAAACTTAATCTCTTGCATATTAGTAACCGACGGGGAATTAGGATATAAAATTCCTTCAATAATCCGACAAAAAAATACAAGTTTATCATTCATTCGTCGACGAACACGGCGAAGTAAAAAGGTAGTAGATTCTATACTCGAAATCTCAAACTCATTATCAATTTTTTTAAAATCAGGCAGGTTATGTTTAGCCGTAAGAAGCAAGTACTCTTCTCGAATATTTTTTTCCATACGTTTCTATGAGAAATAGTCACTTTATAAAGGTATTTAAAAATATGGCTCTATCCTAAATTCTAGAAAGTATATATCTTAACATAATACGGCTATATCTCCCTTCAAATGGTCCTATTAAAAACAAAAGAAGTATGTTTTTTCTTTAAAATTTATATTAAAAACATTGAGTTCTTTTCCTTTCAGAGACTTAAGACAGAACCTAAGAATATAGCCGTTGGTTATAAATAAATCTCTTATTAAATAATCTTATTACTGCCGTTAAAAACCAATAAAAAGATAATCTCTAAAAATTATCGCCAAAAAACTAGAAGAATTATTTTTTCTTTTTTTGTAATTTTAGTATCTCTTTAAGTATACCTTTCCTTCTCTTTTCATCCGTTAGCATTATCTTTACTAAATTAGTTACTAACTCATCATCGAAGGAAATGCCAGAGCTTTCTTTAGCCAAGAGGGCATATATTTTTTGTGCTATCTTCCCATCTGTTTCTTCAAGGGAAAACTCTTCCGCCATCAATTGTCTTTCAAGTCGATTTAGCTTTATGCTTAGTTGGGTACATTCTTCACAAGGCTTTCCAGAAAAATGACCCCTAATAGAATCTTCATAGTCTTTACCGCATTTAGGACATTTGTATTTTTTTATTTCAATTGTTGGCATAATTCTATAATAAGGTAAGAAGTATATAAATATTTTGGTGTAAATTACAAGCTTTTAACAACTCCCTAGTTATATTATTTAGTACGCCAAACTTGAATTTTTAGAGTTAGAGCCTCTGAAGGGATTTGAACCCTCGACCTTGTCCTTTTTAGACGTATTACCAAGGACATGCTCTACCAGGCTGAGCCACAGAGGCATAGTATAAAACAGATTTAAAACTTATATATAAATAGTTACTTTTTACTCTTTCTTATACCTAAGTACACCAAAATAATGAGTTCTAGTCCTAACACGACTACACGCATTTCTTTACTTAAATCTCCAAAGACCCGTATAGTCCCATAAATAAGCACTAGAATTCCACCAAACATAAATCCTGACGCAATCGCCTCAAGGCTAATGTACATTAGTCCAATGAGTAAAGCAGCAATACCAAGAATAGCAGTAATAAAGAAAAGGTTTCGACTATACACTTTATTAGCCGCATCAAAATCAACTTGACATGTTTCACAATACGCTGTAGTGGCGCATCCATAATCATCCGTTTCATACGCCACATATCCTTTATCTGCAATACATTCTTCATAAACCGGTTGAGAATAATTAAGCGGAGGACACGTGTAATCAACAGTAGGCATTACAGGTTTCTCGTGAGAGTAATAATTGTTGTCGCAATAGTCTTCATAATTCGGTCCTTCGTAAAACGCATCAATCGTAAATCCAATGAATAAAGCAAATAGAACAGCAATACCCACGGTTAAAGATATTTTTTTCAGCCCTGGAATAAAACCCATTTTTTTTGAAGTCCGATCAAACATACTTAACTTTTTTGTACAAGACTTAATAAAGATTTCTAAAAAATAAGTTCCCTCTGTCGATGTCGATAAAGTCCTCGATTAGTAATTCTAATATGCAAGTCAGACGTAACTTCACCGATTACTCTTGCTTCAAGGTTATGTCTTCTAGCAACTTCTATTAGTGGGCTAGGGGTAGGAGTAATAAGAATCATACCCTGCCCCATGTTCCAAGTACGATATGCTTCCTCATCCTTAACTCTGCCTTTTTCTTGACAGTAATGCATTAGTTCATAAGGAGTAAAAGGATTATTAAGATAAGCACCTAAACCACTAGGTTTTAATATTCTTCTTAATTTTTCAGGAATTCCTCCCCCAGTAATATGAGCAACACCATGGATTTCAGCCTTAGGTTCTCCTCTAAAACCCCCAAACATTTCTACCACTGCTTTACTATAAATCGTAGAAGGATGAAGAACTAGTTCCCCAAGACGTATGCCTTGATAGGAGGTTTCATGCCATTTTTCCCCATGAGTATTTTTCATAACTTTTCTCACTAAAGATAATCCATTTGCTCTAAATCCTTCTTCTCGTAAACCGACTAACATATCTCCCACGCGTATGTTTTGTCCAGAAATTAGCTTATCTTTAGATGCAAACCACACAACACCGGCCCCCCAGTTATAATGAAATCCTTGTGTAGTAGGTATCTCTGCATGTAGTAAGTATCGTAAAGACGATACAACTCGATCGGAAAATTTTGACGGTTTTAAATAACCCGTAATACTAGCTCCAAGTTCAGCTATCTCTCCATTAATTACTGCCACATTTGCCGCTTTCGCTGCACCAATATAACCCCTAGCAAGATCTTTTACTAGTTGAAGATAACTTTCACCTCTTTCCCCTAAAGAACGAACATCTAAAATGGAGCCAACTAAAACCGGTTCGGCCCCTCGTACAACTGCATCATCGCAAACCATCGCAAAAAGATCGTAAGCGACGGTATCATGTCTCTCCATTCTTTGTGCAATTTCTACTTTAGTCCCAATTCCATCAAAGTTTAAATTCATAAAGGTATTTCTAGGAAGTTCTCCCACATTAATCCCGCGTAATCCAGAAAAATCTTCAAAAATTTCTATTACTTCTCCCAGGTTTCCTTTTCTATTATTCCAGGTTAATTTAGCCGCTTCATAAAGAACCTTGGAAGCATCATCTCCTAATTCTATATTTACTCCTGCCCCTACATACGTTGTTTCTCTCATCCTAATCTCACTCTCTCAACACTTTTTTTCATCTTAAAAATGTCCAAAACATCGTTCTAAAGTAAACGCCATAGCTAAATTATGTTCATTAACTGCTTCAATAACTTCATAATCGTTTCTCGACCCCCCCGGTTGAATAACTGCAGAAACTCCGTGTTTTGCAATAAGGTCAATAGAGTCTCGGAAAGGAAAAAACGCATCCGAAGAGACAACGGCACCTTCTAAGGGGTTATAGTACAAAGCATCTCGCCCTACAGCTCCATCAATAGGGTCATAGGAAATATTTTCTCGATCCATAGATTTTTGATACGCCTTTATAATTGCTTGTTCTACTGCCCCTACTCGTTCTTGTTGTCCACTACCAATAGCAATAGTTACTCCATCTCGAACAAAAACAATACCATTACTCCTCACTCCTAAATTAACATACCATGCCACCAATAAATCGTTTAATTCTCTATCCGTAGGATCTCGATTAACTACATAATTTTTTTCATCTTTGATTACCATAGGATCTAAAATTAAATCATTCTTTGCACGAATACTACTTAAGTAAGGAGTTTGCATTAACACGTGCCCGGTCGGTAACGTTCTAATATCGTACCCCTCATCAGTATCATCCCCGGTAAACTTAGGAATCGTTTCTAGATCAGAAAATAACATAACTCTTAAATCTTTTTTTCTTTCTAATAGTTCCATTACGTTTTCTTCATAACCAGGAGCAGCAACGACTTCAACGTAGGTAGAAGTAACCGCTTCAGCAGTAGATCTATCCATCATTCGATTTAAAACAACTGTTGACCCAAACGCACTTCGCCTATCCGCATCTCTTGCTTTAATATAAATATCCCCTAGACCCTCTTCATTAGACTGGGTAGAAAATCCTGAAGGAATAGTGTGTTTCATGACAGCAACGCTAGGTTTAGAAAAATATTTTAAAATGTTTAAGGCTCTAGCAACATCCATTAAATTAATCGTAGAAATCCCTCCCTTTCCACCTTTAGCCAATCGTAAATTAATATACTCCGCTAAATTATTTTGGTCTAATCGATAAAGAGCAGCAGGTTGGTGAGGATTTTCTCCATATCGTAAACTTAAATTCGGATCTCTATCTAAAGAAAAAGACAATTTATCAGGAAACTCATTGCCTACAGCAGTTCTATACTTTCTTTTTTGATCCGTTACATCCGTTCCTCTATTCATATTAATTACCTCGATCTACTCTATTAATAATAGCAACACTTAACTCAGTAGGTAAGGTCATCATAACTGCAGAAGCTACTCTATAATTAACGCCATTCTTTAGACCAATAGCCTCATAAAGACCCTCGCAGATATCTTGAGAAGTTAAGGAATTTATTTCTACTTCAAGGGCATTCCCTTCAAAAGGTGCTAAAGGAGTTTCATTCCCCCCGCGATAAGTAGTGATTAATTTTCCTCTACCTGGAAATAAATTAAATTGTTCCCATAAGCGATGACAGTTTCCTTGTTTATCTCTTTTGACCATGTAAATTTCTCCAATGGGGTTATAAGAAAGCCCACTAATTCTAGGAGTATAATTGGGTTGGTCAGGTTCATAACTCGTTAGATCAATTCCGTCCTGCATAGCGTAGGAACTAAATGCATCAGTAAGAGAAGGAGATCCTTCTAATTCCATACGTTCCACGATAAGTTCAGTGTGCGCCCCGTTACTAGCACAAAGCATACTGTCTATGTGGGCCATAGCAGGATAAAGTAATAAGGAAGGGTTTCCTTTTTTTAACTCTTCAGAATTCGTTACGTCAGTTTTAACTAATTCTTCTGTAGGGTCATAAACTAACTTTCTTGCTTGACTAGATCCACTTCTTCCCGTCAATGTATATCCCATAAACGGATGCCCTTCTAAAGTCATTCCTACAACAATACCTCTTCCAGAATAATTCATTTCTCTTAATGTGCTAAAATCATCCATTCTTACTCTCCTCCTAACGTTTTTCTTGCATAATATTTATCAAAAACCTTTTGTATGATTTCTTTACTCTGTCCAATATACGTTAAAGGATCAGCTAATTTCCTTAAAGTGAACTCATCAATTCTATTCGTTACATCGGAATTGCTAAGTAACACGTCAATAAAAGGCACTTTATTAGTACAAGAACGTGTGGCTAATTCTCCCATTAAATTATGGGCAGCACTTCTAGCCATAGGAGAATGAGTTTGTCTAGGATCTGTAAGATAAGCCATAATTCGTGGAGAAGTCACAATTCCTCGCGTTTGTAAAACCCTCCCCATAGATCGATCTACATCCATATCCAAATAAAATACTACCGATGCAAGGTTCCTTAACCCATGATCTAAACATTTAAAGTTATCTTCAAAATCCATTCGTGTATTGGCCGAAGCATAGAGACTTCGAGCATAAGGCATTTCACAATTCGCTATAGCCGTCGTCATCCATCCCATTAATTTATTAGCAATAGAGACATTCTGTTCTTCAGTAGTTCGGTTCCCTCCCTTAACATCTTTATGGGGCATGGCCGAAGATCCTTTTCGTCGTTTAGGATTAGTATCCACAAATAGTTCTATATCATTACTAAATCCGCTGATAATATAACGGGCCAAATTATTAACGGTAGTTCCAATACGAACAAGAGAATAGACAATGTCTGACTCAAATTCAAGTCCAGGTATTTGCGCCGGAGCTTCCGACCAGCCAATTTCCAAATCTCTACAAAACTCTTCTTGCAACGCTAGTCCATCTACTCCGTAATCCGTAGCCTGATGATGATTTCCGGTAGCATCTCCCCACTTACCTTTAAGGGAATGATGATATATATACTGTAATAAATCAAGACCAGATTGCAACATCTCCGCGTAATGAACTAATGGTCTTCCCGCTACCGTAGGTAAAGCATGATATCCATGAGTACTATCTATATGCAAAATATTTGCCCATTCAAGAGCCTTTTCTAAAACTATATCTCTTAAATTTTCTGTAGAGTCTGTTATTACTTCTAAAGATTGTTTTAGTTGTAACACTCGCGCAGGTTGTGTAGTATCTGCACTAGTTTTTAATTTGTTGACATGCACTCTTGCACTTTCACTTAAAACTTCCTCTAAAGCGGTGTTAATAGCAATAACATCATGTCCCGTTATCTCTTCTAGTTCTCTAATCCGAGAAGGATTAATATATTTTAGAGAAGCTTTTTCAGAAATTTCTTGGGCGTCGTGGATGGAAACTATGTCCGGATGTAAACGAGAAAGAGTTTGTGCAGACCTGCCTTGAACTCTTAAACTAAATTCAAACGTTTTTTCCGGCCCCCAAATCTTAACCATTTCATAGGTCCCGTAACGTCCCGCAGCTAACGTAGAAGGATCTGGTTTAAAGCCAGATGGAAATCGCGGTTTAGGTTGGGTTTTAGTCATATTAAGAAGGATAATACGGTTCTAAATTTCCTAACACCTCCTCAAGTGGTCTAGCATTAAATACCAGTAACCCAGTATAACGTTCACATGCGGAAGCGTACATTTCTCCAACCAAAGTAATAAGTCTAGGATCTAAAGGTTGCGGTGTAAGAGTGGTTAGAGATTTCCAATCTTCAACACCTCGTTGTCTTGCTTTTTGTTTAGCCCGTTCAACATCAGCTACCCATTCACCTTGTTCAGTTCTATACACTTGCCGTAAAAATTCCTTACTAACCATACAACCATTAAACATAAACCGATTTTCGTCCAGCGTACCAAATACATCTGCCATATGAACTCTGCCATCAAAAAGTCTATATTCATGTTTCCCATCATAATCTATAAACCCCTTTTCTTGTGTTCGTTGAGAAACTAAAGCAATTGCTGCTTGTCTTAACTCTTTTAATTGTAGAAATTGCGCCCGAGTAAGGCCAGAAATACAATACGCTTCTCCATCACTTACCGGCCGGTCTGTAGATTCAAATTTAGTAGTAAAGTCAAAACCTGATTGCGAAAATAAATCTCCTTCATTAGGTTTAGTACGTAATCCATAATGGGACAGTAAGTCTCTCATCTCATCTAGACGTCCTTCTTTCTCTAGAGTATTAAATGTACGGAGTAAAGAACTCCCTTTAGGAACACCCCACCGGTAAATAAATTCTAAGGGCACAACAAAATTATTTAGGGTGCCTTTTCCTTCAGTAAAATAAGAATAATCAAAAGATCCATCTCTAAATATAGGTTCAATAACTCTAGACAAAGAAATGTTCATAACATTAGTAGGACTAGAAATTGCATTAACACTAATAACCTCACCCTTTTCTCTTACCCCTAAATAATGAGAAGAATGTCTTTCTTCTCTTAATTGTTCAAAATTCCAAGCCGCCATTAAACATAGCGCTGCACCTTTATTTGGAATGTTATCTGGCATTTCTCCCCAATCAAAAACAGAATATCGATCAGAAAAAACAAAGTCGCCATTTCCTAATGTACTATCTGTAGCTTTTTTATAGATTTTTAAATCTTTTACACTCCCCATTTTTATCTTTCCTCCGCATAATTTTCGCGAAATCTTACATCTGCTTCTTCTAAAGATATTAATTTTGTTTCTTTCTCACCCATTAACTTTTCTCTGTAATTAGGATTAATCCAAGAATAAATTTGAGCAATAAAACGTCCAACGTTATCGGGGTCAGCAATATATGCATTAGAGCTTCCTTTAGGGTTATTAAGGCAAGACAAATTTAAGTGATCCGGGGGGCAACTAATCACGGGACCAAAGGCATGATAAGATAATGCGCCAGAAAGGCCGTCTGTTTCAGAAGCAATAGCAACATAGGCAACCGATCCGCCTACATGGTTATACTCTTCAATAATCTCTTGGAGTCTATCAGGTTGTTTATGCGCAGAACAAATTCTTACTTGGTGAGGTATCCCATACGTTCGTAACGAGCTAACCACCCGATCAATGTGTGATTTATCACTATCCGAACCAGCTATAACTATCGCACATCCCCTGCTCGATCGTATAATCTTTTTAAAACGGTCATCAATCATATCAAAAAAGCAAAGAATAGAACAATATAAGTTTTAAGATAGTACAACAGTCATATCAAATTAGCAGTAATTTCAATTAAAAAGAATTAATGCGAGGAACATGCAAACGTCATCAATTCTTGTGCGTTAACGCCTAAATATATTATTTCTTTAGAATTTATAAACCTTCTTGTTTGGTGCTAGAGAGTGAACTCCAATACCATTTTCCATTAGCATACCTTGCTCCAACATAGAGTAAGGCTCCCGCTACCCCTGCAGGAATATCTTTTACGTCTGGCGTATTTAGTATGCCCGTCGTTTCAAAGAAACTAATACTTAATGAAGAGAGTATACCTGACGCGACATTAACTCGAGTATAATCTTCCCTAAAGTAGGCAATGCATTTAGATACACAACTCTCTTTACCAAGTCGTTTTACTACAAAGTCATATAATTTAGGAAGGGAATAGCTCAATAATCCATCTGCCCAAAAAGCAAAGATATACCCGTTAAATAGATCTCCTGTGTTATACACACTGAATTCATCTAGAGAGTTTGTGGCTGGGCGAGGCAACTCTCCGTCATTTATCTGATGTGCCCTACTAGTTACTAGTATATCTTCCGTTGTTAACACCCCTCCGATTAAGTACTCGAGTCCGTGAGGAGTCTTTTCAGGTAAATGGGGCATTTTCATCTAAAGATCATGCGATAAGGATTTATAAAACTTTCTTTTGTTCTTATTATTTAGTAATTACAGATAGAAAAGCTTATAAATTCCCTCTAGTTAGAAATTCTGAAGTACATTAACCATGGATCATAACCAGATTAAACAGATCATAGAAACCTATGAGTTACCACAAGGGTTAGAAGAAAGAATTCTTTCCATCGCTCTAAGTCAAATTGAAGAGCGAGATATAACCGATTATAGAGAAGCCTATACCTATTTAGCGGAGTTAGTCGATAAGTTTACGACTCCTCGAACCTTACGAGGAGCGGTTAAGCTAGATGCTCGACCCGATCCAGGATTTCGCTCTAACACACGAGATCGATACCAATTTTTCTTTCAAAGGGTGTTTTTCTTGCCATAACAGTTTCCTCCGATCCTAAACCTAGGTTTCACTGATGAATTAACTAATTAAAAGATCAGATCTTATTAGGATACCAGTCTATTCCATTTCCAGGCCCAGGTACCTCATAATAGTTAGGATATCCGGGGTTAGACTCAAAGTCATCCCAACGATTTCCTATATTAGTACTATTCCACGTATTCGTTTGGGATCCATTATGCTCATAAGCATTGCCTACAAAGTTATTCTCAAAATTATTCGCTTGAATAAATGTAAATTCAGGATTCATAGTTTCCGCCCCGTATTTACCATTATTAACGATGCTATTATTATAAAGGTTTAACCACGAAGACTTTAGTACATAAATTCCATCCTCATAATTATTATAAATATTATTTTTCCAAATGCCACCAAGATAAGCAAACTTGGTATCATCATCAATATAAATACCATTCTTATTATTAGTTATATTACTTTGAGAGATGTACTTATTATTAATGGCATTCATTAAGATCCCATTGTTACTATTATATTTAATTGCATTGAGCTCAACATGAACAACCTCTTCGCCATCAATAAATATCCCATCCCCAAAATTCTCAATAATACAATTAATAATAGTAGAACCATTTCTATAATTCATATATAACCCAACAGAATCATTCTTTCTTATACCACTAATAGTATGTCCATTACAGTTTAGAGTGATATATTTACCATTACCACGAAATCCTAAACCGAACTCACCAGAACAGTTATTCAAATCATAAGTCATCGTATAATCTTTCACCAAAACATCTCCGCAACTACAAGGCATAGTACCTCCACAAATAGATACTTCTTTAACCGCAGTAAATTTATCGGCAACGACTAAAGAAACAAGCCCTAGTATAAACAAGATTGCCACGATCCATAGATTTTTTTTCATGTTCATATTTCCCCCATATAAGTTTTCACCCCTTTACAGATGCATCGAAAACGTAAAGTTAGTAGTTCCCCATCCAGTAAAGGTCGTAGAGTTAAACTTATTAAAACTTATATGCTCAAGTATATAGACTATAAAAATAAACGTTAATTTCAACCTTTCTCTCGTTTAAGTGGTTCTATCCTCCTAAAAATTAAAGAACGAAGAAATGTATATACGCTAGAGTAAGAGATTTCCAATAAACTAGACATTAAACTCACTAGGATCTCTAGCAATATTAGATATCCTTACTTCATCAATAGTTCCATGAAAGTATCTTGGAAATCCACCAGGTACCCCTGCTCCAACATACCAACGGTTGCTTTGGTCTATAAATGGTCCTGACGCTAATGTAGCTCCATCTTCTACCCCATTAAGATAAACTTTAACTTCTGATCCATCATATACCATAGCTACATGATACCAAACCCCTGTTTCCAAGTTAGTAGAGCCCCTTGCATATTTCCAGTTTGGGCCATCGTCCCAAATGTTTACTCCACCTTCTAATTTTCCATCTTCGATGCTCAAGTAATAAGGTTTATCTTTTTCAATTATTTTTGCTCGTTTAATAGACTCAATATTTATCCACGCTTCTAAGGTAAGAGCATATTCACTATAAAGTTCTCCATTCATAGTCATTTCAATCATATCATCTTCTCCATCAAAATAAATGGCCTTATCCAAGTTGAAGAGTCCATCTCTCCAACTAGCCCCGTTCACATTGCCCCATTGTAGCGTAATTTCATCGTACACTTTTGTACCTTCACCCTCATTAAAATGCCATAGCCCAGTTGTGTGTTCATCAGGAACATATTCTTGGTATTTAGGAATTACATCTAGATAATTAAGAGTAACCGCAACACCCGGATCTGGATGGGGTTCAGAGCTCCAAGCTTCCATTTCTAATCGATTATTAGTTATTTCTATTTCTTTAGTTACAGTAAGAAACTCATTAGGCCCAGTAGTTTGGTTGACGATAAAGGGCACACTATTAATCACCACATTATGAGTTCCTTGAGGAAACAAAGGATCGCCCACAGAGACAGTTACTTCATAGATTCCATCCTCAAGATCAGCTCTAAAAGTAGCCGGTTCTTCACCTATGTTAATTAAGGTATCAAGCCTCTGGTCTAGATTGATATCTCTATCCCTAGTTTCTATAGTTAAATCTCTAGACCAACCAAAACTCCTATTTGAGTTGTAGGTTTTTCCATAGTCAGGAGTATAGCCTTCAGGTATCTCTGCTCCTTCTGGTTGAAAATTAATATATGTTTCATTAAACAATAGTTTCTTTTGTTCTGTAACATTCTTGTTTACTGGATGAACATTCCATTTTCCAAACACTTCATCCCATAACACTCTTACTCGTTTAACTAACTCGGTAACCGTTGACTCTAGAGCATGTAGTCTACCTTCCGTACTCTCCTTATATTTGTATAATCTAAAGTTATCCAGTCTTACATCCAGCATATCACATTCTGTCCCTCTAGTGCCAAATCTCAGTTCTCCACCCATAGGAGTATAAGACATAATAGTAGAATACTCAACAAGAGAACCATTCGGATAAGTAACCTCTGCTTGTAAATCTCCTCTTCCTAGCGTTTGTTTAATATGATAATTTCCTATTTCATTAAGAAAGATTGCTGAGCCATCGTTATTATAATTGTCAATTCTGACCGTACAGTCGTCTCCATTGGGTATTAAATTAATAAAAACATCATACTCGTACTTATCTTCATATTCCCAATCAAATTTAAATTTAAAGAGGTTATATATGTAATTTTCAGAGATAGGTTGACTCAGATACGTCCTATACGTTTCTGTTCCTTCGTCCCTTCCGCATATCTCCCATTTTTCCCCAGAATATCTAGGTAACTCACACTCTCCGAAATAGTAGTCTTTTTGTTCATCGGTAGAAAAATCCTCTTCAAAGTATAAGTAATAGTCTTCAGAAGAGGCTCCTATGGCTATAGGACTTAATGAAATTAATAAAATTAAAATAAACAGTTTTAAGGTATATTTCTTCATTTTTGTTCTCCGTTAATATTAAGGTATTTTTCAATTATATATCAATCTTGTTATTTCTGTTCTTTCCTCAACAACGCCATTAGCCCACCGATCAATAATAAAAGTCCAGGTAGAATATAAAAGAAACTTATGGATATAACTCCACCGACTGCAGCAATAACCATTAACCATCCTGCCAGTTTAACCTTCTTGCTTTTCACTAAGGCAGCCCCTATAATACCAAGTATTGAGAATAATAAAGCAGACCAGCCTAAACCCGTTACACTACTACTCGTTCCACTAAAAGCAGTGTCAATTGCACCAAACGTCAAAGCAAAGAATGCTCCAAAGAATCCAAAGATTCCACCGAGTAAACCTAAAACAAATTCTGCTGTTCTTTTTCCCATAGTTTACTCCGCCTTTAATCTAACTCCTGTTTCTTTAGCTTCAATTTCTCTTCCGTCAGGAAGTTTAGTGGTAGTATAAATCATTCCGTATGTCTCTTCGGTTGAAGCAATATCCTCAAAAGATAGCTTTATACCCCCGTTAAACATAAAGTTTCCATCTTCCCAAGAATCAATAATCGAGTCTCCTTCAAATAACAATCTTCCTTTCACTTCGTCATACCCTTGGTATTCCAATTCATAAATCTCTACATGCACTGGAAGTTCATAATTATCAAATTTAACGGGTTCGCCCAAAGGATCATTTAGCTTAGGGTATATTTTTAACCCATCGTCTTCCGCATCGGCATCCCAATTTTCTGCAAAGGCCATAACCGATCCACTTACTACGTGATTAAAAATAGCAGTCTTATCTATTTCGTTAATCTGACTGTCCACCGATGGATCTACCTTTGAAACAGTTTCTGTACTGCAACCAGATAAGATTATTAAAGAAAAGATTAAAAATACAGATAAAGTTACGGCATTTTTCATCAATTCTTCTAATTGATATGTTCTATTTAAATCTTCTTATTTTGTCTACCTATTGTCAATCTTTGTTTTATGTGTCTATTTCTTGTCTATCTAGATGAAGGGGGCAAACTTCTGGAGGTTATATGGTTGGATAAATCGAGGTAAGCAACGAAGAGAGGTAATTAAGTATATTCCAGACAAACCTATAACGGCTGAAGAATTAAGGAAAGAGATAAATTCTAAAACTGAGTTGAAACTAAGCTTAAGAGAGATGTCTCGGCATTTAACTTCTTTTGCTGATAAAGGTCTTATGGAATGTTTGACTCCTGATGAACCTTATGGAAGATTATACATAATTACTAGCCCAGGAAAGAAAGTTAAACTGAAACTACAAGGGAATGTGGTTTAGTGTATCTACCTTTTAATCCTAGCCAATATAAGCTCATTGGTAAATTTTTCATATCGTTCGATGTATATTGTTTCAAAAAAAACATAAATAATAAGAATTATTCCTGTAGAGATCAAGAAGACAATAGCAGAGTAAGCATCCTTTATACTTCCGATAAGATTTCCACCAAGTAGAATTACCAATAGGGTATTAGTGCGACGTTTCATAGAATCTTCTTTCCTTTTTCTAATCTCAATATTAGTATCTTTTTTAATAGAAACTTCTATTTTTTTCTGAATTTTATTGGGCAAGAAAACCTTCATGTTCTAATCGTAAACTAAACTACATTTAAAAATTGTGAAAAAATATTCTAACCAAGATTAGTCTTTCTTTCGCTGAAGAAACACTCCATAAACTATAAAAAATATTCCTATTGGGACCCAATACCACCAAGACATATCTTTAATAGAAAGAGTCAATAGTCCTCCAGAAAATAAACCTATACCTAATCCTTCAAGAATTCTTCCTAATATCCTATCCATGAATAAATGGGCTACTCTCACTTTATAAACATTATGTAGTTACTATCTTGTGAAGATTCATAGCATTTGATAATATTCTAGAACTTTATCTCGTATTTGTTCATCTTGTAAAGTTGCCCCATGCACAATGGATCCACACATGCCCATATTAAAAGGATCCATTATTGGAATTTTTATTCCCTTTTCTACTCCAGGAATATCAATATGGGCATAGAGGTGGGAATTATCGACTCCAATTCGAATAGGATCAACAGTACTTCCGATTATAAAAGACTTAAGCATGTATCGAGCATCTTTGCTTATTAGGTCATTTGGACAAAGATAACTTGATCCTGGACCATTTCTAACCCATACCTCTGTTTTAACGGAGTTACCTTTAACAGAGATAATTTCTCCATTTCTATACAATCCACTATTTAATTGTTCAGAAAATTTTTTATGAAGATCTCTTTTTTGATTCAGAAATTCTTCTGTAGCTGATTTAGCATTAGGTAAATCCATAGTTACGGTAGATTAAGGCAGTATATAAAAGTTAAAGATCTATAAAATTATTAACTGCTCTCGAAATTCTTGTTTCTCTCCACCCTCTTTTCATGCTCTTTTATAAAGGTCTCAACAGGATCTCTCCACCTAACTATAAACTCTTGTTTTTCTTCTTTAGTAGGCCCCTTAATCCCATAACTCTCCAACATCTGCGTATAACGACTAATTAGGGTAGTTAAAGCATTAATAGCTTTAATCCGAATGTTTGGTTCTTGTTGGGTGTTAAGGATTAACATTAATTCATTTAATGCTTTCTTAAATGCTAAATCCAAAGCAAAGCTTATCTCTTGTAAATCCTTCTCTTTACTTTGTTTAACGATATGTTCAATATCTTTATGAATCGTTAGTCGTGAAACTCCGTACCGTTGTGCTAATGCTGTCTTACTTACACCCCAAAAGCCTAAGTTTTCTAATAGATCCCTTATTTCTTGTCTTCTTTGCTGAAAACTTATTTTTGTTAAGGTTGTGTTAAGGGCTAGTTGCATAGAAAAGTTAAGTAATGGTGAGTTATATACCTATTTATCCTTCAATACTTTCAACGGGCCAGATTCTATCCTCAGTCTTACACTTTGGACAATACTTATTTTCTTCTTGATCTTTCCACCACAACGGCTCAAGTTCTTTACAAGAATAACATCTACCGGATACTCCTTCAGATAAGGGGAAAAATGTCTTATTGTTTCTATTTTGTTCGTAGGTCTGGCTATCTTTTGGGGCATCTGCCCCAGTATTTAGGGAGAGGTCATACTCTTTTTTTATGGACCACACATTGTTACCCAAAACATACTGTTTATCTGCTAAGCCGATTCTTTCAAAAAAGGATAGGATTCTTTGTAGCGAAGTCCTATGTATCTTTAGATCACCCTCAAGAGTAGCTTCTGTCACACTCTTATGAGTGATTAAATAGCTATAGACCCTCCCCCTATCTTTTGGGGCAGAATCTAGGGTTATTCTTTTAATTCTCTCTAAAATGAGAGAGTTACACGATTCTAGAGAATAAATACTTCCTAAAGCTCGGACTAATTTCACTAGCTGCTTGAATAAGCGTGTCGGTTTCTCCGGTAATGGCTGGTTATCTTCTATGTACTCATTTCGTTCATATCTAGTTTGATCTGGTGCCCTTAATCTTGCTAGGATTTTAGCACATTGTTTAAGATAAATCATATCTTCAGGGGATAACGTTACAGCCTTAATCTCAACATGAGTAATAAACCCCATGACAGCTTCGATCAGTTCTGTCCTCATCTCTTTTTCTTTCCCACTGTTTGCTACTACCTTTTCAAGCATTTCATCTTCATTTGGATCGCCACGAACTTTAAGGCACCTCTCCCCTAATTGAGACATGATCCTATAGTGCTGATCGATTATAGGAGTCACACAGGCCATGAAACCAAAATTAGATTTAATGTGGATTTTTTTATCTAGGTTCCCTAACTTTTTACTAATTTCCCCATCATAGGCTTCTCTTAGCTGTCCTACAATCTCGTCTCGTTTTTCTTTATTCATAGTAAGAATCGTTGTAAAGTCCTTTAATATCAGTATCTTTCCGTCTAACTGGGTCGCCAAATCTTCTATCTTATCACCATTCGGTTTCACATAGCCAGAAATTAAAGAGTTAGGAGTTAAAGTCGACAGCTGATAAAACATGGGGCCATCTTGAAAACATCGTACTATCTCTGTTTTTGTCGAACTAGGAACTCCAACAATGAATATCCATATAGGCTCTTCCGGAACCTTTCTATCCAATGCACACGCAAGAATAATATCGAGCCACTCATCGTCGATTGAACCCAACCAAGTTCTAATAGTTCTCTTCAATCTAAAAAGATCATACTTTTCCCATTCTTTTTTATTTTCTATCTCTTTATCGTTTATTGATTCATCTTTAAAAAGATTGAAGTATCTAATAATATCATTCTTATCAATATAATAATGGGTTCCGTTTTTAGTTTTCTTGGTTTTTAGTTTTCCGTTAAAACTTAATGTGTCTATGAATCCGTATGCTCCACACCCAAAGCAATAAAAGGTTCCTGAATCTTGATAAATAGCTAAGGATGGATGAGCATCTTCATGGAACTTGCATTCTACTAGTTTAGTGTAGCTACTACTACCCGCATTTTTATTAGATTCTAAGAGGTCATATTCTAATAGTAAATTAATTACATAAGATAGGTCCAGCTCGGTTATAGGTAAATCCTCATAAACCTCATAAGTATTGCCGGTATCGCAGTGAATGCTTCCCGGCCCAATAACTTGTTTCCCGCACCCCTGAAGGTCTAAAAGTGTTTCTTTAGTCCCTTTCCTAAATATCTTAAAGGATTTAGGACTCCCCTCGGGGGCTATAAAATAAAGATGTAGTAGCCCTTTTCCACCCGACTTTACTGAAAACGTTTTAGGCAATTGGGGCAGTATTTTATCTTGAGTTTCTTTATCGTCGAAATCAAGAACATATAGTTCTCCAAAACCGCAGACAACACCATAACTATCATTCCTGAAATGTTCTGTATCGTAATATCGATAATTGTTTGTTGTTGGCCATAATTTTTCAATGGGTTCTTTCGTACCTTTCTTGATTGGAATAAACCTGAATTCTTCGTTCATTAATTGTTTAGGTATATCATTCTTCATTTTCTTCTAGCAAAATTCTTAGAGCACTAGATGAACTAATTTTTTCTTTACAAGCTAAGCTAAGTACTTTGGACCATAATTGGTCCGACACGTATATCACGCGACGTTTTTGTGCCGTGCATGGCATAGCTCCATCTAACATATTCTGGTGCACTAAACTTTAAAAATCAGAAAAGACTACTATTCTTGAACAAATTTTATCTTTTCTTCTTTTTTATTTTCTTGCAAAACCTCCTGTTTTAGTTTCTTCCAAAAGAGAAACAAGTTTTCTCCAGTACTATCCATTATCATTGCTCTCTCCAATACCTAGTACGACAATTTGGACATTCACGAACTTCAACCATTCTAGGCAACCATGAATATCTGCATCTTTTGCAGTTTAGTTCAATTAACTCCATAGATGTTGTATGATAAAGAAACATTTAAGAACTTAGAACAACATATTTGTTGTATGTTTAGCGGAGAAGAAAAAGAATACCTAAAAGATCCAAAGAGCGTGCCTGCAAAAGAAAGATCTATCTATAGGAGTAGAATTAAAATTAAACTAGAAGACCTTTCTAATCCAGATCTAAAGAAATATATAAATTTTATTCCTATAACAAAAAGAGGACAAATCATAGATTTATTTCTAGATACACTTACTATTCCAGAATATGAATATTTTTTGAAAGAGAGAACAAAAAATCTAGAGAAAGATAGAAATCAAATAATTGATGCCTTCAGCAAAAGAATGTTAATAAAAGAGTATTTGGAAAAAAAGTTAAGAAAACTAAAAATAAATTTAGATAAAGATCTTAATTTCGGAGAGTTCAATCGATTAATAGAAAAAATAACGCCTTCTGATTTTGGGGGATTAGATATAAATAAAGCTAAGGTGGCCCTAAGAAAGATACATATCAAAAAAATTAAGCTAAAGTTGAATAGTATTATGCAAGAGGATAGTTTCGTTTTAAGCAGAAAAGAAAATTATGATAAATATATTTTAAACAAGTACGAAAAAATGAAAAGTGTATTTAAATATATTGAATCAGCAAGACCAATAACTAAAGAAGAATTATCGACCAGAGGAAAGCTAACTAACATTCCATTAAAAATGTCCAATAAAGGAATATTTAGATCAATAAATTCGCTTGTAGAGCGTGGAATAATTCAGTGTAAATGTACAAAAAAATTAGATTTTCTTAAGAGATGTAAAAAAGAGTTCGAAAAAGAGGGTACAAAAAAAGAAGTTGAATTTCAAAATAAGTCTAAAATTTTGAACAAATATGCGTGGATGCTCCATGCAGACATTGTACCTTTTAGAAATATATGTAAAAATAAAAATAATTGTGTTTGGGAAGTCAGTCCTTACGGGAAAGCTCTCCTTGCAAAGATATCTTCCCAATAATCTCTCCAAACTGCTCTTTCGTCATCGACTCTTTAACCAAAACAATAAATCTCTTAATTTCTTCCTCCGCTTCTGTGCTCTTCTGAATGTCTTCCTTATCCGTCAGTCTCTTACACTTAATACAAACCTTCTCGGCAAATCCTAAAACCTCTCCACAAACACATATCTTAGTTTTTGGCAAGTAGTTTTCATATTTCTGTTCAGTAATCAATCCTCGTTTCGCTAGTTCAACTTTAAACGCATCCTCTTTAGTAGACATATCATATACCTTAAGTTGTTTAGTAGATGTCCATCCGGCCCTATGTTGAATCGAAACATCACTATCTCCTCGTAATCTAGACATAGTAATGCCGTTACGTTTAAAGGAGTAATTAGTAATTTTCTTATCCATTCTTAAATTTCTACACGCTAATCTTAGCTTCTTATTTACATTTAAAGGCGTTAAAGGATTATTACTTCTTCCATTAGAAATAAAAAAGTAAGCTTCTTTATCCCCTTTATAAGGATGTTGTTCGTACCATTTTAAGAGATAAGGGAAACTATCAATACACTGTAAGAATTTCGTTCCTTCCTTCCCATGATCTCTCACCCATACTCGAGCATAAGTATCTTCTAGCTCGATATCCTTAATTTTTCGGTAACAAAGTTCTTGAGGCCGTGCTAAGGATTCAAAAGATAAAGTGATGTAACACTGTAGTCGAGCATCATTACTAAAATAGTTAACTAACTTCTCAAATTCCTCAAGAGTAAACCGATCATTTCTTAAAATTTCTTTACTTTTATCAATCTTAGAGGATAGATGTCGTACGGGATAAGGCATTACCGTATCATCAATTCTCCCGAGTTGATCCACTTCAGGAAATAGTATCTTCCAGATAGTCTTCAGATCCCGAATAAAATCTCCTTTAGACTTAATACTTTTATTAACCGTATGGCTAAACACTGCAATGTCATCCATATCGTCCCTATTGCATTCTTTAAGATCTTTCTCACTAACATAAACTACAATAGAAAACACTCTAAAAACTCTTAGTCTTCGAATATAGCTCAAATCCTTAGCCTCAAAGATCTTGTGGAGTTTCCTAAAATACTCTAAGTTTAAAGGATTCTTACAATAATATTTCTGTTTAGTTCTACCGTTAGGTCGCTCAACAAGAGAGCCTAACTTATCCATAAAAGTTTCGTATCTATATTTATTATTATAGATATCATTGTCTGCCATAGCTTCCTCCAATGTTCCTTAATTTAAATCATTTAGTGCACTAACGCATCGGAATGAAGAATTAATGCGAGGAACAGGATTCGAACCTGCGTAGGCACTAAGCCACAGGATGTCTTATTAGAAAACTTAAGTCCTGCCCGTTTTCCAGACTCCGGCATCCTCGCATCTAGAATCTAGACAAAGAAACGTTATATAAATGTTTTTATTTTTAAAATTCCCCATAAACTCTAGATCCATATAAATGACAATAATCAAAAATATTTAAACTCCTCGCTACTTTCAAAATAGTAGAATAAGAGAAAAAAGCTAAAAAACAATAAAAATTAATAGGGACTCATAACAACTAAACGTTAAATTTCAAAGGATACAACGTCTATAACCATTGAATCTAATACGGCGGTTCAGATCGCAAAAAAAGCCTCTGAAGGGATTTGAACCCTCGACCTGCTGCTTACGAGGCAGCTGCTCTACCAGGCTGAGCCACAGAGGCGCTAAGAAAGATATTTATATCTTCTTTATAAATATTTACACCGATGGAGTTAACACCTAAAAAAATAAGTGAATTTCAAAGTCTTATCTATACATATTATAAAGAGAATAAACGAGATCTCCCTTGGAGAAATACTACTAATCCCTATTGTATTTTAGTTTCTGAAGTAATGCTCCAGCAAACGCAAGTTTCAACCGTACTCAAAAAATACCATTTATTCTTAGAGAAATTTCCAACCATAGAGTCTTTAGCCCAAGCTCCCCTAAAAGAAGTATTAAGTAGGTGGCAAGGACTAGGGTATAATCGTAGAGCCATACATTTAAAGAAAGCCGCAGAAGAAATAGTTAATGCCTATCAAGGAAAAATACCTAAGACAGAAAAAGAACTAAGAAAAATTCCAGGTATAGGGACGGCAACGGCTTCTTCAATTTTGGCTTTCGCATTCAATCAAAATACCGTTTTTGTTGAAACCAATATAAGGAGCGTGTTTATCCATATCTTTCTAAAAAATAAAGAAGGAATATCCGATAGTGTTATCCTTCCTTTAGTAGAGCAAACGCTCGACAGAAATAATCCAAAAGAATGGTATAACGCATTAATGGATTACGGTACATTTCTAAAAAGCCAGTATTCTAATCCTTCTAAAAAAAGTAAGCACTACAAAAAACAGTCCACGTTTAAAGGATCTAATAGAGAATTACGAGGAGTGATCTTAAAGTTATTATTACAATCTTCGTTATCAAAAGAAGAACTAATAAATCGACTAAACGATAAAAGAATTGAGCTTATTTTAGAGCAGTTAGAAAAAGAAGGATTAATCCACTATAAGGGCAATCGTGTTAGCGTTTAGTTTTTCTTCTGGGCTTAGTAGATAAGTAAGTTTTTGCATAGGAAATACCCAAACCAGAGGTGCCAATTAAAAGAATAGTTAAAGAAAGTCGGGGTAAAGGTTCACCCATTAAAACAGTAAACCCCGAAATTAAAGGCGCAACGTTTTCTTCCTCACCCAAATTTACTAAAGATACGTCTCGGCGAATAGTTTCAGAGTCAGTAGTTGTCTGTCGTACCCCTAAAGAATTATCTTCTCCTCGCCCAATAGTATCTTCTCGTATAGGTAAAGTAGAACTACTTCCGCCACTATTCCCCCCATTATCCAAGGTGATACTAGGGGTTTCTTCCGCAGTGTAAAAGGAAAATCCTTTTGTAGTAAATACTAAATTTCCATCGTGATAAGAAGAAATAACACAATCAAGACAAACATTTCCGTTTTTTAGAAGTCTAGGATTTAAAAAAGATAAATTCTCCAAGGTAATACGAGCAGAGGTATTAAGCATGGGAAGTAGTGTAGAATTTACTTCAACATAATTAGAGTAGATTTTAACTCCTTCGTCAAAGTTAGCCCCCCCACTTAAATTTATTAAAGTAAGAAAATCTATGGTTCCACTTTCTGTCTTTTGTATAGTAAGGTTAACGCTAGATAAATTAGCGGTTCTTAAATCCGTAGTATTTCCACTAAAATTAGTCATCGATAACTTAGAAAAGAGATTTCGAGTTTCTGAAGTTCCTATGTTATAATAAGAATCGACACAAGAAATATTCCACGAGTAATAGCCTGCGTTAAAAGGTAAAGTAAAATTAGTCGTATTAAGGGGTATAAACGCTAGAGAATTAACGAGTAAGGCACAGTTAAGAAGGGAAGAGTCGTCTAAGGTAGTAAACTCAAAAAAGATATTGCCATCTAAATCAGAGGTATCGTTTAAAGGAGAAATTAAAGTGATTAAGGGGGGTAACGTATCCGTGAAAGGGTTTTGATCCGTAAGAAAAGCATAAGGCCCTTGTGTTTGACAGTGATTAGAAAGGTCACAGTAATCGATAAAATAATAGTAAGTAGTAGCATTCGTTAAATTAGTTAAATAAACGATGTGATCTAAAAGAAAGGGAGAATCTAACGCCCATGTAAGTAACGATAAGTTTTCCCCATAACGAATCGTTGTATTAGTTAATTCACTGCTTCTCCACCCAATTAAAACACTATCATTCGTAGAAAAGTTATAAAGATTAAATAGTTGGGGGTAAAGATCAACATTAAAATAATAAATACCCGAATGTATTGTCTTAGTACCATCACTGACTAGAGTATACCAAGAATAAGTATCTTGACTTAAATTAGTCCATAAATAATTAAGATTAGTGCCGTTACTTACATTTTGTTTGTCTAATAAACTATCTCTCCCATAAAAACTAACCTCTAACGTAGAGCTATCGGGATCTGTTACGCTTACATTCAAAATAGTTGAGTCACTAAAGATGGTCGAACCATTAATAGGAGAATAAACTATAGGGATTTTTGGAGGTTGTGGCAAAGAATTATAATACGCCGTAAAATTATATAAAATTGGAGAATAATCTAAGTCATAGGTTGTAAAATAAGAAACTAAGTCTAAGTATCTTCCGGTTAAATTAAAAGTAAGGGGGATAAAAGTATAGTTAGTAGTAACCCCAAAAGAGAGTAGAGGCATTGTATAATAACTCATAGAAAGAATATCCCCATTAGGTCCATTTAAATTATTTTTAAATAAGCTCCAGTTTGATCCATGGTTCTTAGAGCGATATAGATTTTCACTGCCATCAATAATATAGGAATAATCAGTATCAAAAAGAATTAATCTACCTATGATAGTTTTTGCTCCGTTAAAATCGTTCACTATTTTATCCCAGTTAATTCCGTTCGAAGACTTCCAGACTGCTTGATTACTTAAAATATATAAAGAACCATTACCGTCAATAGTCAAATCACTAACAAAATCCGGCTCCCCTAAGTTATAGTCACTCGTAAGCTCTTCCCAATTCACCCCTAAATCTAGAGAATGGTACACGTCTCCATCACTAGTAATAACAAATAAATTATTATTAAGGTTTGAAACCGCTCCTCGCGCATTAGCGGTACTTATACTTCGATCAAAATTAGTGTTTACTTTCATCCAAGTACGCCCATAAGTATCCGACCTCCATACCTCTTCATCCGTTTCAAAGATATATAAACGGTCGCTAAGATCACGCATCATTACAGAGGCATCTTGAGTTTCTGCATAATTATAATCCTCATTTATTTTAATCCAACTATATCCAAAATCATTAGACTGCCATATAGTCTCATTTAAGTCAACGACCACTAGCGTACCATTAGATAAACTAACTAGGTCAACAGCGTTAGTGCTTACCAAGTTAAAATCAGAATGCGTCCTAATCCAGTTAGTTCCAGACGTAACGGATTTTCCAATACCCTCTTGAGTATCGACAAGAACAAGAATCGAATGAGTATTTTGGTTCCAGGTTAAACGAGTCCATTCCACCTCTTCCATCGCATCAAGAGAGTAAGTATAGTTCCCTAGATAACTCCCTAAGGTCAACGTAACTCCGTTATAGTTATCAGAATAAGCAGTAGAAAAATAGTGTCCTTCGTCAAAGGTAGTCTTATTACCAATAAAAATGCTTTCCGCCATAACTAACGGTAAAAATAATAGAAGAATGCTAATAATAAGCACACCCCTCTTGTTATAGTACATAGACTATTTAAGAGATAATTCCCTTTTTAAGAGTTATTATTTTAAACTATTCAGGATCTCTTCCTTCAGAGTTGGTAATTTCTTCTGGCAATTAAAGCAGATGGGTTTTTTCTTAATGAACGTTCCTCTAATCTTACCTAAAAAAGTAGTTTCAATCCTTTCTCCGCATAACGCACATTTAGCCATAGTGGATAAAAAAGAGATAGAATTATATAAAAGTATCTTTAATGTGTATAATCGGAATACTTAAATAATAGTATAACTTAAAAAAAGTATGACCCTAAACATAGTAGGAAAAATAGGAGAAAAGGGGCAAATTGTTCTTAAAAAAGAATTGCGAGATAAACTAGGAATGAATGCCGGTAGACTAGTTGAAGAAAGACTTACTAAGAAAGGAATATTAATAATTCCCCTAGAAAGCAAAGAAGTATTAGAAGATATAGAAAAAACAGTTAAAAAAGTAATGGAAAAATGGCCCAAAAACTTAGACTCGGTCCAAGCAGTGAAAAAAGAAAGACGATAAAAGCAGTGTTAGATACGTCCTGTTTAGTCTCGTTCTTTATTCAAGATAGTCATTCTACAAAAGCAAAAGAAGTATTAGAAAAATTAGTAAATGGTGAGATAAATGGACTAATTCCGGCGATAGTTATAGCAGAATTAGCAGGAGTAATAAGGAGAAATACTGATGAGTTAACCGCTAGAGAAGTGTTATTAAAGATGAGAAGATTAATAGAAAATTATGAAATAAAGGTTATCCCTATTAGCTTAGAGGATACATTTAAATCAAGCGAACTTGCAATAGCAGTGGGACTAAAGGGCGCAGATGCCACAATCGCAAATGTCGCAATAGTAAAAAAAGCTAAGTTAATGACCTTTGATGAAGAAATAAAGAAAAAAGTAGGAGAAAGAATTGAGTTTTTATAATAGGAATGAAAAAGTTTGTAGCCATAGTAGATAAGAGTAAATGTCACCCAGAACTATGTCAACATGAATGTATAAAGTTTGATCCAATAAACCGCTCAGGGGGAGAAGGGTTTCATATTGGTCCATCCGGAAAGTCAGAGATAGCGGAAGAATTAGTGTCTGAAATGCATAAAGTTTCAGCGAACAAATGCCCTTTCCAAGCCATTACCTTAGCCAAGCTTCCGGAAAGATTAGACGAAGATCCAATCCATAAATATGCAAATAATGCCTTTGAATTATATTCCCTTCCTATCCCTAAAAAAGGAGTAGTGTTAGGAGTAATTGGTAGAAACGGGATTGGAAAAACCACTGCCTTAAATATATTATCGGGAAATATACGACCTAATTTAAGTAAGTATCAAGATCCCCCTACCTCAGAATTTATTTTAAAAAAATATGCGCACACGCCTATTGCTAACTATTTCTTTGAATTATTTCAAAATCAAATATCTATTGCCTATAAACCGCAACGAGTAGAGTTAATTCCCAAAAACATGACGGGTAAAGTAGACGCTATTCTTAATAGTCAAGCAAAAGAATTACTTAAAGAGATAGATGCAGAGCATTTACTATATAGAAATATAGAAGAACTAAGCGGAGGGGAGCTTCAAAAAATAGCGATCATTTCAACCATAACCAAGAACGTAGATATTATTTATTTAGACGAACCAAGCAGTTTCTTAGATATTACTTCCAGAATAAAAGTAGCTAAATTAATTAGAGAATTAAGAGAAGATAAAGCAATCATCGTAGTGGACCATGATCTTGCCGTTATCGACTATATTACCGATGAAATACAAATAGTCTATGGGGTCCAAGCAGCCTATGGAATTTTCTCCCAATCCAAAAGCGTTAAGCGGGGAATTAATCAATACCTAGGAGGATTCCTAACAGAAGAAAACGTTCAATTTAGGCCGTATAGCATTAAATTCGATTATTCCAACTTACAACGTCAAAAAGGTCAACTCTTCCTAACGTTCCCGTCAATGTATAAAACGTATGGGCCGTTCACTATGTCCATAAATAAAGGAGAAATCTATAAAGGAGAAGTCTTAGGAATTATGGGGGGTAATGGTCTAGGAAAAACCACGTTTGTAAAGATATTGGCGGGAGAAGAGAATCCCGATAATGTAGAGTTACCAAAATTAAAAGTTGCGTATAAAAAACAATATTTATCTGCCATAGAAGGAACGGTACGACAAAACCTAACCCGTATAGCCGGTAGTCAACTAAACTCGGGGTGGTACAAACAAAATATTTTAGAGAAGTTAGGATTAATTCATGTATTAGATAATGAGATAGAAACGTTAAGTGGGGGAGAGCTTCAAAAATTTCATATCGCTCTTTGTCTAAGTGAAGAGGCAGACCTTTATCTCTTTGACGAGCCTACTGCATTTGTAGATGTAGAAGATAGATTAAATGTAGCAGAAGTTATTAAAGAGTTTACGGTTAAAAGAGAAGTAGCGTCAATTATTGTGGATCATGACGTGCAATTTATGGATTATATCAGCGATGCTTTATTAATATTCGAAGGAAATTCCGGGGTGAGGGGAGAAGTAAGAGGGCCGTTAAATAAGGAGGAAGGAATGAATCAGTTATTAAGAGGTTTAGATATCACCTATAGAACCGATCAAGAATCAAAAAGAGCTAGAATAAATAAACCAGGTAGCCAATTAGATAAAGAACAACGGGCGAACGGAAAATTCTATTACCGATAACTAGCGCATAGGTTTAACTGCCCGTATACCTATATTAGGATGTTTTAACTCAGAAAGAGTATCTCCAAAGTTAAATTCACCATTTCCCCCATTAACAATAAAATTTCCAAAACTATCATTCTTAGGGGGAGAATATCTACAACGTCCACCTTTAATATCTAAAGGAGGAAATCCCTGTGAGTTAGCTCTACTTAAATAGTCCTTAAAGTTGATTCCGACTCCCACCCTACCTTGAGTTAAAAGGGATTCTAGTGGCTCGATATAACGGGGAGCTAAGTTTCCGTCAGGCAACAAGGTGTGGTCGCTAGCTAAGTATAGTACTCCGTGAATCATTAAAAAATAAGCATCTAAAAATTCTCCGCGTACTCCTAGATCTAAACGTCCCACTAAATCATCATGAATCACACCCAAGGAGTTTTGATCCAACCGATCCCCTGTGCCATCAAATACATATTTATTGCCTACCAAGCCCTCTTGAATTAGATGCAGACAATCAATATATTGGCGTGGACTTAAAGTCCTATTTTTGTAATATAAGTTAAGTTTTAAAGCATCTTTGACCGTCATGTTACTTAAATAAGAATAAGCGCAAACGCCTACTCCCTTCTCCAAAGGTTCAAGGCAAGGGGGCTGTGGGTAAACGCCATTTCTTCTTTTTATTTCAGGCAGAAAAGATAACGACCATTCTTCACCTATAGGGGTAGTTAGATCCTTATAAGATAGCCGACGTTGAGCTACAAACGAGGTTGGATAAGAGTAATTTCCATAATCTCTCCCATCAAGAATAAAATAAGAAGAAGGATCCTCTAATCCCGCAAAAGACCGCTGTGGAAGTCCTATTTTAGAGGGTGAACGAATAGTCATTATAAATAAAGGAAAAAGAAAAGATATATAAAAATTGTGATTTAATAGGTAAACAATGAAAAAGACTTAAAAGGCACTATATTCGTCCTCAGATTCTTCTTCATCGTCATCAGTAGTATCATCATCTTTTGTATCATCATCTTCCTCTTCTTCCTGTTCTGCATATTTTTCTTGTTTTTGTTTAGATTCCATCATAGTACCTCCCCCGCATGTTCAAACCACTCCTTATGCATAATATATAAAGATTTCTATAAAAAAGCTATATAGTATATAAAGCCATTTATAATCTCGTCTTTAGCGCGGCATAGAGAACCGGCAAAGCTATGGTAGCGTCACATATTACATCTACATAGTCTGCCTTAGGGTTTAACTTTCCCCACGAAATTCCTTCCTGCAAAGGTGCTCCAGAACTTCCACCAGGTTCAGCCCTATCCATGGTAATTTGTACGCCATACGACGCCTTGTGAGGAGAAAATTGCATGGCTTGCTGAATATAATTTTTAGGTACTCCTCCACCAATATAGAATACTCCCGTTTTCTTCGACGTCCAAGCAAGGTCCAGTATCTCTTTTAGATCGTCAAATGCCCCAATCTCCACCTTTTTTCCATTTACCATTTGCCCCCATATCATTAACCCTATTCCGGAATCAGCAATGGTAGGACAAAATATAGGAATTTTCTTTTTATAGCAGGTGGTCAAAATAGAGTCATCGTTATTAAGTAATTCTCCTAATTTCCATAAAAATTCTTTAATTGTACTAAAGTGTCTAAGTTCCTCAAAGTGATCTTTAAAAAAATCCTCTAAGTCTTCATACGCTTTATTGGGCATTAACGAGTTATACATTCGGTCAAGTCCTTTCTTATGTAGAGTTACGTCGTCCTCATGTTCATTTCCTTGATAATGAGAAAATCCTAAAGCCTCGACCATATCATGCGTTAACGTTGCTCCCGTACACACAAAAACATCTACCCAACTATGCTCTAACATATCGACAAAAATGGATTTCATACCCCCGGGAACCATAGCACCCGCTTGCCCTAGAAATACCTTACAATCTTTATCCTTAATCATAGATTCTAAAATAGTAACCGCGCGTGCAAGCTTTCCTCCCCCCATAACTCCGGCTTGCTCCATCTCTTTAACTAAATCATTTACCAACATATTCTTTTCTACCTTAATTTGGTGCACTTTCTTCATTCTAAATTAAACAGTAAAAAAGCTTAAGAAGGTTTCTATGATTATACTTAATAGTACTATTCGTGCCACGGAAATCCGTATAATGCGCGAAGTCTTAAAAGAGATTCACCATAAGCGTTATACGCATTACCAATTATAATGGCCCACCAGTCCATAGAAGATGCTTGGATAAATTGTTGATATTCTGGAGTTTTAGGATCAAAATTCGCTATAAAAACAAATCCACTTTGTTCAAATAATTGCTGTTCTAGCGTTTTAATTTCACTCGGTAAGGATTGTCTCATAATTCTTACCTCCTCAGAATCATGCATTATTTTCATAAATTAAAGACTCAAAACAAGTATATAAAGTTTATCAAGAGATAACGAATATTAAAAATCATGAAATTGTGTGGTTAGTGAGGAAGTGGAAAGTAGAACCATATCCGGACGTGAAACGAGTATATCGAGAGAAGATGTAGAAATTATAATAACTTCTCTAGATACAATTGATGATTTTGAAGAAACTCCTCTATGGGTGGAGCATAATGACAGTATAATCCAATTAAATTTCCAACAACATATCCAGATAAATTATCTCTAGCCATTTTATTTCTTTCATTTTTTAAATCACCTGCAATATATGCACTAGAAAAAATAGACAAATACGGAGCATTATAGGGAGATCCAATACCAGCTAAAAATCCATCAATATACCCCAATGCTCCCCCTGCCACACCAGAGGCTACTGGCCCAAGCACGTTATTTACTTTTCTTAATGTTTCTTCTTCCATTTTAATCACTAAGAAATTAGAAAAACCAAAACTTTATAAAGGTAAGTTGTTAGTTGAACTAACAACAAATGGAGATTAAAAACCAACTCATAGAATCTGGATTGCCCACTAATGAAGCTAATGTATACCTCGAACTTTTAAAACTAGGTTCAGTGTCAGCTAATGATCTAGCAAAAAGATTGTCTTTAGACCGAACATTAGTTTATCAGGTTTTGAACAAACTAGTTGAAAAAGGGTTAGCTAACTATGTTAATAAAGAGAATAAGAGGTTCTACGCTCCATCAAATCCAAAGAACCTACTTAATCCAATTAAAGAGAAAGAAAGCATAGTTTTAAATTTAATCCCAAAATTAGAAGCAATTGAAAAAGTTAAAGAGGTAGAACAAGAAATAAGAGTGTATGAAGGAAAAAAGGGGCTTAATGTGTTAATGAATGGCTTATTGCAAACAAAAGACATTCTAATTTTAGGAGCTACTGGAAAAACTTATGACCAACTAAAGTATGAACTACCTCACTTAATTAAAAAGGCAGAAGATAGTGGTATAAGGGGAAAAATGATCTTAAGCGCACAATATAAGAAACATCCTATGGCAAAGATAAAAGGAATAAAAGTAAAGTTTATGGAAGAATTGGATAGCTCATCAACCACAACAATCTACAAAGACAAAATTTCAATTCATTTGATTACTGAAAAACCAATTGTTATAACAATCAAAAATAAAGAAATAGCAGATAGCCATAGAAGTTATTTCAACTTGTTGTGGAAGAGTGCAAAAGAATAAAAATAGTAACAAAATATTGTGTTTATGAAACTCAAAATAGATAATAGAATTTTTGAAAAATTTCCTAGTTTAATGATTGGCGTTGTTGTAGCAAAAGGGATAAACAATAAAGGAACTAATAAAGAAGTAATGAAATTACTAAAAGAACAAGAGCGTAAAATAAAAGAAACGTTCAATAGTGAAACACTATCAGAACATCCAAAAATACAAGCGTGGAGGGAAGCGTACTCTTCCTTTGGCGCAAAGCCAAAAAAATATAGATGCTCAGTAGAAAACCTTTATAGAATGATCATTGATAACATTCCCCTAAACCATATCAATGCCTTAGTCGATATATACAATGTTGTTTCTCTTAAACACACGGTTCCGGTTGGAGGTGATGATTTAGACAAAGTGGACGGAGATATTGTCTTAACCATAGCCGACGGAACAGAAACGTTCAATCAATTAAATTCAGAGGAAGTAAATAATCCAAAACCTCAAGAAGTAATCTATAGAGATGATAAAGGGGTTCTATGTAGACGGTGGAATTGGAGAGAATCCGATAAATCAAAGATGACAGAAGACACCAAGAATGTTGTTCTTGTAATCGAAGGACTAGACCCCGTAACCAAAAAAGAGATCGAAACCATTACTCAAGAGCTAAGCTCATTAATATATACGTTTTGTGGGGGGAAAATTAAATCCTATATAGTAGATAGAGCAAGTAAAGAAATTGAGATTTAAGATAAAGTTTACTACTTCATCGCTTTAATCTTCTTCAAGATAAACCATATAAAGTGATTTCCATATTTTTCTTGTAATTCTTTTAACTTCCAATCATTTCCCGTTATGGTTTTCCTACACCGTTTACTTCCACAATGGCATTTTAATTCATAGGGATGAGCAGTAGTCATAGCATAATCATAACATAGTTCTTCTCCTGCCTTGATATCTCGTAATGCAATAAAGGTGATTTGACCATCCGGTCCTACATTGGGTTCACAGGAATGATTGATAAAAATCGCCGTAGATAGGACTTCGTCTTTGGTTGTAGGAGAAATGTAAAAATCATCATGTATTTGTAAGTAATAATCTCCTAGTTCCTCGGCAAAGTTCTTAGTTTGTTTCCCGTCGAGAATATGACCGCTTTTTATAAATACAACTTCCTCCTTATTTATATCTTTCTTAGCAAAAAGACCTTTTCCACCTTTTTTACTTTCTCTAATATGCGTCTTTGGAGAACGCCATGAGGTTATTTGATTCATATACAAATACGGGATAAAGGCCAATATATAGGTTTGTGTATGGACAGTGTGACAGTTATGATTCATTCTCTATGGGGATAATACTGTTTTACGATGCTTAGCATATCCATAACTGGCTTTGTAAAATGTCTATCAGCCGTAGACCGTAGAAACGGTGCACCGGACATACTCACTATCACACTTTTAGGGCTATATTGTCTTGAGGCATCTATTACTTCTCTTCCTTCTGTGGAAAGATCAACGATAGCTAGTCCACATACTGTAATCCATTGCGTATATCCACTACAGCGTCTAATCCTGACTTATACCAAGAGACTAAATACTCATTTCGTTCTAGTAAGTAGACCCAAGTTTCTCCATAGTCTTGATCTTCGACTAATAAAATATGTCCTTTCATCTTATTTTGTAAGGTTTATCTAACGCTGGCTTATCATATAATACTCGTAAACCGTCTATGATCTTAACTTCAAAAGTGGATCTCTGCTTGAGAGCATAAGACACTACGGTGACGGAAGCATCGAGTAATTCAGGAATTTCGTCGGGTGTAAATCCCGCGTCTTTTGCTTCATAGATTTGGCTAGCTAGACGATACGTTATCCATTGACGGCCTACTACCCCCAAGAAACCCCGATAGGGATTTATGCAGTTATCTTCTCTGTGATGATCAACGAAAGCCGGACTAACGTCTAAAAAATAAGCCATATCCCCACTACTTATATCTAGTTCTGAAGCACGAAGAATAGCTGAAGGTTTATCTTTATACTCTTCTTTTTTCTTTTTGCTACGATCTCCAGATAAGGGCTTTAGCCCTAATTGATTAAGAACCCTACCGAAGTGAGCGTACGTAAGGGGTAATCCTTCTGCTAGATTTTCTAAGGATCGTCTCTCTCCCAATTCTTGTGCGCTTTCATATCGCTTAAGAGCATCCACCAAAACAAACAGTGAAATAGACCGTGAGCTTTCTCTTATCTTTCTAGCATTAAAATAGTCTACAGCTTTTTCATAGGCCCACCCTTCTGTTTTTGCCTGCGAGCGTAAACGTCCTCTTAATAATACGTCTAATTGTTCTAAGTGCATTCTTCGACTAAGGGCATCTTTTTCTTGAGTAGATTGTTTTCTTTCCTTTGCCCTTTCCCATAACTCGTGTTGACCCGACGCTGCAATATACTGTTGTATTGCTGGATAGGTTAGTCCCACCTCATCCCCTATGTCTTGTAATACCCACCCTTCTTCTATTAACCTATCAATCTCTGGTCGATACTTATAAGGAATTAAATCTTGAGGTAAGTCAATATCGTATTCTGCGCAAAATCTTCTTAACATACGAGGAGAGTAGCTGGTTAGTTTACATAATTCTTCTAAGGATCTTTCGCCTTTGGCTAACGCTTGAGTAATAGCTATGAGTCGTGTTTCAGTAGGTAGTTTAACAGGTCTACCCCTATGGATATTTCCTTCTGGCTGTAACGTTCCTTGTTGTAAATGATATCCTAATTGTCTACCATAAACGCATACTGTTTTGGGAGCTAATTTAAGTGTATTCGCAATACTCTCTATAGAAGTTTCTCCAGTTGCAAGTTCAGCACGAATACGATCTAGGACTTCTTCTTTAGTTCGCCATGAAGGCTCGTTTGATAAAGGTTCTACTGGACCCGGTAACGATGCTTGGTCTACTCCTGCTTGCTCTAGTTCAATAATCTTGGTTAATTGGTGTTCTAAACCGGGAATGGCCATGTCTAAATGAAATAGAATGAGCTTTTAAATCTTTTGGTTTTAGTTACTTTTAAGTAAGTATTGTGACATTCCTTCTAAACAACCGATTGATAAAATAGAGCTAGTGTTATTATTTTCCCAAATACTCTACAACCTTCTCACAAAATTCCCTCATATCCTTACCTTCAGAGTACATCTTCTTCAACTCTCGATACGCCACTTTATGATCTTCATACGGATAATTCACCCATCCCGTAAGCTTACTAATCTTTATTATAACAAGCGTCTATATCCTCTATACTCAGTTTAGGCATAGTTTAAAGAAATATCAAAAATTTTATAATGGTTACTAAATCTCTTAGATCTATGAATATTTACATAGAAGCCTATGGATGTACTGCCAACCACGATGATGGATTAATAATGGCAGGACTTTTAGAAAGAGAAGGACACACGTTAACCACCTTAGATCACGCAGAGTTAGCGATTCTTCAAACCTGTGTAGTAAAAGACACCACCAATCAAAAAATTAATCACCGACTAAATCAGATATATCAAACTAAAAAACTAATAATCTCCGGTTGTATGGCAGAGTCTCAATATCAACGAGTAAAAGAGCTATACCCCAAAGCAGGAATAATCAACACGTTTTATATTACTAAAATTAATGAAGTAGTAAGTGCACTAGATAAAGATAAACCTCTTCATTTTATAGGAAAAAGAAAAGGAGAAGTAAAAGTAGGATTACCTAAAAATTATAATGGCTTAGCAAATATTCAAATCGCTCAGGGATGTGCAAGTGTATGTTATTTCTGTGAAACCAAGTTAGCCAAAGGTCACATCCAGTCCCAGCCTATAGACGCAATAAAAGAAGAACTAAAACAAGTAGTCCTTAAAGGAATAACCCAGATTAATATAACTTCAACCGATAACGGTTGTTACGGTTTAGACTTAGGAACTAATCTTCCAAAGTTGTTAAAAGAACTAATTAATGTTCAAGGAAACTATCAGTTAAGAATAGGGATGATGAACCCCGAGCACATAAAAAAGTATATGTATGAGTTAATAGACATGTTTAAAGATCCTCGCATTTTCCCTTTTCTTCATATACCCATTCAAAGCGGAAGTAATCAAGTCTTAGAGCTAATGAATAGAAAGTACACTATAGAAGAGTGCATTAAGATAATAAACGAGTTTAGAAAAGAAATTCCTAACATTACAATAGCCACCGATATTATTGTAGGATATCCAGACGAGAAAGAAGCAGATTTTCAAAAGACCATAGAGTTTATTAAAAAAATGAATATCGAAGTCGTTAATATCTCTCGATTCAGTCCTCGACCGGGGACTATAGCCGCAAGGCTTCCACAATTAAAAACTAAAGTTATAAAAGCGCGAAGTAAAGAACTCCATGAACAGTATAAATCAAGAAAAGAAACAAGGGAAGTAGTAGTAAAATGGCTTTAGTAGAACATACCTTAATCGTAGAAGAGGTTAGGCAAGAGACGCCTACTATTAATACATTAACATTACAATTCAAAACTCCAAGACCTTCTTTTAAAACCGGCCAATATTTCTCAGTTAAATTTCAAAATAAGTACAAACCATACTCTTTATGTTCTTCAGAGCAAGAAGAATTAATTCAAACGTGCATTAAGAAAGTGGGGGAGTGCTCTAATTGGCTTACTAATTTAAAACCGGGTGAAGAGATTAAAGCAGTAGGCCCCATGGGGATATTTATTTTAAAAAAACCTATCACTGAAGATATAGTGTTTTTAGCAACCGGATCCGGTATCTCTCCTATTTATGCCATGATTAAAGATGCGTTAATCTATACTAAGGCAGAAAAGAGAATATGGCTATTCTTCGGCAACAAAACCATTAGTGAGATTCCTTATAAAAGTGAGTTAGAGAACTTAGAAAAAATATACTCAAATTTTAAATTCATACCCGTAGTAAGCAGAGAAACATTTAAAGATCAAGGCCATATTCAAGATCATTTAGATAACTATTTAGATAACCTAGAGAATAAACAGTTTTATTTATGTGGGGTAAAACCCATGGTAGAAGCAATATCGCAAGACTTAATAAGGAGGAATATAGTACATGAAAAGATCCATTATGAAAAATTCGTCTAAATCCTGCGCAGTAAAGGTAGCCTTAACGTTAGTTTTGTTACTGTTAGTAATAACGTTAACGGGATGTAATAAAAGAAATTCTGAAAGAGACATTACCGAAAATGATTCGCAAGATTTAGAAGATAACGAACCCCTATCAGAGGATGTTAACGATTTCGGAGAAGATATTGATAGTGTAGACGATCTAGAAGATTTAGAGGATCCTAATATTGATCCAGAAGAACTAGGTATCTAAATTATTTCTTTTCTTATTATTTAATATCCAATAACTCAAGTTTTAGAATAATAAATTTTAAAAATTAAAGGGATTTATCCCTTCTTTAAAACAGCGTCCGCTTTATCTAACTTACTCCATGTAGCGTCAAAAATATTCTCTAACGCACCAGCAAAGAAAGGGGTATTTACCCACACGCCTATATCATAACTAGGGTGAACGTCCTTGTCATCAATTACCATAAACAATATCTCTTTTCCATCAATGATACAGAATCGTGCATCAACACCTTGTAAGTTACGTACATCAGCATACTTCATCACTTCTTTTACTGCATCTTTAGTTTCCGCAGTAATCGGTGCGGCAATCTTAACCGATACATTCTTTTTAGATAACTTACTTAAAACCGGTCCTAAGGCTTCAACTTTTCTTAAAAATCCCTTAGAGGTTGTAGCAATCGTAACCGATTTTTCCGCATTTCTTAACATCATTTCCAAATGCGCGTATAAATTATGTCTACCACGTAACGCCCCAGATAAATCGGCAGGCTCAACAAATTCAATTCCTTGTTTATGCAAATTAGTTAACTCTCGAATTACATCAGCATTAGTAACATCACGTAGTCGTTGTACACTCTTTTCCGCGTCATCTCTAATATTTCTTTTAACCCGTTCAACAACTTCTTTAGGTTCAATCGCCAAATATTTTATTGGTTTACCTAACTTCATAATGACAAACCCTCTTTTTTCTAAGGATTCTAATACATCATAAGCTCGAGAACGAGGAACATCACCGATATCACTTAATTCACCGGCCGTAGAAACACCTCGAGATAACAATGCAGTCCAAATCCTCACTTCATATAAATTCAAACTAAAAACGTGTCGTAGTTTACTTAAAAGATCTTCATTAACAATCATTCTATTCCCCTCCACGGGATACACCCCTCTTTTTTAATATTTTATTTGTCACTACAAGTAAATATACACTATGTAAGAATAGTAATATACTCCTATATAAAGATTCTTGTTATCAAGTAATTACTTTTTTCCTTTTTGTGAGTAGTATATTTTTTTAATGTCCTCTAAAGTATTAATTTCCTCCACAGTCTTTTCATTTCCTCTCTCCCGTAACACTCGGGGAAAACGTAATCCATATCCGGAAGTATAACTCGAGCTTTTTTGAATTTCTTCATAAGCAACTTCTAAAATAATTTTAGGTTTGAGGGTAACTTCTTTTCCTTTTTGAGATAAAATTAACGGTTTAAGTAAATGAGTTAAGGTTTGATAGGTTAGTCCTTCTGATTTTTCTTTTATTCCCGTAGATACTTTTCCCACCTCTTTAAGTTCTCCTCGATGGTTACAAGATAACATAAAACTAGTTAGCCACCCGCCCCGTTTACCTGTTCCGTATTCCGCTTTAGTAATAAGTAAGTCTAATGGTTCTAAAATAGACTTAAGTTTCATCCAACCCCCCACATAACGACCAGGCCGATATAAGGAATTTAAGTTCTTAACCATCACCCCTTCAAGTCCTTCTTTTAAAGCTTTCTTATAAAAAAGATCTGCCTCTTTAATAGAAGAAGTCACTAGTTTTTTAGTTAAAACAACGATAAACTTTTTCTCCTTAACAATTTTTTCAAGAATAGCGCGTCTCTCTTTTAAAGACAGGTTATAAAGACTATCTCCATTATAATAAAGCAAATCAAAAACATTTAGTTCAACTGGAAATTGTTTAGCCATTGCAGTGATATCATACTTTCTTTTTATACGTTGAGAAATAGTTTGAAAAGGCAAATATCTTTTCCCATCATGAGCAACAACTTCACCGTCAATAATAAAACTGTTTGCCTTAATAGATTCTACTGCCTTAATAACATCGGGAAACTGTTTAGTTACATTCTCTTGAGTTCTTGTATAAATAGCAACATGGTGATCATAGCTAAGGATAATCGCCCTAAATCCGTCTAGTTTGTATTCAAGTTGAACCGGACTGCCTAATGCCTTAAACGTCTCTTCAAAATTAGTAGCGATTAACGCAAGTTGTACCTTCATGGGGCGAGTTGGATCAAGAGTAACCTCACTCAATTTGTTTTCTTTAGCTAACATTGCCACTTCCCCATAATCCACTAGTAAATTATACGCACCCTCTACCACCGAAATATCTTGCTTGAACGCTGAAGCGATTGCATCTCTTACTACACCTCCCGCTACACCAATTCTTAAATCTTCTAATCCCGTTCTTACGATAAAACGAGCTTCTAAGGGCGTGGCAGAAGTGAGTAACTCGGTAAGAAGTAGTAACTTTTTTTGTACCGTTCCCTCCCCCCCTAAAAGGGTTAAATGCTCAAAGTTAGTAATTACTTTTTTAACGGTAAGAGAACTATTAAACAAGGTTTTTTGTTTCTTTTTATCAATAAACTCTTGTGCAACCGCGCCAAGATCTCCCTTCTTAGCCCATTCTTTTTCGATTAACTCTTGAGAAATTCCTGTAGCAGAAGAAATAGCTTTTAAGAGTATTCGAGACGATACCCCTAGTTTACGCTCATCAAAATCAGGAAAAACCCTTCCTTGCAAAAGATAAACTATTTTTTTTAATTCTTCTTTCTCTATAGTTTTAAGAAAATTAGCTAATATAGAAACTTTCTCTAAGCGTTTACTAGTGTTTTCTAATTGTTGATAACACTCTACTAGCGTTTGATAGTGCATAGGAAAATTTATATAGCATAGGATTTAAAGATTGTGGTATGGATATAGATCAAGTATTAAAAGAGAAAACCTATAAACGTTTTCTAGATAAACCCATTCAACCAAATCAACTATCGTCTATTATAGACGCAGGTATGCACGTTCATGGGGCAGGAAATATTATCAGTTGGCATTTTCTTATTATTGATAGTGAAAAGGTAAAAAAAGATCTTCTACCCTATTGTTATAATCAACGGTGGATGCTCCAAGCACCAGTATGGGTAATGGTGTTAGTAAGCACCGAAGAGTCAAACAAATTCTTTAAAGAAAAAGCAGAATCTTTCGGTAAACAAGATGCCATGATGGCCATTCAAAATATGCGTTTAAAAGCAGCTTCCTTTAAAGTAGGTAGTTATCTAATAAGATCTTTTAAAGAACCAGAAATAAAAGATGTTTTAAGAATACCTGAAGACTTAATCTTAGAAGGAATTATAGTACTGGGTCATCCAAAAGGAATCGGTCAAAGTATAAGTAGGTATAGAACCGACCAAGTAATCTCCTTTAACCGTTTTGGTGCACGAAAAATAGACAGTTTATTTCCTCTTAAAAAATCGATTAGTGAAGCATGGAGCAAAGTAAAAAGATCCTTAAAGAAAAAAGATGTCACTCCTTAAAACGTATCACCAACCATTTCTCCATATTGAAATAAAAAATTTCTTGCCCAAAAAGAACGCGCTAAAGCTATTAAATGCCCTAGTAAAAGAACCATTGTATCTTAAAGAGTCAGATTTATTTAAGTTTAAACAAACTAAGGACCTATCTACATCAAATAGCACTCAAGAGTTCATTAAAGCCTTAAAAGATAACCTAACTAACATAGAAAGAATAACGAATCACCCATTAAATCCTAATAAAATAGATACTTCTGTCACACAGTATGAAGATACAGATTTTTTATTATGTCACGATGATAAGTTAGAAAAGAGGGGGGTGGCTTTTATGTATTATTTATCCACCCTAAAAGAAAAAGACGGTGGATGCTTAAACCTATATAAAACAAAGAATCGTGCTCCTAGAAAAGTTATGAAAAAAATTTATCCTTCCTTTAATACCCTCATAGTCTTCCCGGTTACGTCATTCTCATTTCATGCAGTAGAAGAAGTAATAAGTAATAAAAAAAGAATTACCTTAAGTGGGTGGGTTTATGAGAATTAACCCTTACTATCTTATTAACAAAGAAAAAATTAAGAAAACCTTCCAAAAAGAAGGAATAGTTCAACTTACTAATTTTTTAGAAGAAGAAAGCTACTTAGCGTTAAAGAAACAGTTAAAAGGGCTAAAATACAAAAAGCATTATAATCCAGAGAGTTATTATTATTCTAAATCCCGTATTAAAGTATCCTCTCAATTGGGTATCTTTCTAGCAGATATAACGTCTAAAGAGAAATTAAGCCTAGAATGTCTAAAGTTAACCAAACGAAATTATGTACTTCTCCATGCAACCATAAAAGAAACACACCCTGTAGAAATAGTTCTAAACGTAACCGACGACGAGAATCTAGAAGGGGGTGGAAAGGTAGTATACACAAAAGGAAAAGGAGACTACTATAAACTTCCTTCAATAAAAAATAGTTTAAGTTTAGTTAAAAAGGGTAGAGTACATCGATTTATTTCCTATGTAAATCATAAGGCTATGTCAACGAGGTACATTTTACTAGGAAAATTAAGATAGTTCATTTTCTTGGTACCACACCACCGTTCTTTTTATCCCTTCTTCGATATCAAGAGTGGGTTCCCAGTTTAAAAGTTGTTTAGCTTTAGAAATATCTGCATAAGTAATAGAAACGTCGGCGTAAGGAAGATCTAAGTACTTAACCTTCGCAGACTTACCAATATATTGTTCTAATAGTTTTAAAACATAACGTATTTTAACCGGTTTAGAATTACCAAGATTTAAAAGAGAGTATCCTCGTAGGTCAAAGCATCTCATAACCCCTTCAACGATATCTCCAACATACGTAAAATCTCTTGCAACTTCTTCATCTCCAAAGACAGATAGTTCCTTATCCTTAAAAATTGAATCAATCCAAAGGTACATCATCATGTCTGGCCTATTTCGAGGACCATAGGCAGTAAAAAACCTAAGCATGGTCACATCAAAATAGCGCGAATAATAACTGCCAAAAAGTTCAGTAGACTTCTTAGTAGCCGCATAAGGAGACACCGGACTATCTACCGCATCAATTTCAGAAAAGGGTAATTTTTTATTATTACCATACACGCTACTACTAGACGCCGCTATAACCTTCTTAATCTTAAATTCTTTTGCTAATTCAAAGATATTCATCGTTCCATGTACATTAACGTCTTCGTAAAGTAGGGGGTTTTCTATAGACGCCCGTACTCCCGCTCTAGCTGCCAAATGGATAATGGCAAAAAAAGTAAATCTCTTAAAAATATTCTTTAACGCGTCTATATCGGTAATATCTACACAAAAGAAATGAAAGTGAGGATTTCCTAAATTTAAATGAACGTTCCCTAATTTCTTATTAACTGCATAATAATCATTTAAATTATCAATGGACACCACAGTATAGCCCTCTTTTAGTAGTCGGTCGACCACATGGCTCCCAATAAAACCAGCGCCACCCGTAACCAAAATTGTATCCATTTAAAGAAGAAAAAGTGAGAGTTAATAAGGGTTATTACTATTCATTATAACATTCTCTTAATACCTCACCGTCTTTCCCCTTACGTAAACGTTCAAGTACTCTTTCTTTAATTTGCCGAACATATTCTTTTGAAATTCCATATTCCCTTCCCAGCTGAAGTAACGTGTGTTCTTCTTCTCCATCCAAACCATAATATAAACAAATTATAGATCTTTCCCGAGGGGTTAAACGAGAAAGGCCTCTTTCTATCAATCTATGTATATCCTCTTTATTTAAAGAATCTAAGACATCATTATCCCCACTAGGAAGAGAAGACCCTAACGTATCTCCATTATTATTAAGAGCGTCAAGAGAAATGGGTGTATTAAGTAAAGACATATCTCTTAGATAATCCTCTACATCAGCATACCCAAGTTCCATCGCAACCTCTTCGTCCATCAATTTTCTTTGGTAGAGACGTTCAAGACGCGTTCTCCCCTTATAAGCCTTAAGAACCCTTTGAAATTTATAAACGGGCAACCGAATGGTTCTACCTTGATCTGTAAGTGCATCGTCCATAAACGACCGAATCCACCCTACCGCATAAGTGGAAAATCTTACTCCCCTAGCCCCATCAAATTTCACACTTGCCCTATGCAAACCAAGGTTACCCTCTTGAACAAGATCATCCAAAGAAAGTCCTCGGTTAAGGTATCGTTTAGCAATAAGTATAACTAATCGTAAATTAGCTTCCATTAAGGATTGAATCGCAGTGTCATCCCCGCTATCGCGACGTCGCGCCAATTCTATTTCTCTATAACGATCAATTAAAGGATAATCAATAATTTGGTCAATATACGTACGAAAACCTTTTTCTTGAAAAGAACCATAGTTCATAATTAACCCCCTAAATACTCTCTTAATGCAGTTGTTCTTCCATTTCTTCTTAACTGTTTAAGTGCTTTTTCTTTAATTTGTCTAATATTTTCCCTAGTGCATCCAAAACGATCTCCTATTTCCCGAAGGTTACATTCTTCTTCTCCAATCCCAAAATATAATCGGAGTACGATACGTTGCTGATCGGGTAAAGAGGAAAGTAACGCCTTTATCTCACTTTGCATAAATGCATGGTTTAATTCTTCCAGAGGATCTATTGGGTCACCGTTAGAAATACAATCTATTAAAACGGTATCTTCGTCTACCATAAAGTCTAAAGAAAAGTAAGGTAATGCCAAACCCCTATTAATAGCCGTCCTCTCTTCACTAATTCCTAAATTCCCTGCAACTTCCCCATCACTAGGCTCTTCTCCATGGTGGTGTTTATATAAACTCATAAACTTTCTTTGTCTATGAATCTCTAGGGATCGATTCTGTGGAACTCGTACAATGCCATCCCCACAATCATAGATATAATGTAAAATACTTTGACGAATCCACCATACGGCATAAGAAATAAACTTAAACCCCATAGTTTCATCAAACTTATGGGCCGCTTTAATTAGCCCAACATTTCCCTCTTGTACTAAGTCCTCTAAAGGAATTCCAGAAGAAACAAATTGATTAGCAATTTTCACGACAAAACGTAAGTTAGAGGTTACTAATTGTTCATAAGCAGCGTGATCTCCTTCCCTACCTCGTCTTGTTAAATCAACTTCTTCTTCTCTAGTTAATAAAGGAATAGCACTAATTTCCGCACTATAATGTCCCAAATCTCGGTTTGAGTTTGAGTATACCATCTAAAAAGAGTAAGATAAAAATTAATAAACCTTGTGGTAGAGCAAACTTTAAATAGCCAGTAGAACTAGAAAGTAAAATGCCGGACTACACAATAACCCCTTGGGAAGTTAAGGGTAATATCGATTATGATAAAATCATTAATGATTTTGGAGTATCTAGAATCGATACAAAGATACTAGAACGACTAAAAAAACATACTAAAGAGATCCATCCATTTTTAAGACGCAACATATTTTTTGCCCATAGAGACTTAGATTTTATTCTAAATGAATATGAAAAAGGAAACAAATTTTTCTTATATACCGGTAGAGCTCCGTCAGGTCCCGTCCATATGGGCCATTTACTTCCATGGATATTTACTCAATGGTTACATGAAAAATTTAAGGTAGATTTATGGTTTCAAATCCCCGACGAAGAAAAGTTCTTAATGAAAGAAGGATTAACCTTAGAAGATACTCATTTTTATACTAAAGAAAATGTACTAGACATTCTAGCATTAGGGTTCGATACCAAAAAATTACATTTTTTAATTGATACTCGAGATGCGGGAATAATGTATAAAGAAGCAATAAAAGTAGCAAAAGAAATTAAATTTTCTCAAGTAAAAGCAGCGTTTGGGTTTACCGACCAAAATAATATTGGTGCGATTTTCTATACTGCCATGCAAGCAGTTCCCACATTTCTTCCGTCGGTTTTAGAAAATAGAAAAATTCCATGTTTAATCCCTCATGCCATTGATCAAGATCCTCACTTCAGACTCAGTAGAGACGTCCTTCCAAAATTAGGTTTTTATAAACCTGCCTCAATTCAATGTCGTTTTCTTCCAGATTTACGGGGAATTAAAACACATGGAAAGATGTCCGCATCTTTAGGTACAGAAGGAACTATTTTTACTACTGATACCCCAGAAAGTGTTGCAACTAAAATCCATAAGTATGCTTTCTCCGGTGGAAAAGATACCATAAAAGAGCATCGGGAAAAAGGTGGAAACCCGGATATTGATGTATCCTACCAATGGTTAACCTTTTTAGAGCCTTCGGACAAAAAGCTTGAAAAGATCTATCACGACTATAAATCAGGAGCTCTCTTAACTAAAGAGTTAAAAGAAATATTAATAAAGACATTAAACCAATTTTTAGAACAGCACCAGAAAGCGCGTGAAAAAGCAAAAAAAGATCTTAAGAGATTTAAGATAGAGTAAAAGGAGGTGAAAAATGATGATGTACGGATGCCAAAAGTGTTCAAGAATAGCAGGAGTGATCATTTTAGTATTAGGTGTATTATTCTTGTTAAAAGACTTCAACGTATGGGGATTTTGGGGCATTTCATGGTGGACAGCTCTCTTTATTGTGGGGGGAATTGTTACCTTAGCTAAATGTAGTTGTAGTGACTGTCAAGCTATGTGTGGAATGTCAACTAAGAGAAAATAACCATTTTTTTCTTTTTTTTCTTTTTATAAAGAATTAATTAATTTATATACTTCACACATAGATGTCCGATGGGTAGTGGAAGAATAAAAAGTGAGACTGTTACCTCACGTGTTTTGTTTCCCACACCCTAAGTTTTCGCCTTAGGAAGCGTAGCCAAGTGTAGCTACAACGCATTTTCTAATCCACTATATCTGCCGTCGCTAAACGACCGATTCATTCCTTAGTGACCTTGTAGCGCTTTTTAGAAAATGCACTATAACTATTGCTTAGTAGCAAAAAGTTTATAAAGCCTAATCGTTCTAATTCTTTCATGAAAAACGCTCTTAAAATCCTGCCAAATCTAGGGTTAAGCCTCTTAGTAGGATGCAGTACCCCTCAAATTTCACCACCCCAAGACTCCCTTTCCCCTCAAGAACCCGCTAAAGAATATTCCGTGCCCTTTAATGCAGACAATATAGTAGAATTAAGAAAATGTTTAGAAGAAACAGTACCCCAAGCAGATCTTTTTTTAAGTGAACGGTTACATCTATACTTAGCCAGTTTAGTTCCGATTACTCAAGAAGAAATCCAAGCATTACTGAACGAAAAAGTTAGAATCAAAAGATATTGGGGAGATAAACGAGTAAAGGCAGTAGAGGTTAATAGTGCAGATAATTATACCCCTATAGAATCACACCGAGGACAAGTAGAAAAACTACTAAACTTAATGATAGACGACGGTTTAATTAAAGAAGATCTATATTTCAGAGAAAAAAACGGAAATTCTTACAGACTAAATGATCCTTCATGGAAAAAGTATGGCGCAGGATATAGTTTAAGACCGAGTATATTTGAGTCGATTCTTCGTACAGCAGCATGGGATAGCGGAAACTATAGGGAAATACCGCCCACAGAGATAGTTAGTACCGAAGAGGGTCCTAAACCATTTGAAGAGGTAGTCAATAGAGTCTATAAGGAGTTAGAATTATACAAAATGCCAAAAGATTCTCTTATGGCAACGGATTTAGACCCACAAGTAGTTAGGAATTTAAAAGATTCGAAAGTAGAATACCTTTCACATGGCGTGGTAACCTATGGCTTATACGAAGAAAATCATCCAGATGGTGCAACACAACAAAGAATGCAAAATCTATACAAAATAGTACGAGACGAATTGGCTCTAGAAATAGCTACAGCTCATCCAAGACCCCGTCATTTAGGCCACTATTTAGAAACGTTAGCCAGAACCGCAGAAACCTTTTCTATAGATATAACAAAAGATCGTCCCTTAATAGAACAAGCGATAAAATTAACTACAACTATCCTCCTTTTAAGAAACGATACAACGCCAGAAGTTCCAGGACTATTCGGTATAATCGAAAGCTACACCCATGCTCTCATAGGGGTAGAAAAAGCCTATGAATTACTTCAATAGCCCCGAGAATAGCCCATCACGGACAAGTAAATAAGTTATCACTTTACAATAGCGTCATATAGAAAGCTTTATAAAGCAGAACCTCACCTCTAAACGTAGAGGGGTAGAAAGGATAGGAGCAAAAAACCATGATTGTAAAAGAAGATTTCCTCAATAACTTACGAGCAGCCTTTAATTTAAATATTTACGAAGCCAAAATTTGGACCGCATTACTCTCAAAAGGAGTAGCCACCGCAGGAGAATTAGCGGATATTAGTAACGTTCCTAGGTCCCGTTGTTATGATGTATTAGAGTCCTTAGAAAAAAGAGGGTTTGTGGTTATGAAATTAGGTAAACCAATAAAGTATATTGCCGTAGAGCCTAGAGAAGTGATCCATAGAGTAAAAAAAGAAATTCTTTCTCAAGCAGACTCTCACGCCAAGTCTATAGAAGAAGTAGGAAAAACCGATATGTTTTCGGAATTAAACTTACTCTTTACCAATGGTATTAATCATATTGATCCTACAACCGTATCCGGCATTATAAAAGGAAGAAATAATATCTATAACCATATGGAAGCTATGATTAAAGAAGCAAAAGAATCCGTTACCTTAGTAACGAGTTCGCAAGGATTAACCAAAAAATCCGATAACCTTAGATTTTTATTTAAAAAGTTAAAAGATAAAAAAGTTAAGATTAAAGTCATGGTGCCCTTCACCAAAGAAACCGAAGCAGTTATAAAAGATTTAGAAGCGTATGCAGAAGTAAAAAATGCAACAAAAATTCAAGGAAGGTTTCTAATGATTGATAACGAACAAATGATGTTTATGATTAACGAAGAGGGTAAAGTGCATGATAGTTATGATATAGGCGTATGGGTAAATACACCCTTTTTCGTAAGTGCGATGCAAGGCCTGTTTGATACCACGTGGGGAAAATTATAAAGATGGATACAAAAACTAAAGAATCAATAGATGAAGTGACACAGGCTTTATGGGACGAAGCGACCGAACAAGTAAGAACAACCGGAAAAGATATAGTACCTTCTAGGGAAGCCATTTTCTTAAGATACGGATATTTAGTTACACAATACTTAATTGAGCCATATAGGCCACAAAGAGATAGTGGTTCAATAGATGAACAATATCTAAAAAATGATCCACACGAAATATATAAAAAATTATTCTGTTAAAAAATGACTAATAAAGAACCCACCTATAAAGTTAGAAAAGACGGAGAATCCTTAACCGCACGGTTAATAGAGGTACCACAACAAATAGAAATTACCTATATAAATGAATTGGGACATTCTCAAAGAGGGGTATATCGAAACGGAGGTGAGATCGCTCTTAACGTTAGAGAACTTTGTCGGTATGGCTTAATTGAAGAAGATAAATCTTTTCTTCCGGGATACGCACTTGCCTATGAACGATTAGGCCCAGCCTTAAGAGAACAAATTCCACCCGAGTGGCATCCCGCCTTAGGAGATTGGCTCAAAGCCAAAAAGTAAATCTCCTACCTAGTGCCTAAACCTTCTCCGAAGTTAATAAAGATAGTTTTATATAATAGTAATTTTAACCACTATAAAATAATTAATAGATACTTCCTTTCTTTTTAGAAATCTTTATATAATCAAACAACGAAAAATTCCCAATGAAAAGAGTGGTAAAAGAACAAAAACCGTGGCTTTTATTGGTGTTGGGATTAGCGAGCATAACCTTAATCGGTCTTTCTATTGATCAAGGACCGCATAATGCCCAGTTTTCTCCAGGAGCCATTACACCCGTATCCTTTCTTCCCGCCTACTGGATTTCAGCCAGTTTACTATTAATCGCCGGAATTACCATTGGAATTTCTGTATTCGAGGTGAGGCGTGACCGTTAACAAACCCACAGAGCGATGGCTTGCAGTCCTGGTGATTTCAATAATCGTATTTGTAATTACCCTATCGATTCTTTCTAATGAATTTCAGTCTTCGCCGAGTGTAGAAGCACTCGTAAATACCCCCAGCATAGTCACTCAAACCACTCTATCAATCGCTTATTTATCATATATCATGTTTATTGTTTCCGGTATATTTATTTCATATCATCTAAAAAACCAAAAACGTGCTTAGAAATATTTATATAGGGTAAAATAAGATAACCTAACATGGATGTACATAGTTTAGCAGAGTCTCTTAACCCCCAAGAAAGAATTCTTCTTCCTTTACTAAAATTTTCCCAGTTACTAGAAGAGATAAAAACTAGTTTGTCTAAAGACGAAATATTACGCACTCTACAACTTTTAGAGAATAAAAAATTAATTACTACTCAAACAATGGTAGACGAAACTATCATTAATAATTACGACAATGAATTTCTTCCCGAAATAAGATTATTAAAAGCAATTGAAAATAAACCCTTAACGATTTCAGAAGTTAAAGAAAGAAGAGATCTAGACGAAAACGAGTTCTCCGTAGCCATGCGACTAAAAAGTGACCATTGCATCCAGATACTAAATGGAAAAATAGAAATAACTCCGAGTGGAAAAGAGTACCTAAAAAACTCCTTAACACTAAAAAAAATAGATAGAACGGTTAACGTCAACAATTACCAAGTAATGTTAAGACTATTACCAAAAAAGGATTCAACTCTAACTAAAGAAGAAAAAGAAGTAATAGATAAAATGAAGCAAAGGGGGGTTTTAATAAAAGTCAAAGTTGAAAAAAATATCACGATTAAACTAACAGAGTTAGGAAAGCAATTACAAAAAGTAAAATTAGAAAATAATTTAATAGAAAGCGTTACTCCGTTTATTATAAAAAATTATCAAAATCAAAAGTTTAGACGGTACGATATTCAAGCGCCCGTTCCAAGAATATACGCAGGTAGAAGGCATTTTGTAAACGAGGCTACAGAGTATATAAAGCGAATTTGGTTAGACTTAGGTTTTAAAGAGATGCAAGGAAATTATATTCAGCCATCCCTATGGAACTTCGATGCTTTATTTCAGCCACAGGATCATCCCGCAAGGGAAATGCACGACACATTTTTTATGAAAGAAAACGCAAAAAAACTTCCTAAAGAAATAGTAGCAAGAATAAAAAGAGCACATGAAGAGGGGGTCGCAGAAAGTAAAGGTTGGCAATACTCGTGGCAAGAAAGTGAAGCGAAAAAAAACGTGTTAAGAACCCATACCACTTGCCTATCTGCAATAACCTTAGCTAACTTAAAAGACAACGAAATCCCTGCAAAGTTTTTTTCCGTAGGTAAAGTGTTTAGAAATGAAACGCTAGATTGGAAACATTTGTTTGAATTCGATCAAAGCGAAGGTATCGTAGTAGATCCTAACGCAAATTTCAGGCATCTTCAAAGTTATTTAAAAGAATTCTTCAACAAAATGGGATTTACAAAAGTAAGGTTTAGGCCAGGTTATTTTCCTTATGTAGAGCCAGGTTTAGAGTGTGAAGTCTATAACCCCATAAAAAAACAGTGGGTAGAAATAGGAGGGGCAGGAATATTTCGGCCAGAGGTAACAATTCCTCTTCTAAAAAAAGATATCCCCGTTCTTGCATGGGGGATAGGGTTAGGAAGATTAATTATGGAATATTATGAAATCCATGATTTAAGAGAATTTAATAAAAACGATCTTAAACAGTTAAAGGAGATAAAGCTGTGGTTAAAATAAAATGCCAACCGTAAATTTAAATAAATCCATACTAGAAAAACTTTTAGGTAAAAAGTTACCTGAAGAAAAGTTAAAAGAAAGAATTGCCATGTTAGGAACAGACTTAGAAAAAATTGAAAAAAACGAAATAGTAGTAGAAGTGTTTCCTAATAGGCCTGACATGCTGTCCGAACAAGGATTCGCGCGAGCATTATCGTCTTTTTTAGGAATACATATCGGATTAAAAGAGTACACCGTAAAAAAATCAGGATTTAAAGTCATAGTAGATCCTAACGTTACGATGCGACCCTACACCGTATGCGCTATCGTAAAAAATCTTACTTTTAACGACCAAAATATTAGAAGTATTATGCAAATTCAAGAGAAATTAGCAACGACACATGGAAGAAACAGAAAAAAATCCGGGTATGGTATTTATCCCTTATCTAAAATTAATTTCCCTGTGCATTACATCGCTAAAGATCCTAAAGAAGTAAGTTTCCATCCACTAGGAATGAGTAACAGTATTAACGCCATAGACATAGAAAAGTTACATCCAAAAGCAAAAGAATACGCCCACATAACTAAAGGGTGGAAAAAATATCCTTTTTTTATAGATAATAAAGGCAACATTATGTCCATGCTCCCGTATACTAATTCGAAAGAGACAGGGTTAGTAGATCAAACCACTAAAGAAGTGTTCATCGAGTGTTCAGGCACAGAGTTAAAGAATGTAGAGTTAGCGCTAAATATCTTAACTACTACTTTAGCCGATATGGGGGGAGAGATTTATAGTCTAGAAATAGTATACAAAAATAAAACGATGGTTACTCCAAATTTCACCCCAGAAAAAATGGAATTAGATGTGCAATATGTTAACAAAATATTGGGGCTTTCATTAGATAAATCACAAGGTATCAGCTTATTAAAAAAAATGGGTTTTGGTTATGAGAATAATAAAGTATTAGTTCCTTCATGGAGGGTAGATATTTTACATCCAATAGACTTAGTAGAAGATATAGCCATTGCATATGGGTACGAAAATTTTAAAGAAGATATTCCTAACGTAGCAACGATAGGAGAAGAAGATCCTATGGAAAAATTCAAAAATAAATTAGCGAACTACTTAATAGGACATGGGCTAATAGAAACCTCCTCGTATTATATTGCTAATAAAGAACAACAAACCACATTAATGGATATAGAGTTACCCGTGGTAGAAATAGCAAATCCACTGAATATAGAATATAATATAGGCAGATATTGGTTAATCCCAAATCTACTCGAGATATTAAAAGAGAATAAGCAATATGGGTATCCTCAAACTATCTTTGAAATGGGAAAAGTTTTTACTGCCCAAGAAACAACGAGTTTAGCCATAACACTAGCGCACCAAAAAGTAACCTTCACCGAAATAAAACAAATATTAGATGCATTAACTCAAAGGTTAGGGTTAGAGTATTCTTTAAAAGAAACAGAACACCGATCGTTTATTGTAGGAAGAAGTGCAGTAATCTTAATTAATAATAAAAATGTGGGTATATTAGGAGAAATCCATCCTAAAGTGTTAAATAATTTTTCCTTAGAAACCCCCGTAGCCGCGTTAGAAATAAATATATCAGAATTATTTAATCAAATTTTGTAAGGTACAAAACAACAGAAGGCATTGTAGTCTTATTACTCTAGGAGATAGATACCCTTGCCGAACAAGTACATTCTAGACTCAAAGTTCTTCTGCCCTAGCAAAAGTCTTATTAAGCTAATCTTCCTTTATTAGTCATGCAAATAAGGTTTACAAGCCATGCAAAAGAAAGGATGAAAAAAGAAAAATAACCAGAGAAGAAATTGAGTTGGCTTTAAAGTCTCCAGATAAAACGAGAAAAGAAAACGGAAAATATATTATTGAAAAGGTTATCGGTCGAGCAAAAATTGAGGTAGTTTACGAAAAAGATAAATATTTAAAGGTTATAACTATCTATTATATATAAACATGAAAATAACATTTGATAAAGAAGCGGACGCAATGTACATCGAAATAAGCGATGAAAAATTTTCTAAAAACAAAAAAATAGATAACGAAACAATAATAGATTTAGATAAAAATGGAAAAATTATTGGTATAGAATTACTTAATGTTAGTAAAAGGATGACAAAAGATTTTCTTTCTGATATAAGGGTTCAGAACCTAGTTTCTATTTAAAAATACAAGATTAGTAAACAAATTATGGCTTATCTATTATAAACATAAGAAAGTATAAATATTTAAAAAATAAAAAAGTTTTATTCGGTTCCTATACCCGTATCCTTACAAGCCACACCACATTGATTAAAATCACCAAATATGTCATCCAGGTTTTCTTCAAGCGCATAGTAAGTAGTTCCATTCTTTAGTTCTAGCGTCACACATCGAGTATGCGACTGAGAAATAATCGAAACTTTTCCTTCATTTAATAAGTTAATCGCTTCCTCATACGAAATTCTAGGTTCCAAACAAGTGCCATCACTAGGAACGTTATCTCCGTCACTAGGTACGGTGTCTTCAGTAGGCGGAAGACTATCCTTCGATGCAGTACATCCGACTAATAACACCATGGCTATCACCAATACAAGGTGTAAATATTTCATAACACAACCCAAAGATACATCTTTATAAAACTATGGATTTTTTAGTTATACCCTAAAAAGTATATATCCTAGTATATAATTCTATATTCAAAATAAATCCGTTTTGTAAATTCTATTACTCGTTCTGCATATTCTCTATCTAAAACGGGTCCATAGTAAAGCATCCCGTTTCTAAAAAATCTTAATTGATCTGCAAATTGGACATCTCTCTCATCAAAACCTAAAACCCGCATATAAGATACTTCCGCTTCATGAGCTCCAAAACCAGAAGTAGTATAACCTTCCAAAAGCATTTTTGCTCTTATAAGCTCCATCAATATGTCATAACCGGGCTTTACAAAAAAATTAGCATTAACCTCATTCAACTTTATCTTTTGTATCATTTCTAATAAATTATTATAGCTATTTTCAGACTCTTTAATCAGAAATTCTGCTCTTGATTTGTCTATACTTTACTTTTTTACCGTATTCTCTTTTAAGAATTCCTCAAATTTTCGTATTGCTTTCATAGCTCAACTCCTCCAACGAGCATAATTCCATTACATAAGTTTTCTTTCAAATGCTTATGAATATTTTTGAAGGAATCATAAAAATTTATGTTTATCTTTCTCTCCAACAATTTCTCGTAAAGGATTATATTTATTAGTTTATCTTTCCTCCCAATTACGGCAATATCTATATCTGAATTAGTTATGTCTTCTCCTCTCGAATAACTCCCAAATAAGATTATAGTTGCTCCAGCAAATTCTTTTTCCAAAAAGTCTGCTAAACCAGACTCATAAATTTTTTTTAAGTTATCGACTCTTTTAAGTTGCATTACTTTATGATAGTCCCTCTTTAGTTCAATAGACCATCTTTTTGTTTCTTTGTCCTGCTTTAAGTTAATGAGGTTTTCCTCTTCCATTTCTGGTAGTGCTTTCATTACCGCGGGAGGCGATACTCCTAATAATTTTGCAATTTGCCTTTGATTTAATGAATTTCCTGCTTTCACAAATAAAAGACTTAAAATTTCCTGTTGAAGGATAGTTAACCTTAGTTTATGTATATTTACCATAGTTAATTGATATTTACTTAAGTTTATATAGCTTTTGGTGTATATCCTGCAATCATATTTTTTCTAGAGAACCTATAGAAAATAAAAACTATGCTCTTTCAGTTATGAGTTTTTAACCGTTTAAGTGATTACCGTTAGGCTATTTTGTGGTCACCACCCTAGAAATTCTTATTTAAACACAAAAAACCAGTTACTTTTAAAAAAAAGAAAATGAGTACGTTTAACAATCTACAAGAATTAAAGGAACAAACATTTCATCATCACTTACCCCACCATGTGTCCCTTTATAAAATTTATTTGGTTTTTTATAATTTGCAAGTTTATCCTTTAAGATATAGTTTTCTTTCATTACTAAAACATAGTCACCTACTCTATCAATTAATTTTTTATTCGGCTTTCCTAGCCCATAAAGATTATCTTTAATTAGTTGTTCACCTATAAAACACCAACAATATTTTGACAGTTTAGCTTTTACAATTTTTTCAAATTCTTTTACTTTGCTTGGTCTAACAAAACAATCTCTTACTCTTGGTTCTCCTGCAAGAGGGATAGTTAAGCACTCTTTCAAACCAGCAATGTTTTCCACCCAGATTTCTGTTTTTGGGGTTACATCAATTAAACCATGATCTGCAACAATAATTAATCTTGTATTGGTTCCCTTGATAGATATAGACAAATTTTTCATCCGTTTATCAAAATCTAAAAAAAGATCATTAACTTTTTTACTATTAATTCCCTCTTTATGGGCCAACGCATCTAACTCCGGAAGGTAAGCATGAATGAATCTCATCTTGGGTGATTTCTTTTTGATTAATTCTTTTAATTTGGTAAATGTATTTATGTATGTTTTGGTTGGGATAACTTCCGCATCTTTGGAAACATAACGGGTAAAGGGGCTATTAGAGAATTTTTTGTCAATTAATATAAAACATTTTTCATTAAATCCTCTATGGAATGATTTAATGTCCATAATTTGATTCATTTCAAATTTTGATTTGGATAAAGAGTCTCCCTTATACCGTGGAGTAAAAGGTAAAATTGCGGTTATTGCTCCAATTTCTTTAAGATTAATATCCCAGCCAGTAAGTGCATGTTGTTGTGGCGGGTAGCCAACTAAAAAAGAAGTATTTGCACATACAGTAGTGGTTAAAAAGGTAGAAGTCATTTTGGAGTTGAGGTTTTTTAATAAAAATGAATTTTTTTGTTTTCTCAAATAGTTATATCCTAGTCCATCAACAATAATCAAAACAACATTCTTGAATTTTTTTAGTTCGTCGGAATTTAATGAAACAAGTTGAGAATAGGCATGTTTTTGTCCAAAGCTATTTGAAATAGAACTCATTAAATTAATAATACTATTTCCTTGATAATCAGGTAAATTAAATTCATACATAATAGTAGACTGGAGATTGTTCTCTTTATAATATTTTCTAAACATGACCAATAAAATTCTCACGAAGTGAAACTAAGCAAATAGGGGGGCAGAAATTAAAGAAACTAAGTTAGTTGTCAAAAAAAGTTAATTTTTTTGTTAAAAAATCCATAACGTTAACTCTAAAGCTTATTTACCCGTAAGTTTAAAGAAATAGTTGGTTAAATCAATGCGATAATTGTCTACTTTTACCCCTTCTTTTTCTAACATTTTCTTTTTAGCCTCAAGCCCATACGCAAATCCCACTAAATCTCCATTACTTCCAACGACGCGGTGACAAGGAACGTCAGAATAAGGATTTTTATTTAATGCGGAACCTACTGCCCGATAAGCCCTATTTCCTAAGCATAAACTAATCTCCTTATACGTACTAACCTTACCCTTAGGAATTCGTTTACACTCCCTATACACGCGTTCGCTAAAAGATTCCATGTGGATTAGAGTAGGTTAATCTTTAAAAATCTTTATATAGGAAAACATTTAGAAAAGTAGATGAGTCACATCGAACCCTACCAATATATTCTAATTCCTTTAATAACTTTAATCATCTCACAAATGATAAAGTTTTTCTATTTTATCTCTCTAGATAGACACTACCTAAAAAAGAGTATATGGATTCTTACATGGGCATCAGGCATTCCCTCTACCCATATTGCTATTCTATCTTCCTTAGCCATGACTATCGGATTATACGAAGGATTCACCTCACCGTTATTCGCTAGTATCACCTTAGTTACCGGTGTACTTATGTATGACTTAATGTTAGAAAAAAGAAGTTATAGCACAATAGAACGATATATTATCAAAGGGAGATATAAAGAACTATTTAATCTAATAAAAGAGGGAAATTTTGGAAAAGTTATAGGCCATACTGCCCTAGAAATAATGATAGGTATTCTTATCGGAATAAGTATTGCAGTAAGCGCTTATTATATCTAATTTATAACCTAAATCTTTTTATAGGGATAGACTTCTTTCCAAGAAGTCCTATGAATTCAACGATTGCAGTAATTGGACTCCAAATAGGAGATGAAGGAAAAGCAGCAGTTTTAGATTTCTATGCAGATAAGCTAGCACAAAAAATAGGGCCAGAACAAATTGGTGTAGAAAGATACCAAGGAGCCGCCAATGCAGGTCATACCGTAAGAGTAGGTGGTAAGGTATACAAGTTCCATACGGTCCCTTCGGGCATCGTTACTCCCCAAGTATATAATTTAGTCGGAAAGGGAATGTTGGTTAATCCTAGAAAGTTAATGGCTGAAATAAGTGAGCTTCGAAGTCAAGGTATAGAAGTATCACAAGAAAATCTAGGGGTAGCATCAAATGCCCACGTTATCTTAGACTATCATGTAGACGCCGATCAAAGTTCGTTTAATAAGCCAGAACATACGTCAACCGGAAACGGGGTAAAACAAACCGCAGCAGCTAAATACGCAAGAACAGGTATACGTATGATAGAATTTCTTGACCCTGTTTTAATGGTTGAGATACTTAGAGAAAGGATATTTTCTACTCAATGGTTTCCAAACCACGCTTTAGAGTCATTTGTAGAGAGTTATAACGCAGAAAGAGAATTTTTAGAACCATTCATTACCTTAGAAACAAAAGTAAGAAAGAGTAGACCACAGTGGTTAGAAGAAGGGGCGCAAGGAGTAATGTTAGATGTGGATGACGGACTCTATCCTGGAATTACAAGTTCACATCCCTCTAATCCATTTTATAGACCAGACACACTGTTGGGCGTGGTAAAGTTATATAAAAGCAGTGTAGGAAATGGAGATCGAGCATTTATATCAAGATTTGAGAGAGACTTAGAAAATAGATTAGTAGAAGAGTGGGAAGAAATAGGAACAACTACAGGAAGACCACGGGCATTAGGGTGGTTTGATGCGGTAGAGGCAAGATACGCAGTAGAATGCACGAATCCAGATTATTTAGTTGGAACTCATGGAGATAGCTTAGAAACGTTTTATAATCAAGAAAAAATAAAAATAGTCGTAGGATATAAGGTAAACGGAAGAGAATACACAGAGTGGGACCCATCGTTTCATAGAAGAGATACCTTATGGGGAGCAACACCAATCTATGAAGAGTTCGAGACATGGGAAAGATTTTCAGAGGGAGGTAGACTTACGTCAAATGCGCAACGATATATAGATAGAATTCAAGAATTACTAGGAAAAGAGTTTGCTATGATAAAGACCGGGCCTGAAAGAAATGAAGCTATTATCTATAAAGAAATTATTTAACGGCATTTACACTGATTTTGAATGAAGAATACCGTATATAACCGCACAAACGGTATAAAGGGATCACAAAAAGTTTATAAACTATAGCCACTATAGTAACTATAGGTTAAAATGAAAATAACTACTATACAACTAAGCAAAGAAACAAAAGATAAGCTTTCTTCATTTGGAGCCAAAGGCGAAAGTTACGAAGAAATTCTTAAAAGAATATATTCTATAGCGGTTAAAGAACAACTTAGAGAATTTTTACTTTCCTCAAAAGACACTATTTCTGTAGAAGAAGCGAGAAAAGAGTTAGACAAAAAATGGCCCAAGTCCAGATAGTTAATTCTTTATTTGAAGAAATTCAGAAAAAATTCAAAGGAGAAGCACACAAAGTTATTGATTTAATAGAAACCTTAGAAAATAATCCTAATAAAGGAAAATTATTAGGTAGCGTAGGAGGCATAGTAATTAAAGAATTAAAATATAAGAATTTTAGATTTTATTTTATTACCGATGGATACAAACTGAAGATCATAGATAAATCCAAATTAGTAGAGTTATTAATAAAATTTGTAAGTATGTCGGATAAAAAAGACCAGCAAAAAACAATAGATAAAATAAAGAAGATATTAATTAATTTTGGTTCAGATGAGTTTAATAAATAAAATAATGGATTTTTGGGGTCTAACACAAAATAGAACTACAGCTCACTAGGTTTCTAGTCTTTAATCAGATCCATGCAAATAGTAAGAATAATAAGATTATTTAAGTTTTAATGCTTCAAGAAGAGCTCATAAATCATCCACATCTTTTTTAACCACTATGCATGGATATTTGTACTTTTTAGCTTCTTTCAACCCTTTTAAGCGTCTAATGGTTTTTTGCTCTCGATAAGGCCACCCTAACCATAAATTTATAAATTACCCTCACTCCCCCTTAAAATGTTTCAAAAAAAGGATGATCGTGGAATCTACACCGTGTGTAGATCCTGTCGTAATAAGGTCCATATAGCTGAATTAAAGCAAGATCCTCAAACAAAAGTTATGATTTGTTATTCCTGTTACGGCGAAAAAACTAATTTTAAAGAAGAACGACAAGCACTACAGCTTCAAAGAGAAAGCGCCAAACAAAAGGGAAACATTAAGTATATTTGTAAATGGTGCGAATATAAATTCTATAGTAATAAAGAATTAGGGTATTATGACGCCTGCCCTGCTTGTAATAAGAAAAACACCTTATATAAAGATATTAAAAGTGCCGATATTTTACGAGATTCCACCTTGAATAGATAAATTTCTTTAGAGTAATCCTAGGATTAGCCTCTTAAATCCAAAGATTTATATACTCCTATTTAATAGTAAAAATATGAGAATTAAGACCCTAGATATGACTAAAGTAGATGGATATGCCGTAGATGAAATAGACGTAGTCATAAGTGACTTACAAAAGAAAAGAAGGTACCAGCCTGATTTATTATATCGGGGATTTAATGGAGACAATATAGAAAAATTAGTTAGAGAAGGGCAAGATACTGATTTTCCCCTTTTGCATTGTGCAACGGAAGATCAAGTTAGAACCGGGAGTGAAGGAAATGTGTTTGAGCATGCACTAGATCACCCTACCCCTGCCTTAGCAGTGTTTGATCCTACCTATGTAGAAAAGTTCTATGAATTTGCGTACACATTTAACGATCCAAGAAATAAACAAAAAGCATTAGTGGCCGTATATCGTCTTCGTTACGACTAAACTTTTTTACGTTTTAACGTTATATCGAGCCATTCTAAAATAGTTTCAGGCAGATCAGGAGATTTAGTAAACATCATGGTTCCGTGTCCCATTCCAGAATACGTCTTTAACATAGCATTTTTATGAGACTCTTGTAATTTTTTAGCACTAATATAGGAATCCCCGTCTTCCTGACTCGCTATAATTAAAAGAGGATGTTTATACGTTAAGATATCTTTTTCCGCATTAAGACTTCGGTAATTTAGACCAGGACTTAATAAAACCCCGGCAATACTATTCTTACTGGTTAGTACCGCATTAGCACCAATACTTGCTCCAATGACAATAATCTTTTTCCCTTTTAAAAAAAGTTCAGCAGCCTCTAAATCATAACGCATAGCAAAATAATCCTTATCCGTTAACGCGTCAAACTCCAAGTCGCTCTCTCCATGCCCCCTAAAGTCTAAGGCTAAAACCGAGTACCCTCCGTCCATTAGTTCAGGAATTAACGAAGTCCACGAATGCCGATCTTTTCCATTTTGATGCAAAAGAATAACCGCAGTGTCCCCTTGATCATAATAATCCGCAACAATATGAACGCCATCCCGTGTCTTTAACCGTACTATTTCCATACCCCTAATCAAGATAGTAAGCTATATAATAATTTCTATTTATACTAAAATTATGGTGTATGACTTAGAATTAGGTGAAGCAGTAAAAAAAATAAAAGAAATAAAGGCACAGCAAGTGTTAATTCAACTTCCCGACGGACTAAAACCTCGCGCAACCGAAATAGCCAGCTATCTAGAAAAAGAAACAAAAGCTAATATTATAATCTGGGCAGACTCGTGTTGGGGAGTGTGTGATACGCCCGTTGGAATAAATAACTTAGGGTTTGATTTACTTATACAGTTTGGCCATTCTACCTCGCTTAAACCGCAACCAGGTGGACAAGTGATTAAGATCAATTCGTAGAAAGCATTATAAATTACCCGTTTATCCTAAAGATAGATAAAAATGACCAATTCAACCCACGAAAGTACGATGCAAAATGGATTTTACCACATAGAAAAACCGTACCTACTGGCCCACACCTCTACCAACTACCGACGATTCTTACGAGAGTCAGGCTATGGAAATCTAGATACTGGCTCGGGACTAGAAGTAGCCAAAGGTGTCCTTAAACTAGATGCAGTAGTACGTACAGCAGCAACCCGAACAGGGATTACGATAGCCGGAAATGACGGAGATTACCTAGTTGACATTAATCATCCTAACGCAAGAAAACTAGTAGAGACGTTAGGCTATACAGTACTCACCGTAGGACTCATGTACAAGGTATTTATTCCCCACATAAAAGACCTAGTAGGTCAAAACAATGTCCAAGCACAAGCCACCCTAGACGAAATGGTTAACGATAAATCCGAATGGCTAGAAGATATAATTAAAGATAAACAAGACGTATATATAGAAAGTAAGCACCAACGACTTGTTATCCCGACAAGTACCAATGGGTGGTTTGACCACACGGATATGAATGAGTATGGCTACCCCAATACCGTAAAACCGTCTGGAGAGTTTTATTACTGGTATCCGCGAGGAAATAATCAAGCGGCCGTCCGTAGCGGGGGCTCTGAGTTGGACTTGGATCTGTTCTGGGGGCCTTCCGTCGAGGTCGGCAGGCTCGGGGTACGTCTCGCAAAAATTTTAGCGTAACCGTTAATGTAAAGAAAATGAGCAAAAACATACTAAGTGCACGATACAACTTATCGTTAATCGCTACTCTAAGCGTAGGAGGAGCAATAGGAGCAGGGTATCTAATAAGAGGTTATTACCATGAATTAACGAAATCCTTTCTTCTACCAGAAATAGAGTCTGTTGATTGGAAAAATCATCCGACGCCCATAGTAGATCCAGCACTAAAGAACGAGCTATACTTCTTGGATTCAAATAAAGACGGAATAGTAGATGCCATAGGCAGTTGGGGAAGTGCGATATGGTACACACAAGATTGGAAAAAAGCTAAGGTAAAAGGCGCTTATCCACTCGAAATGACTCCAGAAATAAGAAATAAAGCAACAGAAATAATGAACGCACAAAGAGACTTAGGACGTTTACTCTTGGAAGAAAGGTGGAGACAAATAGAAGGTAAAGAATAAACATAAAAATTAGATCCATCTTACACCCCTGCCCAATAATATCTAGCTAACTCACTAATCTATAATTTCCTATTCCCCAATATTGACCATTCTTAGCTCTAGTCACACGTCTAGATACTATGGTTCGATTCGATCTATAAGCATCTAAAACACTTTCCATGGATTCTACTAGGGAATCAGCACCATTTTGAAAGTATTTGTCAGTAATAGTATATATCTCATTAGTAGAAGTTAACAAGACTACATGAAGAAAATAAGTAGTCTCAGCAAATGTAACAGAACTAGTTTTAGAACAAATCTCGCTTGATGAAGAAACCTCTAAAATTTTTCCTTCCACGACTATCTCTTCTAAGTTCTGCTTAACCATATAGCGAGGAATTGTCCTTAATTTATAAATTTATCTAGCTCGACGTATAAATTAACAAGATTTATAAACCCCTCAAAAGTATACTTAATCGTGATATAAAATAGAAAAAGAGACCATCCAGTTACCTAAACCTTTAATGGATAGTATTCGCACGTTAATTAAAGAAACAAAGCTTTTCAAAGCAGAACAAGACTTTATAGAAGACGCCTTAATTAAGGCAATGAGGAAATACAAATGAATAATAAAGAAGAAACCATAGGTTTTCATAAAGGATCTTTAGCCACCTTAAGTAAAGAACGAGAAGAATTAGTAAAGATAGTTAGTATTTGCGAACAATTAATGAAAGCACATATTGACGCACTAAAAAAATTAGGGGTAGATTTAGAGGCGGAAGCTAAAAAAATGCAACAAAAAGTCACTAAAGAAGATTTAGATGAACGAATTGCTTAACAAAAATAGAAGAAACACACTTAGGATGATTCACTATTTCAGTTATTCTTCTAATAGCTTCAGTATTTTTGAAGTCCTGATAATAGAAATTTTTTCATATTCTTTTAAAACAAGCAAATCTTCATCCCCACTCACAAGATAATCAGCTTTTGCACTTTTTGCGCATTCAAGAAATTTGTTATCCTTTTCATCCCTACACACGTTTATGTTCAATTTGAGAGCAATAACCAAATGAGATAGTGAAACAATTTTTTGCATAATCTGATCGGGTGTTAAGTTAGCCTTTCCCATAACCTCGTGGAATTTTGGTCTTTTTATTACTTCTTCAACTTCTTTAAGAATTTCATGTGTAATGTATAAGTTTGCCTTACCTTGTTCAATTTTTCTCAATAACTCAGCTTCATTCCCCTCCCAAAAGAAAGCTGAAACAAGGGTGTTAGTATCAAGAATTAATTTAAGCAGCATTCCTCACATCTTTAATAGCTTTTTTTACGTCAGATCTTGTTAATTCTACTTGCTTTGCAGCGTCTCGTAATGGTTTTGCTATTTCATCAAATGTTTTTTTAATTGCCAAAGTTTCTATTTTCTTCAATATAATTGTTCCAGCCTCTCCAAATATCATAAACTGGTCTGACTTCTTTATGCCCATTTCCTTCCTTAACAAAGAAGGGATAACAATCTGCCCTTTTTCAGATATTCTTGTTAGTTCAACGAACATGTTACATCACCTGTAGAATAAGTAAACCATATCTTACTTATATACTTTCCTAATTTAAGTCTAAATTCTTAATAAATTTGCGAGTGTACCCTTTAACGTAACTCTTAATTGCTCACTAAATTCATGCATAGAAACGATACCTTCTTTTTTTAATGTCTCTATTAACGTACGGTCTCCTATAGGCCCAGAAATAGAAAAGGGAATTTGCGAAGTAATCAAGTATCCCTCACTAGGTAAAATACTTCTAACTAAGGCAGAAAAACCTTCAGAATTTAAATGAAGAGACGTAGATACTAAAGGACACAACTCCCCATTATAATAAAGTGGATAAAAAGAATACCAATTAAGTCTAGACATGAGTATCTATTTTCTCTTAAGTAAGATAGACAAATCTACCGTTTCCATCATTCGTTTCTGTTCAAGTAATTTTTGAGCAGCCGCAGACGTTAATTTAGACTCATCTACCGCAGCCGTTGCCGATTGAGGACGACTAAGAGGAGCACGCATACTCTCTTGCTGTTGTCGTTGTTTTTCTTCTATGACCGTTCGTACACTATCTTGCCGTTTCTTCTCTTCTGCCATTAACCAGTTAGGAACCGCAGGTTTAGGTTGAAACGCATCAAGTCCATCTGCAAAAAATAGATCATGTTGTTTATTAAAAATAACTTTTTCAAGAATACTAATGGCCTTCGTTAAGTCATCCACGCTCTCTTTTTCCAAGTTAAGGACCAATTGCATTATAAAAGAAGCGTACGTAATAAGGAGTATATAAAGATTATGGGATTTCAGCATATATAAGCTATCTAAGCCAATCTTTCAAGCATTTAGGCAATCCTCGTAAGTACAGTAAAGCTAACGGTGCTCCCCAGTTAGCCCATCGTTCCACAAAATCCCAAATAGGCTCTCCAGAAATAGGTCGAATTAAACCCGTTATAAATCCCCATAACGTTGCCCAAACAAGTACCAGACGTAGAGGCCATAGTAAGACAAAAAAAGCAACGACTATATCTAAGGATCCTATTAAGGGTAATAAAATTTTAGCCGACTCCCCACTAATTCCCACCGAAGTAAAATAAGGAATCCAGCTCTCCTTCCCTTGCAACGCAAAGACACCATGCCCTAAAAACGTTCCAAAGACGCTAAGCCTTAAAACCCATTCCGCTAGTTTATGGTTATCCACAAGTTATTATTAAGAGTAGACCTATTTAAATATTTCCTTGCTAAAAATAAAAAGAATCACCGAATAGTAATTATTTAGTTTATTTCATATGCAAGCAACAGTTATAAAGAACAAACGCTTACTAAGCGTATGACAGAAGATAATTCAGAAACCCATAAAGCATTAGTCGTCTTTGAAGGAAAGAATATACGAAGAATGTGGCATAAAGAGGAATGGTGGTTTTCTGTAGTAGACATTATTGCCATTTTAACAGAACAAGAAGATCATTTAAAATCCAGAAAGTATTGGAATAAGTTAAGCCAAAGACTAAAAGAAGAAGGAAGTGAAGTGGTGACAAATTGTCACCAGTTGAAATTACCGGCCGAAGACGGAAAACTAAGAGATACCGACTGTGCCAATACAGAATCCTTGTTCAGAATTATTCAGTCCATCCCGTCTCCTAAAGCAGAACCCTTCAAACGTTGGTTAGCTCAAGTAGGCTATGAACGGGTACAAGAGATAGAGAACCCGGAACTTGCTCAAAAGCGTATGAGAGAGCTATATAGAGGAAAGGGGTACTCGGATGACTGGATAGAAAAGAGAGTTAGGGGTATTGCTATACGGGACGAGTTAACCGATGAATGGAGTAAACGCGGAGTAAAAAATGAAAAAGACTATGCTATTTTAACTGCAGAGATATCGAAAGCTACTTTCGGTATGACTCCTAGTGAATACAAGGAATTTAAAGGTCTTAAACAGGAGAATTTGCGAGATCATATGAATGATTTAGAGTTAATTTTTACAATGCTTGGTGAAGCGTCCACTACAAAAATAGCGCAAAAGAAAGATGCGCAAGGAGTTACAGAAAATAGAAAGGCAGCTAAAGAAGGAGGCGGAGTTGCCAAAGTAGCAAGAAAAGAGTTAGAAAAACGAAGTGGAGAGAAAGTAGTGTCTAAAGAGAATTATTTATACGTAAGAGAAAAGAAACAAATTGAAAAGAAAAAATGAGTCGTATTAAAAAGTATCCTCTTACAGACATAGTCGAATTAGATGGATAGACATAAACTATTTAAAGGCTAAGCCCAAAACAAAAAAATGTTTAAGAAAGAGAGTTTTAAAATTATTACCTATCTTTGTGTCTTAGCTATTCTCATTTCTAGCTATTTAGTTTATCTTCACTACACACCCACTTCAACCAGTTTTTGTAATCTAAGCGAAACCATTAATTGCGATATTGTAAATAAAAGTATATACTCAGAAATTTTTGGTATTCCCGTGGCCCTATACGGAACACTTACCTTCCTCATTATCCTTGCACTTTCAGAATTACTTCAAAAAAATAAAAGGTATACGTTACTAAATAGGCCCATCACCCCTAAGAGCCTGTACATCCTTTTAATTATTCTTCTCCTAGTTTCTCTCTTGTTTTCGATTTATCTATTATATATAGAATTTTTCGTCTTATTCGCCCTATGTTTATTTTGTGTGATCTTAGATATTTTGATTTTAGAAATGTTTATCCTTGCCATTAACGCACAAGGAGGTGAGAAAAGTGGCATTAAGTCTATTAAAAAAACCAAGTAAAACAACCAAAAAACCTATAAAGAAAAAAAAGAATACGTGTGAGTTTTGTTAAGATGAAATACCCCTTAGTATTAATCATTGGACTCGTCGTCTTAGCCGGATGTAGTTCGTCCCCCTATTCGAACGAGTCAAGAATAGCCTTAGCAGAGTGTTTAGCGGATAAAGGAGTAACGGAAAGTGGAGCATTTTGGTGCCCTAACTGTGCAGAGCAAAAAAAGATGTTTGGTACAGATGCCTTTAAAGTCCTAGAAGAAAGAGGCGTATACATTGAGTGTGATCCTCGCGGAGATAACGCTCAGCCAGAACGGTGCATTGAAAACAAAGTAGAAGGATACCCAACGTGGGACTTTCCCGATGGATCCCGATTAGTGGGAGTAGCGCAGTTAGAAACACTAGCAGGAAAATCGGGATGTACGCTATAAGTAAATGATAGAACTCCCGGCGTTAGCCATAGTAATAACTACCGCACTAGTCGACTCTATTAACCCCTGTGCCATCGGAGTCTTAATTCTTTTAATTGCCACTCTCTTGTCTTTAGTGCACAATAAGAAGCGAATGCTAAAGGTAGGACTAATTTACATAACGACGGTATTCATAACTTATTTACTCGCAGGTTTAGGATTATTATTCTTTCTTCAACGTTTTAATCTAGCAAAACCCTTAGGAATAGGGGTAGGAGGATTAGTAATCCTCTTAGGAATACTAGAGATTAAAGATTTCTTTTGGTATGGACAAGGGATATCTTTACGCATCCCCCTAAAACAAGCCAATAAAATTAAGAAATATGTTAAAAAAGTTACGATCCCCGGTGCAGTCTTTTTAGGAGTTTTTGTAGCAGCTGTAGAACTTCCCTGTACGGGTGGTCCTTATCTAGCCATTACCACCCTCTTAGCCCAACTAGGATTTAGTCTAAAAGTATTTTTGTACCTGGTAGTATATAATTTTATTTTCGTACTTCCTTTAATCACCATAGTACTTCTCGCCTATTTCGGAACCGACATTAAGTCCGTACATGCCTGGAAGCAAAATAAAAGAAAATGGATGCGTCTAGGAGTAGGGATTATTATGATTAGTTTAGGAGTTCTTCTTATTTTATTTTCTATAAGAATAATTAACTTAGCAATTTACTAAAAGTCTTCTGTATCACTTACATCAAAAGTATAATAAAATGACAATTTCGGAAGGATATCGTCTAATAGCGAGGAAAGGCCATCACTCGTATAATGAACCATGCATCGCTCACCATTAAAGTCATATCGTTGCCCATACCATAATAAATCATCCACTAAACACTGTCTAAGTTCAACTAAAGTAGAAGCATTATTAATAATCAAAGGCCCACCCCCGCCATGATCTAATTGTTTTTCTAAGCGAGCGGGCACAAAAAAACGAAATTCATACTCCCCCCGCCTTTGCAGTTCTTCTTCTCGTACATGCTCCACCACAAGTCTAAAACAATCTTCCATTAAACAAGGAAAAACCAAAGATATTTAAGAGTAACGGAAACGTCAAAACTAGGTATAGGTGAGTTTAGCCATTAATTGGTTAATTATAAATGTTTCTAAATTAATAACGTATTAGTGGTGACAAATGCAAAGGTTTAAAAGCCCGAAAACTTTGTCGTATTTATGGCAATTACTAATAATAGTTACCGGAAATATACCTTAGATAATGGGTTAGTAGTAGCACTACAAAACACACCAACCCAAACCATCGCCGCTAAATTACGAATAAACTATGGTTCTTCGCACGAGAAAGTTGGAGAAGAAGGACTAGCTCATTTTCTTGAACACTGTTTAGTAACCGGGGGCAGTTTAACCTATGATCCACTAACGGCAGATAGTATAAGGGATTCTTTTGGGAGTTTTAATGCTTTTACAACTATCTGTAGAACTAACGTTATTGGCCAAATGTTATCGGAAGATTTAACGACCTGGCTAGACTATGTTGCAAACCACGTATTCACGCCACGTTTCGATCAAGAAAGAATGGACGGAGAGCGTGAAAGAGTATTAAGAGAAATATCAGATGCAAAAAGCGGACCGGGGTATCAAAGTGCGAGAGAGTTTAGTCAGATTTTCTATAGGGATCATCCTAAGGGAAGATTTACATTAGGGGAAGAAAGTATAGTGAGCGATGCAACACAAGATATAATGAAAAGATTTCATAGAAGAGGGTATCACCCTAATAATATGGATTTAATACTAGTAGGGGAATTACCTAAAAATGTAGAAGAACTCATAAAAAATTATTTCGGAAATATTCCAAAGGGAAAAAACACAAGAAGAGATTTTCCACTATTAACCCCCTTAGAAGATAGAGTTATAGTGCATAGACCTTGTCCAGAAGGAATTAATTCCGATAATCCTGATGAAAGTTCTGCACCAATAGGCCTAAGGTACATAGGACCAATAAGTGGGCACGAAGATGAATCCTCGGTAAGGATAATGAATAAAATACTGGGAGGAGGTACAAATTCCTTGCTCTTTAAAAATGTTGGATTAAAAAGGGGTCTTACGTATAGTATAAAAACATCATATAATGGAGATTATAACTCAGGAGAATTAAGCATTAATGCGAGAGTTCCTGCAAAGAGAATCAACGAAGCAGTAGATGCTATTTTTGAAAGTATTCAAAGAATGAAAACAGAAAGAGTTGACGATAAAACAATGGAAAGAATTAAAAAAATAGTAAAGTATGAACTTACTAGTTCATTTGAATCTAATGAGGGGCATATCAGTTATATCGAAGCTAAATTGGATGAAGGAAGGACCATAGAGGAATTTACAGAAAGCTTTAACCGGGTTACTCCTGATAAAATTATAGGGGTTTCGAATAGATATCTTCCAGACCAACAAGATGGAAAGTATGTCCTTTATATTTTAGATCCATTAATGAAATAACTTTCCTAAATAGTTTCAAAAGCTTCTAAACCTTTATCTCTAAGTACGGGCACGTTTTGGAACTCAATTCTTACAAATTCTAGTCCTCTAAAGCCTATAAATCTCAAATAAGAAACTTTAGTACATTTAAAAAGCGCCGGGACTGGGATTTGAACCCAGACACCCTTTCGAGTCAAGCTTTCCAGGCCTACACGTAATTTCAAATTACTTTGTGCGATACCAGGTTACGCGATCCCGGCATAAGAAACAAGGAATAAAAGAGATTTAAAAACCTATCTACTCTCGTACGAGTAAGCAACAAAACCTATAGTTAACTATCTATAATACCATTTAGCATTGCTAGTAAACCCAGAAACTTCAGATGGTTTTTTATCAGGAAATACTTCTACTTTTAATTTTCTCTTCTCTATAAGTTGAACGAGTATAACTCCCCTAGGTTGATCGTCTAAATTACGAACCATTATCCCTGAAGAATACAACTGTGTATCCCAAGTATTCCCCGAGTCATCGATATAGTCAAATTCAACGAGTTCATACGTTACTAAACCAGACGATACGTCAACCGTCGTAGGATCCGGTGCATTTCCCTTAGCACCATATTGTTGTGAAAATCGTTCTCCAAATTGTCCCATAGAAATAATGAAATGAGACGGGTCATACGCATTAGGTGCAAAGGCAAGATGGCCTACCCAATAATTAGGTTGAGTTTCTACTCCCGCATACCCATTAGTTCCTTCTAAAAACCAGTTCCCAATAAGTTTACCGTCTACATCATAATCTATCTTCCCCCCCTGTGGTTCTAGCGTTCTAGGATTTTTAGCAAGTATTTGCGAACGAATTGGTTCAACAAAATAGTCAAAAGGATCCACAGTATGAATTTTCCAGTATTCCCGTTCATAATTTTTTGGAGTGATAAACCCCGTCAACGTAACGTCCTCGTTATGTACACTAAAATCAAAAGAATTTGCTCTCCCTAGTAGTTCACCCGCTTCGACTGTTATATCTACATTCCTATTTTCAGAAGGTTCTATACGACCAATTATTTCGCTTATTCGCGGTGAAAGAAGATTGAGATGGATATAAATACTATAAAACGTACACGTATGGTAGAGTATAACTCGATAATCTTGTAAATCCGCCTGTTTAGTAGTAGTAAAATAAGTAGGCATTCGTTGAACCGAAGTGATTACCCCACTAGCAGGAACATACACATCCTTTAGTTCTACCGAAGTTACGTCCATTTTCCAATTAGGGGGATAAAAGTAACCGTGGTCAATAGGAGTTACGTGATCCCCTAACATAAGCCCCATCGGAACAAACATTCCTAAGTCTTCCATTTTTCTTGGAGACACCGTAAAATTAACGGGCCCAGAACCCTTACATGCTTTTATTTCAGGATAATAGGAATCATGATCCTTTTGCGAATTAGTATCACGTAGCTCATCAGAAGAAGTATTTTGAGTGTCATTAAAAGAAAGAACGGTAGCACATCGGTCCGTCCAACAAGGATAATTAAAATAAGCAAGAATGCCAAAGAGTAAAACCACAATAACAACACCAATAACAACATACCTCTTTCTCACTCGAAAATATAATTAAAGAAAGATATAAAGTTTTTGGTAAAGTAGTAACCACTCTAAAATAAAAAAAAGATACTTCTCTAAAAAAAGTATAGAAATATATCGCAAAAGTTTAATAAACTAAACTAATTAATAACTAATAAAGTGAGAAAAACCATAGAAAAACATACGGGCACAAAAAAATACCGAGATAAGTGGCTTCGTTGTCTAGACCATGGGAAGTATAAGCAATACAATAATAAAATTTTCTCTACCCATTGTCAACGTTGCACTAGATTTTTGGGGGATTCAAATAAAATAAGCAAGGGTCATATGAGGGTACTACTAAACCAATCGGTAACCGAATAAACCTTTTTTTATTTTTTTACTAAACGGGCATTAATAATCTCGTAAACCCCACAAAATTCTCCATGCATAACTTTCTTAGCATCTAAAACCTCAAGGCGTTGCGTAAATAAAGGGCAGTCTAACACGAGAGTTTCTGCTTCCCCCCCTTCAAACGCTAAATTTATTCGAGTTTTTTGGTTTATCTTAAGTAAATCACGAATTAACGTTTCATCTAGTTCTCGTCCTAAAAACGACGCATTAAGCCCGTCAGATGCAACCGAAGAAATAATAACTTTAAATCCATAAGTAAGTAACTCGTTTAATTCTTTCTCTTGATCCTTATGCCATAAGGGTGCAAAAACTTTTAGTCCTAGTTCTTCCGCAGTTCGTTCAACTCGGTCACGTTGATACGTAGATAAAATGGCACCAGTGACAATGCCCTCAATACCATAAAGAGTTTTAGCCTTACTAATCGCATTCTTTAGATCCTCTACTTCCTTTTCTTTAACGCCTAAACTGTCCACCACAACTAAAGGAATGCCGGTAGCTCTAGCCTGCAACTCAACAAGATTAACGTTAGGAGTATGAAATAGATACGAGTCAGGATTCGTGCTCTTAATAGTAATAAGACAGGATAAAGCATAGTTTTGTTCCTTCATTAAATACGCCGCATACCAACTATCTTTTCCAGAACTGCATAACACTCCCAGTTTAACATTAGGTTTAGGATAAAATCGAGAAAGGTATAGTGATTTTTTCTCTTTGCCGGCCAGTTTTCCTAGCATTTTATCAAATAAACTTCCATACTGCGCAGATTTACGTTTTCGATAAGCAAAATCTTTAGGTATTCCTAAGTCTAAGGCAACGTCACGTAGTACGACTTTAGTAAACTCCTCCTTAATTTTATACTCTCTAGGGATGCGTAGTCCATATCTAACTAAGTCTAAATCTAAAAACGGTACACGTAACTCTACCGAGTGATACATTGACACCACATCATCACGATAAAGATCTCGCTCGTAAATTTTTCGCAGTCCTGCCAAACATTCGGCATTAATATTAGTAGCACGTTTGTGACGCTCATACCCGCCAAACACTTCTTCACTCCCTTGTCCCGATAAGGCCACTTTAATTCCGTCCTCATGCATCGCGTCTAGTGCAACAAAAAAAGGTAAGCCTACACCAATTTTAACCACGTTAGTATCTTCAACTAACGGAACTAAGGTAGTAAGATAAGGTTCTATTGTATGTTTAGGTACACTAATAATCTTTAAAGGTACGTTTAACCACGTAGCTACTAATTTAGCATGAGTAATATCGTCTGCTTCTGGCACATTGTCCACTCCTGAAACATAACAAGTAAACTCTTTACTATGTTTCTTAGCGTAATAGGCAAGTAGTAGTGAGTCTAGCCCACCAGAAAATAAAATACCAAAAGGCATATTAGGAAATCGTTTTACTATCGCCTGCTCTAAAAGAGAGGCAACGGTTTGTTTAATTGTAGAATAAGAATCCGTAGTAGGTTCTAAAGAAAGATAAGGTCGTAAGGTTTGCGTGCAGGTTTTATCATCTAAATTATACGTTAAAATAAGCCGAGGATTTAATTCAACGATAGTTTTTCTCCCTATTTCTTCAAGCGCTTTTTTTTCAGAACTAAACGAAAATCCTTCTTCTAAAGAATACCATAAGGGTTTAACTCCCACTAAATCCCGGGCCAAATAAATCGTGGTACCAATCCAGTGCATAAACGCATAATCTCCATCGAGTTCATTAAGAATTTCTATTCCTCGTTGTTCTAATAACTTAAATAATACCTCTGCATCATTTCTAGCGGATAAAGAATATTTTTTATTTAAGTATTCCCAGTTATAAATCTCACAATTACCCACAAATACCCCTTTCCCCACTAAAGGTTGTTCCACAAACGAAACAACCGAATGAAGTAAGTGTCCTACACTCCCATAGTCATTAGAAAAATATCCTCGTCCGTCTCGTCCACGGTAAGTAATAACCTTTAATCCTTGTTCAAGTAGTTCTTTAGAATTAGTACTGCCAAATATTCCCAGAATCCCGCACATTTAAGCGTCTTGTAATCCTATCTGAATATCTACCCCTTCAGGAATAGGAACACGCATAACGAGTCGTAAGGCTCGTTCGTCTAGAGCTAAATCATACATCCGTTTATGTATTCGCATTTCATATCGTTCCCAACTTGCCTTTCCTTCTCCATCCGGGCTCTTTCGAGTCGTTACCTTTAGGTGTTTAGTAGGTAAAGGAATAGGACCCTTCGCAGAAACCCCAGTTTTTTGAACAATTTCGTGAATAGACGCACATACCTGATTTAATTTACCAATATCCGGACTAGCCAACTTAATTCTTGCTTTTTGCATTCAAACAAGAGAAATCACCTATTTATAAACATTACTACCAAAAAAAGGAATTCTAAAGAAAGAGTATTCTACTCAACAAATTCCATATTCTTCTATAGCTCGCTTATAATAAGCCTATGTTACATTTAAAAGATCTAGACAAAGTTATAAAATAAAAAAAGTAAAAAATTACTTTTTTACTAAATCAATGCACATTCCAGCAGCTACCGTAACTCCAGCATCTCGAATCGCAAATCGACTCATATGGGGGATATCGGCCTGTTTCTCAATAACTATTGGTTTAGTTGGTATAATTTTAACTCGAGCAGCATCCCCGTTCTTTAGCATGTCTGGGTTTTCCTGTATAACGGTTCCGTCCATCGGATTAATCTTAGCTAAGATTTTATCAAATCGACAAGCAACTTGAGCCGTGTGGATATGAAATACGGGCGTATACCCTGGAGTAACAACCGTAGGATGGTTTAAAATAACCACTTGAGCGGTAAACTCCTTAGCAATCGTAGGAGGATTACTTACATGTCCTAAAACATCTCCTCGAGCAATATCCTTCTTCCCAATACCACGTACAGAGAATCCGATATTATCACCTGGTTCTGCCTGGTTAAGCTGTTCGTGGTGCATCTCAATACTCTTTACTTCCCCCGTAACTCCAGAACCCTCTCGAGCAGGAACAATAATAACTTTATCTCCGATCTTCATAATTCCCGTTTCAACTCTTCCTACAGGTACAACTCCGATACCAGCGATGTTATACACATCCTGAATAGGTAATCGTAACGGTAATTGGGTTGGTTTTTCAGGAGCTGCCAATTGGTCCATATGTTCCACTAACGTCGGTCCTGTGTACCAGCTCATTTTATCAGACCTTTTAACAACATTCTCTCCATGTAAAGAACTACCAGGAATAAACGCAACTTTATCTGGGTTATATCCCGTTCGTTTCATTAAATCCTTTAAATCAGCCACTACTTTATCATATTTAGCCTTATCATGCCCTACCGCATCCATTTTATTAACAAAAACGTTAAGTTGGTGAACGCCTAAGGTTTTACATAAGAATAAATGTTCTTTGGTTTGTTCCATAACTCCATCCGTTGCCGCAACCACTAAGTATCCAGCATCGGCTTGAGAAGCTCCCGTAATCATATTTTTAACGAAATCTTTGTGCCCTGGAGCATCAATAATCGTGAACTCGTATTTAGGAGTAATAAACTTTCGATGACTTAAGTCAATCGTAACTCCTCTTTCTCGTTCCTCTTTTAAATTATCCATAACAAAAGCAAATTCAAAACCTTTCTTTCCTAATTCTTCTGCCTTCTCTTTAAGTTTCCTCATTTGTTGTTCATCAACATTACCAGAATCATACAGCAATCTACCTACAGTAGTGCTTTTTCCATGATCAACATGACCTACAAATACAAGATTAATGTGTACTTTTTCTTTTGCCATTTATATACCCCCTCTTTAAGGTAAGTCTATCACTGTGGGGTAAGTTTAGTGTTTATAAAGCTTTCGATGAACTTTTTAAAAATAATTTAAGAAGAAAATATACATACTAATTCTTAAAGAAGTAAAATCATTCCTCTATGTGAGTCCATAGTAATTTCACTAACCGTGATTCCTTCTAAATCTTTATATTCTCCCCCTAACGAAACCGTAACAGAACTATCGCTAGGGTTAACTAAAATTTTTCCACCCTCAAAATCTCGTTGATACACACCACTCGCTTTATAATAGTCACCCGTAGGACTTCCAATCGAAGCAGTATAATATGCTAAATAGTAAGAATCAGACTGTTTTCCTAACTTAGGATCAAATAATTTATAATTAAACGTACTAGCACCTCCCTTACCTAACATAAATGTAGCAAAGTCAAATAAGACGTGACTATCAAATTCTGACATAGAACTAACTTTAGATTTCTCGTATTTAGCAAGGGCTCCAACATATCCCCCGGCATTTTGGATACTTCTTAACATCTCTACATTCTGCACCCAATCCTCCTCCCGAGGATACCGAGTAATGTCCCAAGAACCAGGACCCTTAAAGCCTTCTGCTATAAATCCATCCGTGACTTCTAAGAATCGACTAGCACCTTCATCAAAATAACCAGAACCATCCCGTATACTATTAGCAATAAGCAGTTTATCCTCACCAATAGCCTCGTTAACAGCACCCAAGAGAGTATACATATCGTCTCTCCATTCTTTAGTAGTATAAGGTTTTCCCGTTCTAGGATTAATACCGGCAAAGTCCTTATAAAGAGAGTTCACAATAACGGTTTCATCCGCCATAATCCCATCATAACTTCCTAAAGTTACCGCCTCTATCGCATTATCAACTAATATTTGCTTCCATACTTCACTTCCCGGGTCTAGTACATAATGATTATCGGCAGTTAATAAGCCCGTATAAAACTCCCCTGACGTAGTTTTCAAAAAAATTTCAGGGTGACTCGCCATAAAAGAAGTACTCAAAACATTCTTTCCCTCACTATGAACGTTATATCCAGAAGCAAAGCTCATATATCTAAAGACAAGAATATTTTGGTTTACAGACTTCATGAGGTTAATTTGTTCAAGGGTAAATTCAGCCGTGCCCCCTCCGCCTACTGCCACATAATTAGACGCTATAGACGTCAACAATTCCGGAGTTAACAAAGAAGCATCAACATCCAAAGTAGTAGAGAGGGGAATATCTAAGGTAGCAGAAATATCGTTTCGTTCAGGTAACTCTAATAGCCATTTCGGCAAAGCCCCCGTTGGTTTTTCAACAGGTACATTAATAGTATCCTTAGATGATTTAAAAATTTTACACCCAGAAGTTAAAAGGAGTAATAAAACAAAAAAAACGAAGAAAAATTTTGTTCTCATAAATTACCTAAAACCGCACAGTTTATAAATATTTCCACGCCATAAGAAGTATGGAAATTCCACTTATAGCTCACGTTGTAGAGACATATTATGCTGAAGTATTATTTCCAATATTCGGAAAAGAAGCAGAAGATACAGCAAGAATACTTACAAACGGATTAGTAAACACGTTAAGTACCTATACATTACCCCCTAGAGAAGAGGGAGAACGATATGCACAAGACGTAGTCTATCCTCTTATAGGGCAAGGTAACGTAGCAGACAGAGTAACCCAAGGCCTAATAAGAATATTAAAAGATGCCTCTAAAGATAACTAAAAATCTTTCCCTAAAAAAATTGGATAATGGGTAGGTTGAAAAACGCGATCTCGAACAATTAATTCTTCCGACCAGTGAGTTCCATTAAGCGAACGTCTAATAATCATTTCTCTGGTGTTTATCTCATCACCATAATCTCTAAAATCAGTTAAGATTGACGAGTCAGAGAGAGAATTAAAAAGAGTTATTCCAATAGAGTTCCCAAGAGGTTGATTGATAGAATCAGTATAGGAAATATCTACAAGAGATAATAAGGGATTATGCTTAGAGTCACATAACGAAAAAGTGGAACGTAATGCGTGTAAATCTCCAACACGTAAAGAATCATTCTGTTTTTCTAAACATACACTAAAATATTCAAAAGATAAGTCTTGCGTTAATCTAATAATTAAAGAATCCAGTGGAACATAAGGTTCAGAAGATATAGTCTTAGCACTAGAAGAAAGTCCTTCAGACGTACAACTCGTCAAGCCCACCAATAATGCCAAATTAGTCAATTTATTCATAAGGGCAGCAAAAAGAAGATACATATAAAGGTTACTAAAAACAAACCTTCAGATAGATTTAAATAAATAAAATTTAAAATGGTTAAAATGAAACCAGAAGAAAAAGAGGCTGCTAAAAAGTATGATTTTCTTGCAGAATCCTATCCCCACTTAAGAACTAAGAAAAATAGATATGGTTGGTTTTACAATGAATGGTTAGAGATGCCTGCAATGCTTTATTTAATGGGTAACGTTAAAGGAAAGAAAATCTTAGACTTTGGATGCGGTTCCGGAATTTATGCTAAATTTCTTACCAAAAAAGGAGCAAAAGTAAAAGGATTTGATATTTCTAAGAGCATGCTTGTTATAGCTAAAAGAGAAAATCCAAACTTAGATTTAAGATTAGGATCCGGCTATAAATTTCCATTTAAAGAAAAGTTTGATATTGTCCAAGGGTCTTTAGTTCTCGATTATTTAAAAGATTGGGACAAGGTGTTTAAAGAAGTTAAAAGAGTATTAAAGAATAAAGGAATATTCGTTTTTTCAATAGGAAATCCCGTTTCTGAAGTTGCTAAAAAGGTTTTTTTTAAAGGAAAAAAGTTAAGAGTTTTAGGGATCAATAACTATTTTAACGAAAAGGTTCTTTATGCAAATTGGAATTTCGAAGATCTACCAAAAGTTAAAATGCCTTATCACCATAAAACTTATGAGACAATTATTAATACAATATTTAAAAATGGTTTTGAGGTTACTGGATATAAAGATACCTCTCCCTCTAGAGTAAGTAAGAAATATTTTCCAAAAGAGTATAAAATATGCGCTAAAATTCCATATTTTTGTGTATGGAAAGTCAGGAAGAAATGAAAGTAATTTTAGTCCATCGGTGGGAGGGTACTCCAAGGTCAGACTGGTATCCTTGGCTTAAGAAAGAATTAGAGAAAAAAGGATTTACAGTAATAATCCCAAATATGCCTAATACATCAAAACCAAAAATTAATGCTTGGGTATCTTACTTAAAGAAAATTGTCGGCACATTGGATGAAGAAACTTACTTTATTGGACACAGTATTGGTTGTCAAGCAATAATGAGATTATTAGAAAAAGAAGAGTATAAGATTAGAAAAGTAATTTTGTTGCGGGTTGGTTTAAATTAGATAACTTAGAAAATAAAGAAGTAGAAGAAATAGCAAATCCATGGCTAACTACTCCGATTAATCTTGATAAAGTAAAACGAAAAATAGAGAAACTTAGCGTATTTCTGTCAAGTAACGATGCGTATGGATATGTGGAGCATAACACAAAAGTATTTAGAGACAAGTTAGGTGCTAAAGTCATAGTGGAAAAAAACAAAGGTCACTTCACCGAAGAAGATAATATTAAAGAGTTACCCATGGTGTTAAAAGAAATCGAAAAATGAACTGTATTATTATTCACGGATGTCCTTCAAACAAAGAAAAAGCAATGGACCCTAAAACGAGAACCTATGATAAACACTGGATTCCGTGGACTAAACAGCAATTAATTTCTAACGGAATAAACACAGAAACTCCAAGCATGCCAGAACCGTGGACACCAAACTACAATAATTTCAAAAAAGAATTTGAAAAATATAAAGTTACAGAGAAAACGATACTTATTGGACACAGTTGCGGGTGTGCTTTCCTGGTACGTTGGCTTGGAGAAACAAAGAGAAAAATTTTAAAACTAATACTTGTTGCTCCTTGGAAAATTCCAGATAAAAACGATAAATTCAAAAAAGCCTTTTACGAGTACCACATAGATAAAACAATCAAATCAAGAGTAAAGGAAATTATAATGTTTACCGCAGATAACGAAGAAGAAGACGGTAAAAAAAGTTTATCTCTATTTCATGAAGTGTTGGGTGGAAAAATAATAGAGCTTAAAGGAAGAGGACATTATACATTAAACGATATGAAAACAAAAGAGTTTCCAGAATTACTAAACGAAGTAAAAGAAAAACCAAAGATTTATATATAAGTATATCAATTTTATATAAATATATAAAAATGACCCAAATCACACCAATTATGGGAAGAGAACATTTCTTACATTCTCCTAGATTAGCTACTATTCTTATGGTGGAAGAGATATTAAAAACGGGTGAATTAATGACCCTAGCAACATTAAAGAAAAAGCTACCTAAACAGATTATGCATCAAACTTTACTCCATATCTTAGATTATCTACAGCTTAGCGGAAAAATTGTTATTGGAACTAAAGGAATTCTGTGGATTTTCACGGAAAGAAAAGAATTGAATGAGCTCATAAAAAGAGGAACTGAAGTATGAATAAGCCCATTAGGGTGATTCTTCTTGATAAAGCAGAGGCAGAGTATACTGAACTAAATGTGCTCGTAGGACAACAGATTAAAGAATGCAAGGAAACGACTATAGAAATGCAGTTACTCCGATCCATTCAACAAAAATTAGAATTTGTAAAAGCAAATCCGTTCTATGGTAATAGTATTGCAAAGACCCTAATTCCAAAAGAGTACATAACAATTTATAATGCAAAAAATTTGTGGAGAGTCGAGTTGACTCACTTTTGGAGAATGTTATATACCATTAAAGGTAACCAAGTGGAAATTATTTGCTTTGTTCTTGATATTATAGATCATAAAGAGTATGATAAGAAATTTAGGTATAAAGGAAAATAATTAAGCATTAGCGCTTAAACCCTTTCGGTTTCTAATCTGTTGAATAACCTTTTGCTGCATCATTTCAGGCACCTTCTCAAACGCTTGATCCACCACATAGAAGTTTCCTCGCCCCGACGTTGCACTTCGTAAATCTCCTTCTAATCCAAACATTTCCGCAACCGGCAATTTAACTTTAACCGTAATGTGATTTCCTTCTTGTTCAACGTTTAATAACTGTCCTCGTCTATTTTGAATTAGCGCAGAAATATCTCCTAAATAATCGGCAGGACTTTCAATCTGTAATAACTGTAAGGGTTCATACAATTTAGCGCCGGCTAACACCATCGCTTCTTTAACACCATCTCGAACAGCTGGTAATACTTGCCCGGGACCACGGTGAATCGCATCCTCGTGTAGTTTAGCATCATGCAGTCGTACAATAATACGCATACAAGGCTCTCTAGCTAATCCTCCACCCTTCATAACTTGTTCAAATCCTTCTAGTAACATTTCAAGAATTTCACCAATATGAACAATACCTCGCGTATTATCGACAAAGACACACGAATGATAAATCTCTCTCCACGCCTTAGACTCCTTAGTATCTAACCCAAGTTGTTGTAGTTTTGCAATAGTCGCGATATCTTTAGCCCTAATCTTTCCTTCACTTAGCTCTCCAGATTTAATGGATTCATAAATATTATCGGGTAAGGGTTCTACCGTAACATAGAATTTATTGTGTTTATTCGGAGTCTTTCCTTCTACTTCAGGACTTCTCTTCTCTACCGTCTCTCGATACACCACAATCGGTGGCGAACATTTTACGTCTAGACCCTTTTCGGTCTTGATTCGGTTCTCAATAATTTCTAAGTGCAGCGCGCCCATTCCACTCATTAAGTTTTCTCCCGTTTCTTCATTAATTTCAATTTTAATACTAGGGTCTTCCTTACTTACTTGTCGTAGTACTTCAACCAATCTAGGTAAATCTGCCGGTTTAGTAGCTTCAATACTCTTAGTAACTACGGGCTCAAATAAATAAGTAAGTGCTTCAAAAGGCACCATAGGTTCACTCGATACCGTCTCTCCCGCATACGTATCTTTTAGACCAACGACACCAATAATGTTTCCTGGTGTTGCTTCGTCAACTGGAATTCGTTGCGCACCTCGGTAAACAGAAACTTGTTGTAAACGAATCGTTCGTTTAGCTTGATTCATATAGACTTCTTGTCCTTGCTTCATACTTCCGGAGAATAATCGACCAGACGCAACTTCTCCCGCATGTTTGTCCACTATAATTTTAGTGACCACAAACGCAACAGGGCCTTTAGGATCACAGTTAACTAACGACTGTCCTAAACTACTATCTAATTCCCCATGCCATATCTTAGGGATTCTATATTTTTGAGCAACCCTAGGATTAGGATGATGATCCACAACCATGTTTAGCACTACTTCATGCAAAGGTGCTTTTTTAGCTAATTCTTTCCAGGTATCTTTTTCATACGCATCCATAATATCTTTAAAACTAATATTTTTCTCTTTCATATACGGAAAACTTAACGCCCAATTGTGGAATGCGGATCCAAACGAAACGCTTCCTTCTTGAACCGAAACCTTCCATGTCTGTTTGAATTCTTCAGGCGCATGTGTCTCGATAAAATCATTAACAAAACTAATAACGGTAACAAATTTAGCCTGCATTTGCTCTGGCGATAATTTAACTTCTTTGATTAATCGATCGACCTTATTAATAAATAAAACCGGTTTAACTCTCTCTCGTAAGGCTTGCTTTAACACCGTTTCTGTCTGAGGCATGATCCCTTCTACCGCACAGGATAAAACTATAGCTCCGTCTACCGCTCGCATCGCTCGCGTAACATCTCCTCCAAAGTCAACATGACCGGGCGTATCGATTAGATTAATAAGAAATTCATTGCTTTTATGATTGTGAACCATAGAAACATTAGCTGCATCAATAGTAATGCCCCTGGCAACTTCGTCCGCCCTAAAATCTAGCGCTCGCTGTTTACCTGCATGCTCCTCGTTAAGCATACCTGCACCCGACAAGAGATTATCGCTAAATGTTGTTTTTCCATGGTCAATATGGGCACATATAGCGATATTCCTGATCTGTTCAGGTTTCCTCATTAATTCCTGAATTTTACCAATAAATTTATCTGCCATTGAGTAGGTGAAGTTAGTGAAAAGTTTATAAAACTTTCTAAAAAAGATAGATTTTTAAGACTATCCACCTTCCTAAAAAAATGAATTACAAGTCCTTCCTAGGTGCAATGGCATTAGCCACAGTTCTACCGATTCAAAGTAGTGCAGAGTCTAAACCAGAAGCCATTCAAAGATTAGAAGAGTTAATTGGTATTGCGCAAGAAGAACTCTCCTTAATTAGTTCAGTAAGACCAACTGGAGGGATCAATGTAGATCCTTATTGTGGAAAAGGATATTTTAGAACTCACCACGTAGGGTTAACCGTAGAGAAGTCGGAGATAGACTTAATTGGCCCGAATGAGACACGACATCTTCAAGGATCCTATTTCGTCTACCACATAAGTGTAAAAGCGGAAGGAAAACCTCTCGAGTATACTGTCGAGGTTCAACGATATCCTGTTGCGTTATCGGCAAACACAGAACAATTTAATCCCACACTAAATCAACGAGACTCACAATATGGAATACAACTCAAAATGGAAGATGATAAACTTGAATTAGGAATATATGGCGATAAACCGTTTAGTGGTGAAGATAGACCAAAGCTATACGACCCATATAGAGCAACATTAAAAAATATTTTTGAACGTGCCGTAGAAAAAGCCAAACCAGTACTAACTAAGTGTACCCCAAGAAACTACAAAGAGGGGGAATACCATGAAGGATGGGATGAAGATGACGGAGGATTTATCTTTTTTAAGTTTTCTAACGACGGGAAACTCATCCCTTAAGCGATATTGTGTGGATTATCAAAAGATTAAGTTCAACCAAAAGTATTCTCTCTTTTATCAATATCAAATATAACTATCTCCTTTTTGTCTTGAAAAACAAAGTATTGAATTCTATAAGCACCAACCCTAATACGAAAAGCTTTCTCTTTCTTTCCTACAACTCTCACCGCGTCGGAAGGAAAAGGATTCAATTTTAATTCATCGAGTTTCTTCCAAATTCTCTGTCTTATTTCCTTCTCACACTTTTTAAGAAATTTCTCCGACGAGGAACCAAAAAAAATATTAAACGTCTTAATCACCTAATTCTATTTTCAAATCCTCAATTCTTTTAGTTTTACCTTTTCTATGTTCCTCTAGCGTACCCTTTAATTGGTTTTCTTCTTCTGAAGTCATAACAACTTCCATATTAATCACGTGATTTTTTATAAAACTAACTTCCTTTCTTAGGGCTAAAAGTTCTCTATACATTTTTTTCATATCTATAGCTTCTCCCATAGTATATTAAATAATTCTTGACTATATAAAATTTTCTAGAATAGTAAAGATTTCAATTAACCTCTCTTAAAACTTATTTCTCCGACTGTTTTCAGTTCAAGAGTCAAAATACTAACCCTCTCGACTAATTTCTTTCTATTCATATCGTAACGCCTCTACCGGTTGCTTCTTACTTGCCGCAAGTGCAGGGAAAAATCCAGAAATCATTCCAATTAAAAAACTAAACAACAACGCGCCAAAAATCAGCCAAAACCCAAATTGCGCTTGTAGTAATTCACTCCCTAAACTTTCTCGGGCGATATAGCCCACCGTTTCCCCAATTCCGATGCCAATTAAAACCCCAATTAATCCACCAATCAACCCCAACATCCCACTCTCTAATAAAAACAGAGTCAAAATATCTTTTTGCGTTGCTCCAATACTCTTCATAATACCAATTTCACGAGTTCTTTCTAATACGGAAGTATACATAGTATTCATGATACCAATGCCACCAACGAGTAAACTAATCGCCGCTATTCCGACAAGAACTGCCTGGACAATACTAAGTATCGTACCAAAACTCTCTAAAATTTGTTCAGGAGTTTGCACAACAAAGTCTTCCTTTCCTTCTTTAAGCCCACGTTTATGTCGTAAATCTTTTTCAATATCTATAGCCACCTCATCCACCGTATATCCAGAAGCTACTTGTGCCATAATCTGATCCACACGATCTCCATACGAATATAAATCCCTCACCGTTTCTTTCGTTAGAATAACGGCACCGTCGTCAAACGGATTTCCTATCTTTCCATTAACTCCAATAACTTTAAACTCTTCCCCTTCAATAAGTAAGGTATCACGAAGTCCTACAGAATTATCAAAAATTTTACCGTCATAATAATTATATCCAACAACCACCTTATTCCTATCGTCTTCGTCAAATTCTCGTCCAAAAAGTAAGTCTTGACCAAAGGTTTCTCGAACCAAGTGCCCTTCCTCCCCTGACACCTCAACACCAAAGACAAATTGAAACACAATGTGATCATCAAATTCAATCTGCCCAGTCTTAGCAACAAAACCAGAAGCAACGTCTACACCAGATACAAAACCAACCGTTTTAACATCGTCATCCGTTAAAATATTAGATGCAGTACCCGACCCCGGAGGACCCTGAACTCCCTTAGGTTGAATAAAGACTTTATCGCTCCCTAATATAGAAAATTGGTCTGCGACCGCTACTTCTAGTCCCTGCGCCAGGGAAATCAAAGAAACAACGGCAGCTACACCAATAAAAATGCCCAGCATAGTAAGCCAACTTCTTAATTTTCTATGTAATAATCGACGAACAATTAAAACAAAAAAATCTCTAATCATGGTTTCTTCTTTCTTCTCCTATACAAAAGGAACGCGACGACTACGATCACAATAACTACAATAATCCAAGCATTACTACCTTCAATAATTCCTAAGTCTTTTGCTTCATCTCTAGTATAGACTACAGGGTGCAAAGTAAGAGTTTGCGTGTACAAGTTATTGTTTTCGTCACGATACTCTAAATAAAGTAAGACTTCAATTTCGCTTTCTGTAGGCAAAATACTAAACTCAACGACTTCAAAGTCATCAGAATCTACATCCCCTACATACACGTCTCCCGATTTCAATAGGTCATACCCCCTAGAGTCAATCATCCTAACCTGTAAAAATCGGGCATCGCCTAAACCCTTATTAACAATGCTTAAGGTAAGGGTGTTTAGGTTGCCTACAATTAAGTCTTCGTCCCCCAAAGAAACAAAGATAGTAGGAGTAGACGAGATTTTAAGGGAAACAAAGTCCTCTAGGGTAAACTCTTCTCCACTAGTATCAGAATAAGTAACCGTTAAAGGAACTTTATAGACACCACTTTCTGCATTTGCATTAGCTAACACACTAAAAGAAACGTCTTCTGAGTCTCCTGCCTCTAACCTAAAGATAAGTCGTTCTGACCCCGTCTGACTAAAAGAAAAGGGAACGTCTGAATTTCTAAGGTCTAAATTAAGTGTAATCGTCTCTAGGGTAGAATCCCCTCCATTAGATAAGGTAACTAAAACATTCTCTTCTTTTCCAGGTTCAAAATAGTCTGGAGTTTCAATGCCGCTAATCACCAAAGAGGTATCTTGTTCAATACGTATAGTAAAATTCTCTTCATTACACTCATTCTCTATACACACCTCTACCTCTAGCTCTTCACTCTTTTTCTTGGTATCCTCATCCACTAAAAAGGTAAACGATACACTTTTTTCACCAATAGAAGTAAAGGTAAGGGTCTTCTCGTCATCTCCTTCCACCTCAAAAGCTCCACCGTCCTTAACTAAAATCTCGAGCTCTAACGAATCCCCCATAATCGGCTCATCGTTAGTAACCATAAATACCACCGTAAACTCTTCCCCGGGTATAACGGGCCTAGGAGTATAACTATCAAGTTCAATAGAAACATCCTGCGCACTAACTGCTAGTGCACTCAATAATAAGATAAATACAAAACTAATGTTTTTCATGCAACAATTCCTCCATCCTTAATTTTAATTATTTTTTTCGCATGTTTTGCCAAATTAGGGTCATGCGTAACCATAATAATAGTTTTTCCTTCATGATGCAAATTCTTTAAGAACGTAAGGATACTAGCTCCGGTCTCGCTGTCTAAGTTTCCGGTAGGCTCATCGGCAAGTAATATTTCAGGATCATTCGCTAACGCACGTGCAATGGCCACCCGTTGCTGTTCTCCTCCACTTAATTCTCCTGGCTTATGGTGCATCCGGGGACCAAGTTTAACTAAATTTAGTAGACTTTCCGCACGTTTTCGTTGAAAATCTCGATCCTTACCTTGAAAAGACATCGCCAACATAACGTTTTCTAATGCGGTTAAACTAGGAATTAAGTTAAAACGTTGAAAGATAAATCCTAACTTTCTCCCCCGCAAGCGAGCTAAACGATCCTCACTAAGTTGACGAATATTCTGTCCGTCTAGAATTACGTCTCCCTCACTAGGTAAGTCTAAACACCCTATCAAGTTCATTAACGTGGATTTTCCCGACCCAGAAGGCCCCATAATCGCAAGGAAATCGCCTTTCTTAATCGTTAAGTCTACCTTTTTTAGAGCAGAAATAGTAACATCTCCCATCGTATAATGCTTTCCAACTCCCTGTAAAACAATCGCATCCATTCCATCGGAATGATAAAACTATTTATAAAGGTTACTCATTATTAAGTTACAAAATAACCCTTATATAGCCAAAAATCAAGAAAAATACGTCGAGAAAAGAAACAAAAACACCCCGAGGAAAGTAATAAACAACAAGTAAAAAAAGGAGGTAAAAAATGGCAAAGAAAAAAGCAAGGAGATTAGTATTGCAGGTCTTCCTAATTATCGGAATTCTATCATTATTGGCTCCAAAGAGCACAAAGCCCGGCAATACGCTTAACTCCATAGAGATAAGAAGAAGAGAAGAAAAAGAAACATCATATTCCGAGGCGAGGATGAATCATTCGCTTTAATTTTATTACTTTTAAATTACAATTCATTTCCCAACATAGATTAGTTCTTAATTAGTAAAGTTTACTGAACTTACAAGTAAATCAATCTAAAATTTATCTATACTGCCAGCCTTTTCTTGTACCACTAACGCAAAAACCGCCCCTGTTGACGCCATGGTTGCACCACAGAGAAACTATTAAACCGCTAAGTCAACAAAGAAGGGAACCACCATTTAACCCCGAATATACTAATTTCCCGTATATAATTTTTACAGCACACCCACCAAGGTATAACTAAAAGAAAAGGAATATAAAGAATGACTCTATAAAGAAAGCATGGTTCAAAAAGAATTACAAAAGACGTATTTAACTATAGAAGAAGCACAAGCAATTATTCCCCGCATTCAACCCGTACTCTTAGAGTTAATACATTTAAACAAAACCCTAGATTTGGTAAGCTCTGTAGATTTTTCCCATGACGATGACTTTGAATTTTCTTCTTTTCACATACAGATAAGTAAAAATTTCCATGACTTATCTCTACAGTTCTATGAACGACTCTTAGGGCTTCTTAAATTAGGCTGTGTTGTAAAAGATGCAGGTTTGGGATTAGTAGACTTCTTTTCAATCCACAAGGGGAGAGAAATTTTATTATGTTACCAAATAACAGAGAATCAAATAGAATACTGGCACGAAGTAGATATGGATTATCATGGCAGAAAACATATTTCTCTTCTTAGTAAATGAGAATCTGTCCTAAATGTAAAAGTAAGGAGGTAAGTATGGATACTAAACAAGGCATCTCGTTTATCACAGGAGTGTCAGAAGTATATACCTGTACTAAATGCGGGTTCTCCTCAGAAGTATTTCCAGAAATAAAAAATGGATAATATTAGAATTGGTAATTTAAGGACGAACACAGAAGAAATCTCACATATGTTACGTGCGTGGATTGCCATTTCTTTAGCATTCGCGATTATTTTAAGCGAAGATTTACTTTCATTATCCTTCACCAAAATGTTATTAATTTCATTAGGCACCGTAGGTTTAGGCTTCTTATTACATGAATTAGCCCACAAAGTAGTAGCTCAACATTATCATTTTTCAGCAGAGTTTAGAGCAAATAATTTAATGTTGGTGTTAGCCATCTTAATGAGCTTTTTTGGATTTATTTTCGCCGCGCCAGGCGCAGTAGTAATTAAAGCAAGTTATATTCATCCTTCCAAAAATGGAAAAATTAGCCTAGCGGGTCCTCTAACCAATATAGTTCTTGCATTAGTATTCTTCGCATTAGTGCCCCTTTTAGAGGAAATTGCCTTATATGGCGCACTAATCAATCTATGGTTAGCTATATTTAATTTAATTCCAGTATGGAATTTAGATGGAAAAAAAGTATTAGCTTGGAGTAAAACTGCCTATATACTAACGTTACTAGGAGCAATAGGACTATTAGTAGTATATTATTTAGTTTAAAATGCAAATAAATAAACCTTGCCTAATATGCTATAAAAATTTAGCGAGTGTTAGCTGTCCGATAGATGGTCTTTATGTATGTAAAAATTGTTTTGATAAAAGAACAGGAACGTGTACGAACCATCCTCAAAAGCATTAATCTAAATCTCTTTCAAATAAATTTCTCGATCGCATGGTCCTAAACCACCAAGTTCTGGCCATCGTTGTAAATAATCTTCTAATTTTCCATTCTCCCCCACAACATTTCGTCGAGATTTACTCTCTAAACCTAAAAGTATCAATTCTGTTTCGCATCCCGTACCAGACTTTTCTAAGAATCTATTTTTAAACTGGTAATATTTCCACTCAGGGTTACATTCTTCCCAAGAAAGATCAAAAGAAAATGAATAAAGGTCGACTACTCGCACTAGACCCCCCTGATCAATAAAACTCCAAGGAAAAGAAATAGCATAAAGAGAAGAGTCAATTTTTTTTGTAACGTGCGGGTTTAAACCTAAAGAACAAATAACTTCGTTAATAGCTTCATCCGTAGTTCCATAGGCTTGATCAAAGTTCTTCGAAAAGGGATATATCTTAATGGGCAAACTACCAACTAAGACTAGTGCTCTAGACTGAATAGAGTTTTCTCCCACCATTTTATCTACTAGAATCTGCCTGTCGTTCAAGCTCTAATTTTTTAGAAATAGCAAAGCTTTTTTGATCCATATTAGCTGCAGCCATTAATTCATCCGCCAAACATTCATGCATTTTTCTTTTTTTGCCAAACGATTTAGCATAGGTTCCTTGTGTAATCCATCGTAACGCAATATCGATGCGTCGTTGTGGCGATATCTCCACAGATTTAGAATAACGAGCACCACCATACTCTACCGTAGTAATGCCTTCTCTAGGCGCCGCATTCTCTACTGCCCTCACTAATATTTCAAGAGGATTTTTTCCCGTCTTCTGTTCAATTAGTTCTAAAGTACGTTTAACCAAACTATAAAGAGTATTGGTTTTACCAGTAAAACTCCCCGATGAAATTTTATGTTTCTTTCCCTGGTGCCCGGTAACCATTAAACGATTAATTAACCGTTCAACGATATGGCATTTAGGAGCCCAAAAACGATTATAAGCATATCGCCCCCCACTACGAGGGACTATAATCTCTTTAATATTAATATACGGTTTTAAAGCCTCTTCTTGAACCTGAATCGCACTCGTATCCCATTTATCAAATAACTGCATCATCGTCTACCCTTCTCTATCTTTCCCTTAACTAAGGCATTTAAACTCTGATCATTAACCTTAATAACCTGCCACCGCACACCAGGAATATCTCCCTTACTTTTCCCCATAGCCCCACCAATACTTTCTATTAGAACTTCATCGTGCTCATCGATTAGCTTAATCGCATTATATCCTGGGACAAAAGTAGTAATTTTCTTTCCGTTTTTAATAAGTTGTACAACCACACATTTTCGCATAGCCGAATTAGGTTGTTTTGCCTCTAATTGTTTCTTTTCTAAAACAATGGCTTTAGCCTGAGAAGAGCCTTTTAATGGATCAGATTTGGTTTTAAAATTAAATAGTCTAGCCTTGTATTTAGCCTTGGCCATACGACTAATGGATCGTCTCTTTTTAAGTTTAGATCCTGCTCGCAGTCCATTACTTTTATTTCCCATAAGCTTTGCAAAAATCGAGAGTTTATAAACCTTACGACTAGATTTTATCTGATCTCAATCTTAACTCCTTTAAAATATTTATTAGTAATTTCTTCCAAATTCTTTAAATTTCTCCGATCTCTTCCGATTAATAACCCCTTACTCCCCGTATCTCTAACCGCTATAGAGAGTATTCCTTCTTCAAAGGAAATGGAGTCTGCTTTAATAGGAGAGACAAAGCTTTTTACAAATTTACAAATATCCTCACTAAATTCAACGATTTTGATCTTACGTTTCAACATTTGTTCTAATCGTCTAATATTAGCACCGCTCTTCCCAATTGCCTTCATCACCTTACCTTCCTCAACAACAAAGATTAATTTATCTTGATTAACAAAACTATCTTTAACATGAACAGAAGTTAAGTTCTCAAAGAGAACAATATAATCCATCAGTTCTTTAGTTAAAGTCATATTAATAACATAACGCCCCAATAGAAAATGGTTTTTTACAAGCAACCCCTACTTCCATGCCTGTTTCTTCTAATTCAATAAGTTCAACCTTACTAATAAAAGCATATCGTTTAATAGATATGACATTCTTGCATCCCTTAGCAATAAAGATTTTTTTTACTTTTCCATTTTTTAGTCGATCAAAAACTGCTTTTTCTCCATAGACAATGTCCTCTTCTTTCAATGCTTTCTTTAATAGAGCTATACTCATGATTTACCACCCTTTATTTTTTTTGCAATTAAACCAGGTAACCCCGTTCCTAAAGGAATCGGTTGGTTAATAATAACGTTTTCAATAACGGAGTTTAAATTGTCCCTCTCACCAATCATAGAAGCATTCACTAGGTGAATAATCGGAGTTTCAAACGTTGCTCGAGCTAACACGCTTTCTTTCTCACCGGTAATTCCCCCACGTGTAATCCCTTTAACCTTACCCGTTGTAGTCATTAAATCCGATAAAAAAAGAGTATGCCTAATATCAATATCTAATCCCTGACTTTCAATCACTGCCAAGGACTCATTAATAATAGCTTGTCGCGCAGCTTCAATACCCAATACTTTGGCAATCTCATGAATATCATTAGTATACGTTCTTTTCTCATCTACTGCTTCTAAAGCCAGTACTTCTTTAAAATTAGTTCCTGCACATAAAATAACCAGCTCATTATCTTTTCTCACGGGTAAAACTTGAGTTATACCTTTAATTCCTCGCACGACTGTGGATTTTGCCTTTTCTTTTAATTTAAATACATCTCCTAAAGAACTTTCTCCTTCCTTAGGAGTTAACACTATTTTATTTTTTAATTCTTTTACCTCTATCTTAAGTTGTTCTTGTAACACTGCGATAAGATCCTTAATCGGTAACGCATAATCGGTAAGTTTTTTAGTATCCAGTTGAATTTCTACCGTACCTTTCATCAGATTTAAAGAAAACTGAGAAGAAATCCCTTCTAATTTAATCTCTTTAATTAAAGAAGCAACTTTTTTAATGGTTTTATCGTCCTTAGTGTACTCTTTATTTAAATAAACATTAATGATTGGTTTATTAGGGTGTTCTCGCGCATCAAAAATTTCAATTAATCTAGGCAATCCTTCCGTTACCTGCATTTCAGATACTCCTGCAAAGTGGAAAACGTTTAAGGTATTATGAGTTATAATTCCTTCAAAAGTAGTAAAGGTTTCTAAACCAGGAACACTAAGATCATAGACGGGTTTATCATTATTAACATAGTCAATTTTCACAATTTCATCCCATATTACGTCCGAAGAAAACATACGTTGCATGATAGAAAGTTCTTGGGTAATATCAATATTTTTTTCTTTAGCCATGGATTCAAATAACTTCATATATCTAAAAAGGGCAGTCCTTCCTATTTTTTGGCGATTAGTAAAATTATTGATATATCGCGTAGGATAACCTATTTTTTTGGCAGTGTCTCTAAACAGTTCACCAAATCCAGAGATCATATCCGTATAATCTTGACTTCGTTCATTCCAAAATCGTTTTGCCTTTTCTGCTAATTCTTCAAGTGCTGCTTGCTTATAATCAATATCACTCCCAACATGTTGAAGATAAAGAGGTGCATATTTGTAAGGAATCAATAACCAATACTGACCCTTCTTATCCGTTACTTTAAAAGAAAATATCTTAAATCGAGAGAGTAATAAAGCAATACCGTCCCTTAGTTCTCGCGAATTAGATGAAGAACGAATCATCTTTCGATCCACATGGAAGTTACCATCACCATCGAAATAAGCTCTCAACAAACCGGCAACACAAGTATCCGAAGCACTATAAATAAAACTAGGTATTCGTTTATTATCTGCCCCTCTTCCACAAGTAACCACTAAAAATTGAGATAATAAAGTAGAATTAACTACTAAGTCTCTTGAGTTTGAAAAACCCCTATGGTGAGATTTATCCGTATAATCTAGATTTAATTGTTCAATAAATTCTTTAGCCCGCCCTATGTATGAGTCATTAAGATTAGAAATAGCTAAACTGTATCCATTAGCAAAGCCTTCACTTAGATAAGCGCCAATAAACCAACCTCCCAAAAAGTTTAAAGGAATAGAATTTTTTATTGATTTTGCATTAGTTTTCAGTTTATAGACTAGTCCATTATCGACCATTAAGTTTTCTGAAGTTAAACCCACGATATCACTAATAGAAACCGAGTTAAGATGAACCGTAGTGTTAAACTTATTCATAATGGGTATACGTTGTCCTAACGTTAGCTCTCTTCCGACTATAGGTAATATATGATTATCTTGTCTAACCACAAAAGAGTGATTATCTGTAGCGGTGATCTCTCTTCCAGATTTAGTAACTAATCTAATCAATCTTTTATCAGTATTATGTCGACTCACTTCTACTACCCTCTTCCACTCTATCTTCTCTTCTTGATTTGTACTAGGCACATAAATATCTAAATCAGAAATAGGCAAAACTTCAGAATGACTAGATAAATTAAAAGCCCCCCTAAGATCTATTAAACCATCGATAAAATCTCCAACAGTAACAATTTTTATTTTATCTTTTATCTTAATAATAATTTTTTCATCCGACTGAACAGACATCTGCGTACCTGGTTCACCAAAGCTTTCCGCCGTAACAATACCAATATTTTCTCCAGGAGAAATTAAGGCTTGATCATAAGCACCCTTAACATTAACTAAAATCTCTTTTATTTGTTCAGTGGTAAACTTTGCTTTCTCTACCTCTTTCTTAACATTTTCCAAAATAGCACCCGGTAGAGTCTCTTCATAATCTTTATAAATATCTTTAGTCATGTTATTTACCTACAATATTTCTCACGATCTGTTTAATATCAATAGTTCCACTTTCACTCTTGGAAACATCAATACCGTCTTCTCCATATTTAAACTGTAAAATATGTTTACTAGCATCTCTTACCGTATAGTCATATTCTACTCTTAAGTCCTGGAGAGCATTAGCTAGTCGCCTATATAAATATCCTGATTTAGGAGTACGTAACGCAGTATCCATCAGACTATCTCTTCCCGTCATAGCCCCATAATAATACTCAAAGGGTTTTAACCCTTGTTTAAATCCAACATTAACAAATCCTCTAGAACGAGGAGATAAATCATTCTTTTTAAAAATACTTAGTGTCCTATCTTTATATCCAAACGAAACTCTTTTCCCCGATAAGGACTGTTGTCCTACACAAGCCGCCATTTGCGCCAAGTTAAGAATATTTCCTGTAGCCCCACTTTTAGCCATAATAATGGTAGGATTACTCTCTTCTACGGTATCCTGAATCCGCTCACCAATTTTATTACGCACATTATTTAAAACTTCTAGGATCTTAAGTTCTAACGTATCTTTGATACTTAGTCCAGGTAAAGAATCCAAGGTGCCTTTCTCATAAGTAGCAATAAGGGCATGAACTTCTTCTTCTGCCGCGCCAAGCATAGAGTTAATTTTGTTTACTACAAGAACCGATAAGTCGGTATCAGCAATACTAGTAGTAAATCCTCGTCTATGTAAGACTTCAATACCCAGTCTAAACATCTTACTTAAGATGTCTATAGCAATATCTTCCCCGTATTTTCGATATAAAGCTCGAATTAAAATACCATTATCTTCTCCGATAGTGGATTTATCAATATGGCCCGAAATCATTACCCCATCCTTAATTCTAACAATAGTGTCTCCAGTGTCACCTTCCTTATATGCTCTTGTGTACCCTACAAAATTAAAGTCTTTAGTAAATAAGGCACTAAATATCTCTTTTCCTGTAACGCTCACCTTAAAACTCTTAAAGTTCTCATAATTATCAATACCCGCAGCAAGTAATAAAGCAATGGCATCTTCTTTACTAAATACTCCTTCTTTAGTTAAAAGATAATTACCCACAATAGCATCATCAATACACCCTACAATGTTTAATCCATTCTTAGGCGAAATAATATGACGTTGAACACTCATCAGTAAATCTGCCTCAGCCCTTGCTTCTTCCGTTTGAGGAATGTGTAAATTCATTTCATCCCCATCAAAATCAGCATTATACGGAGTACATACAGCAGGGTTTAATCTAAAGCTTCTACCCGGAAGCAGTTTTATTTTATGGCACATAATACTCATTCGATGCAAACTAGGTTGTCGGTTAAAAATAGAAATATCGTTATTTAATAAATGTCTCTCTACAACATAACCAGGTTGCAATTCTTCTAAGAGTTGATCTCTAGTTTCATCAGTAATCTTTTTCTTCTTGCCATCTGGCCGAATAACATAATTAGCCCCAGGATAAGTGTGGGCACCTCTCTTGATAAACTCAACTAACCATTCTTTATTCCACTCCGTAACCGTTTCAGGAACCGTTAATTCCATAGCCACTTCCATAGGCACACCGACTTCATTAAAGGCAATGTTGGGATCAGGACTAATAACCGTTCTAGCAGAATAATTTACTCTTTTTCCTGCAAGATTATATCTAAACCTACCATCCTTACTTTTAATTCTCTCTACTAGTGTCTTTAAAGGTTGCCCACTTCTATGTCGTGCAGGAGGAACCGATGCACTAGAGTTATCAAAGAAAGTAGTAATATGATATTGCAATAGGTCCCATAAATCCTCGATAATAATCTCAGGAGCTCCGGCATTAATATTCTCAAATAAACGTTGATTTATTCTCACAATATCTCCAAGCTTATGGGTCAAATCATCTTCCGATCTTTCTCCCGTATCTAAGGTGATACTCGGTCGAGCCGTAACCGGAGGAACCGCTAGTACAGTTAATACCATCCATTCCGGTCGAGCATATGTCGGATTAAATCCAAGTAAGATCGCATCGTTATCTCTTACCTTTTCTAGTCGAGAACGTATTTCAATAGGAGTGATTCTCTTGTCACTCTCGGTATAGGTAGTTGGTTTCTCAATTTTTATAGTTCCTTGTTTAACATTACAATGCGGACACTTCTTTACCGTCCTAAGCTTAATAATAAGAGCAGTCACTGCTTTTCTTCTGGAATCAATACCTCGAAGAGTTTCAATTCTATTTAGACGTTCAAATTCATCCTTAATAACATCCTCGGAAAGTAAAATCCGACAACATTCTTTACATGTAGAGCGTAATACATTAAGAACAGGTTTAACATAATTAATATGAATAACCGGTCGAGCCAAATCGATATACCCGAAGTGGCCATTGCATTCCTTCAATTTTCCACCGCACGTCTTACAGCGTAAACCTGGATCAATAATCCCCAGTCGAACTTCCATTAATCCACCATCTACAGGATATCCTTCTTTATCATAAAGTTCGGGAGTTACAATTTTAGCGGCAGCAGTCTTTCTAATAAGCTGAGGACTCATCATCCCAAAAACAATGCTTCCAATCTTTTTAGATACGTGTTCCATTTAATACCTTCCAGTCAGTTCTAGTTTAGGATAAATTCCTAGACTCCTTAATTCATCAAGTAATAATTTAAAAGCATAACTCATTTCAACCGCACTAATGCGATTATGAACACCGCAACGCGGGCAGCTAGTTTTATTTTTAAAACTATCATACACGGCAATTAATCCACAGTCCTCACAGACATATAAGATCGTTTTATCGGAGTCAAATCTTTCTTTTAATAATAGACTAGCGCCATGAGCAACTAAACAATCCTTCTCCATTTCCCCTAGTCGTAATCCTCCGCCCTTAGCTCTCCCTTCAATAGGTTGTCGAGTTAACAACTGAATCCTTCCCGCTGCCCGAGCGTGTAACTTATTAGCTACCATATGTTTTAGCTTTAAATAGTAAATATTACCAACATAGATCCTTACGAACATTCGCTCTCCCGTAATTCCATTATACATTTCTTCAGTGCCATCATCTCTAAAGCCTGCTCCTAACAAATGTTGCCTTAACTCTGCTTCATTAGGGGTATCAAAAGTAGAAGCATCAATATATTCTCCTTTCAAAGCACCCACTTTTCCTGCCAACATCTCAATCAAATGACTAATGGTCATTCTAGACGGAATAGAATGGGGACTAAAGATTAAATCAGGGGTAATACCAGATGCAGTAAATGGTAAATCTTGGTAAGGAATAATTAAACCAATCACTCCCTTCTGACCATGACGAGAAGCAAACTTATCTCCAATTTCAGGGATTCTTAAGTCCCTCAAACGTACTTGTATAAGTCGATTTCCTTCTTCATTTTCTGTAATATACGTCATATCCACAACGCCGGATTCTCCATGTTTAACCACAACACTACTCTCTCTTCGAATATTAGCCGCAATGCTCATTTCTTCTAATTCCCCTAAGAACCGCGGTGGTGAAATCTTTCCAATAAGGGCATCATCGGGTTTTAGTTTAGCTTCGGTATACACCATACCATCCTCTTCTAAATAGCGATAATCTTTTTCGCTTCGATATCCTTTAACTTCTTTATCAGGGATAGTAATAGTATCCGTTAACCCCCCACTATAACGCAACTCTTCAGCAACATAGGGCTGAAAGAAACTACTTCTAGCAAGTCCACGATCTATACTGCCTTTATTAAGGATAATAGCATCTTGCATGTTGTATCCACCATAACTCATTAAAGCAATAACCACGTTTTGTCCTGCAGGCCTCATATCATAATGGAAAATATCATGAACAAAAGTCTTGACAATAGGACGTTGGGCATAATGAAGGATACTCGAATCCGTATCAACTCTTATTAAGAAATTAAGACAGTAAACGCCTAAAGACTGTTTTTGAATTTTACTTCCCCTAATTAATCTAGAACTAGAACCAAAATTAGAATAAGGAATCATAGCGGTGCAACAGCCAAGCATCAAGATAGGACTAATCTCTAAGTGAGTATGATCTTTAGTTAATTCGGATTCATCTAAGGCAACTAAAGCATTTTCTTCTTCAGCAGCATCTAAATACTCAATAATACCTTCTTTTCTTAACGAATCCCACGTAATTTCTCCTTTTTTCATTTTCTCAATTAATTCTGTAGTTAAAGTGTTCTTTCCATTTTTAACCACAATAGCGGGTCGTCTAGCTCGACCACGTGAAGTCTCAATAATAATTTCATTAAAATCCATGTCATAATAGAAGTTAACTACATCGGAAATGTTTCCTTTTCTTCTCTCTTCTTTAATAGTTTCTAAAAAAGTAGGAGCATTCTCTACAACGCCAATAAATCTCTCATCCATAAATACGTCAGTCATCCTACTAATTTCACCCCGCTATTTTCTAATAGTTTTTTAAGTTTTTCTTCTCCCACTTCGGTTTGAGTAACCTCACACATTAAAGAGATATTTTTTCTTAATCCAATAGGAGTTCCTTCAGGAGTCTCAACCGGGCAAAGTCTCATCCAGTGAGTAGGATGTAACGCCCTGGCCTCAAAGTTCTCTTGAGTGGTAGTTAATAAACTAACGACTCTCTGTAAATTGGAAATCGTAGCAATAGCATTAGTTCTATCAATATTTTGACTAATACCTTTCTTTCCACCCACCCACGTTCCTGTGGCCATAGCACTCTTAATTCGAGAGGTCATCAATTGGTCACGAATCACAATACGCACCGACTGAAACTTCCCCCTCTTAACGATACGTTGAAAATTATATAACATATCTTGAACTAAACTTCGTAAATTCACCCTAAATAAATCCGCTAATAAATCCCCACTCAATTTTAAACGTTTATTCATATAATGATCTTTTTCAGCAATCCTCATACCATCTCTAGAGACGAGTAAAAAGCGTTTAATTAACTTGCATAGGTTATAAGCCTTAAGCACCCTATCCCGAGAGTCCGTTCCTACATGGGGGAGTAAGAATCTATCCAATTGTTCTCTAACTTTCTGAATTCTTTGCTCTTTTAAGTGAGCAACTCCCATTTTTTTAGCCAAATACTCTAAAGCATCCTTATCTGTTCTTAAATCTACAAAATTATAAAGATTAACAAATACATCGTCATATTCTTTTTCAGAAGAGATAAAACTAACAATCTCTTGATCTTTAACTAAACCAAGTGCTTTGATAAGAGGAATAAGAGGTAATCTCCGGTACTTAGAAAAGCTAAGATAAATAATTCCATCCTTCATCTGCTCCACCGTATGCGGAATTCTGAAACTGTCTTTTTCAGAGAATAATTTTCCTACATACTTACTAGGTCCAGTAGCATTTTTGGAAATAAATAGCTTATTGGACGCTAAATCTTCTACCATAATTAATACTCGTTCATTTCCATTCAAAATGAAATATCCTCCCAAATCTTCAGGGTCTTCTCCTTTCTCAATCAAAGAATCCTTCTTTAAACCATTTAAATGGCAATATTTACTATGCAGCATAACCGGCAATTTTCCGATTAAAGCAGTAAAGTTTTCTCGTTGAATATTATCCATATGGGTACTGACCTCTAAAGTTATAGGGGCAGAATAGGTTAAAGACCGGAGTCTAGCTTCCATAGGATAAACATCTCGCTTACTTCCATCGGCTTCAACAATTTGTGGTCTTTCTAACGCTACTTTTGCAAATTTAATTTTAAAATTCTCAACTTCTTGAGGAATAATCGTTGGAATAATATCTCCCACTTCATTTACAATCTTTTGCATACCACGGTCGACAAAAAAGTTAAAAGATTTTATATTAGATTCTACAAAAGAATGGGTATCAAAATAATTTCCTATAATGTATTTATAATCCTTAATCACCCGTCACCACCCGATAAAAAACCGTTTCTACATTAGTAGGACTAGCTCTAATTATCTTGATTAAATCTCCCGGTTTAACCTCTATCCCGCGTAAAGCCGGGTCTTTAGCCCGAATTTTAGGCAATTGAGATAAACCAACATTATAATAATCTAGCACTTTTTTCTTTTCATCCTCTCCCAACTTAATATGTTTAGGCACTAAAATATGTTTGATAATATCTGTATTCTTTACCATGCTTGACTCTATATGGGCCCGACGGGATTCGAACCCGCGACCACCTGATTAAAAGTCAGGTGCTCTACCAAGCTGAGCTACGAGCCCATTCTCATACTTGATAGGAAAAAACAGCCTTATGGCTGAACGTGAAAACAATGTATATAAGGATAAATAAATGGGGTAAGAGGGCATCTTCAAAATGGGTTAGTATGTCCTATATAAATGTTTCTATTTTTTTCTTTAAAAGTAACCTAGGAGTCTAAACGGTCTAGAGATATATTAAGATACGGTATATAGAATAAGTATAAGAAAGTAAGTTTATCTCCAAATTTCAATAAATTACTTAAGGTAAGGAAAGTTAGAAGGGTTAAATGAAAGTAAATGAACTAAGGTTATTAATCAAAGAAATTGTAGAAAGGGCAACCGAATTAAAAAATAAACATACCGATCAAAGTGATGCTCTAGTTAATTATTCTTGCATTTTCTCTCAAAGTAACGATGAATTCGAACATTTAGTAAAGACTTCAAATAAAATTGGTAAGGTAATTAAGGAAACGCCTACGGGCCCAATTTTTCATATTAAACCTTTAGAGACTCTTTCCGGGAAACTTTTATTGTTAAAGGTTCGTAAACCAGATCCAACTCGCCCAGAAAGAGGAGATGCAGACTTTACGGTTTCTAATTATTCTAAGTTTAAGAAAAAATACCTCTCACGTGTCGGATTTAAATGGATAGAACGCAAGAGTATGGAAATGATTGAACTAGTGGATCCAGCCTTTGAGGTAAGAGTATATTTCTCCGACCCGCCTTTAGACAAACAATTGAGAATTTCTTAGTTACTAACGAATCAATTAACCCATCATTTTTTCTACTTAATGAGTAAAAAAGTGTCTAAAAACAGTTATGATTTTTTTGGAACAGGGTCATGGCCAAAACCACCCTGAGGATTACATCTAATAATTCTCTTAGCAGCAAGATAGGTTCCTTTCAAAACACCCTGCTCTTTTATAGCCTCTTCTGCGTAATGCGAACAAGATGGAGTATACCTACAGTTAAATAGGTTTATATGAAAATAATCAAGAAAAGAATAAACCGGATTTGCTACTATCCTATAAGATTTAATGGCAGATATTTCAATATCTCCTAAAATTGTATCTAGACTCATTAAATTGTATCTAGACTCATTATTTACCAAGAGTATAACCAATCATATACCCTAAATATTCAAACCCTGCGGTGATAGTTGCACTGAATATAGGATACGCTATGGTTGCACAACTGGATACAGCCCTTATCTATTTCAAAGGGTGCATCATCCATCATACTATCAAGGGTTCCATCGTTACCAATAACTTGACTAGCCGCCATCCCCAATGCACCATTAATAACAATTGGTCCATATCTAATTAGTGCTTTTGTAGTTGGATCCATCGGCGTACCTTTTGCTTCTGCCATCCCTTGATAAATTCCGCCCACTAATGCCCCCAAGTTTAAAAGTGAACTTGCACAACCTATTCCCTGCATTTGTGGCGATATATACATTTTTATATTTCCTCATTCATTTCTTTTTTAGGTGATTTAACGAGGGTATATAAATCTTCCCATTTAAAAATAGTAACGATTTTAGATTCGTAAACTCAATCCAAAGAACACAGGTTAGTTTCAATTTTCAAGGACACTTATAGAAATCTAAAAAACGCCCCTGCCGTTCGCCCCTAGTAGAATTTCAACACAAGTATTAAAAGAGAACCACAACCTTTATATAAGTATCAATAGTTCCTATATAAGAACTAATAATACCGATGATAAGTCCTAAAGAAGCAGAAATACTGCTTAAGCTATTCAAAGAATTTAATAGGGACTATAATGCAAATTCCATCTCAAAAGAAATCAAGATAACTCCGAGGGGTGCCCTAAAAGCCCTAAAAAACCTAGAAAAAAAAGAAATCGTAATAAGTAAACCACTAGGAAAAGCAATATTTTATAAAGTGAACCTAAACGATCCATATACTACTAAAATTCTAGAAACCATTCTAATTGGAGAAACAAAAGAAAAAGCATCGAGATGGCTAATGGAATTTAATGATCTCTTAGATAAAACGGAAATAATAATTCTCTTTGGATCGGTAATAAGAAATCAAAAATACGCAAATGATATTGACCTACTTATTGTCCTAAAAAAGCAAGAATATAAAAAAATTAAAGGGGTTATAGGCAAAAAAAACCAAATACTCCCTAAACCAGTCCACCCTATTTATCAAACTAAAGAAGATCTAATTCATAATCTTAAAAAGGAAAACCAGGCCCTCCTAAGTGCCATAAACACGGGATATGTATTAACGGGGCACGATAAATTAATAGAGGTAATAAAAAATGTCACACGTCACTAAAAAAGTGATATGGTGTTTAAGAAAAGCAGAGAAAGAACTCAAAGAGTGTAGAGAACTAAGTAAACGACCAAAACATCGAGGATTAGTGAAAGTAAAGTCTAACCTCGAAGAAGCCAAAAACCATATTGCTAAAGCTGAAGAAAATTTAGAATTAACTCTATCCTTAAATAAAAATAAATTTGGGTACATGGCAATAAGTTCTCTATTTTATAGTATGTACCATTGTTTCTTAGCCATAGCTATTAAATGGGGGTATGAGTCAGGAAATCAAGCTTGCACCATTGCCTTAATCGAACACTTAAAAGAAGAGAAAAAAATAAATCTAGACCAAAAGTTTATTGAAATATTAAAATACAAAGAAGAACAAACCAAAGACTATCCGAGCATTATTGATATGAGAGAAGATTATACTTATAGTGCAAAAACCTCTATAGAAAAAGAAGATATTAACTATTTGATTAACGTGTGTAAAGAGCTTATTAAAGAAACCAAAGACATCATTTATTCCTAAAATAAATTAAGGTTTAAACATTCGTTCTCTATGATAAAAGTCTATCTTCGAATTTTCCAACATAGTCAACCTCCCGGGAGTTATTAGCTTTTAAAGCTTATACACCCTCCGGGCGTTGAAGTTGTACCAAGTACGCCCCCTGCCTACCAGAAGTAATGTAGGTGTCACGCCCCACATTTTTTTGTTTTATTAAGATTTATGAGAGAAAATAGATAAGTTTACAAAAGATTCAAGAAGTCTTCTTTTTTCATTCCACATTGTCGAATAATCTCAAGGAGTGTGCCTCTATCAAGTTCAGGATGCAAAGGAACAACCGTTATCCATGTTCTACCCTCGCTTTCCTTCCTCATAAATACATGACTTCCCTTCTGTCTCACAGAGACAAAACCTTGTTTAGAAAGAATCTTAATAACTTCCTTTCCAGAAAGCCTAGGTAATTTTTGCATGTTAAGCGACAGCAAAACGAGCAATGATAGCCTCACTTCCAGTATACTCTTCAGGTAAACCCATCTCTTCCACATATAATTGAACGGCTTCCTTTAAATTTTTAAGTGCCTCATCTATTGTTTTGCCCTGACTAGCCACGTCTACTTCAGGGCATACAGCTACAAATAATTTTTCTCCTTTCCGTATAACTGCAGTAAATTCCATGTTTTTCTTTAATCAAGGTTGTATGTAACTAGCTATATAAAGGTAACGCCCATAGTTTTCTAATGTAGAATCCGCGGTTTATTTCCACCCCCCACCAGCTGTCCCTCCCTCCTTCTCCATAATGAAATTCTAGTAATCCAGTTTAGAAAGAGCACTATTAAACCTTCGTTCTCTATGATAAAAGTCTATTTTTGCATTTTCAGGCATAAGTCCCTCCCACGTGCTTTCCCTTATAAAGATTAAACACACGTGGGGCGTGGTACTCACACCCACAACGCCCCTGCCGGGAATTGAACCCGGGCCACGGCCTCGACAGGGCCGTATCATAGCCACTAGACTACAAGGGCATAAAATCAATAAAAAAAGTTTCCTTATAAACCTTTCTAATACTATAGAGTTTATAGAAAAAAGTTTATAAAGAAAAGACAAAAAAGAAGAGTATGAAAAAAAGAGAGATCCTCATAATCTTATTCCTACTAACGTTAATCATTATCACCCTAGAGGTATCTCCTGGACTAAAAGTCATAACTAATAAAGCAGCAGCCCCCTTTATTCCAACAACAGACACCGATACAGAAGAAACCCATGTAATTAAAGAACTAAAAGTACCTACTAGAGAAGAGAAATTTTCAATCATCAAAAAAGGAGAAGAAGTTGTTATTGATTTGGGCCAAGACTCTCCCTTTATTAAAATACACTTCAAGGCCAAAGAAGACCTTCAAGATATAACCATAAGAATAGAAGAAACTAAAGTAGAGCTAGAAGAAAAAGTCTACAAAAGCATTCAAATTGAACATAACCAAGTACCAGACTCAAAGATAGAAAACGTAGTTCTAGAAATCCAAGTACCTAAACAATGGTTAGAATTAAACAATCAACAATCAAAGAATGTATTCGTGAAACGATATACTAAAGAGTGGCAAGATCTTCCTACAACACAATTAAAGGAGGACAAGTCTGTTGTATATTATATAGTCAAAAGCCCAGGTTTAAGTATCTTCTCCATTGTAGCGCAAGAAAAAGAAGAAGTCCCGAATACCTCAAAAATAATAAACTCTGTCCTTCAGTTAAGTAAAGAAAGACCCCTAACCCTAAGTGTAGTTATAACTATGATCTTAGCATTAACCATAAGTGTGATTTTTTACTTAAAAACAAGACCTAAGAAAAGATTTATAAAGAAAAAAAAGAAATGAAAGAGAATGAAAAGAGGTATTTTATTCATTCTTATATTACTTAGTATTCCTAATGTATATGCCGTCAATATTTCAGAGGTATGGGAAAGTGTAATTACGGGATGGCAAATCATTAATCCTCCCGTCCAAATACAAGAATCAGATCAAGAAACAACCGATCCACTAAAGTGTACTTCTATAGACACCTGCAGTAATAAACTAAAAGAACTGATTCAAAATCAAAAAAAATTACAAGAGTTCTATGAAAAAGTAGATAAAAAATTGCTAAAAGAAGCAGTAATCAAAGCAGATTCCAACATAAAGAGTAAGTTCACCATAGGAAAAAATAGTCAAGGTGAAGAAATAATTATATTGTATCCCAGTTGTGAAGATAATACTCCCCAAGGAGAATGTAGCATTAATACTCCTTATGCATGTAACAGCGGAACGCTAGAAGAAGATTGTGAAAAATGTGGAGCAAAAATCGGTTATCTTTGTAAAAAAGTAAATTTCTTTAATAGTACGAATAAAACCACCCTAATTAAAAAAGAGATAGTAAAAGCTCTAGACTGTAAAGAAGCCTCGGGTATCTGTGATACGAGCTGTTCCGAGTCTTTTAGAGAAGTCTCATTCTTAAGTGGAACGTGTAATACTCTAGATATTGAATCCTTAACGGGTAGAGAACAGTTATCGCAAATTCAAAAAAGTCCACTTTCTCAAAAATGTTGTGTTCCCATAGTAAAAGTAAGAAACTTTACGAATGTGTTGCTAACTAATTTAACCACCAATAGAACCTCGGTACATGAAAAAGCCACAGAAAATCTATGTATAGAAAAAACAGAATTTAATCAGTGTACCAAAACAGATCCCCTCTATTGTACAGAATACGGACTATTTAACTTCTGCTCACAGTGTGGATGTCCAAACGGAGAAGTGTGTAATTTTGTTACCAATGCCTGTGTTAAGGCTACCAAAGAAAAGAGTTTAGAAGTGTTTAAAGAATTTGTAAGGCTATCCCCAGAAGAGTCATCTCTCCTTAATAATTTCTTAACCCCCATATATAAAACAACTAAAGAAGAAGTAGACGTGAAAGAAGGCCCCATAAGAGTAGATATCGAGCAAAGTCCGGATAATAAACAGATAATTATAGTTAATATAAATGAGGATATAATGAGTTTAAGAGTAGAAGAAGGTAAACCTCAAATTAATTTTGATTTTAGAGAAAGTAATTAAAGCTAAGTTCAAGAAATAGAAGTTAAAAATAGGACTAATAAAACAGAGAATCCAAAAAATGCATAGGATATCAAGAATAGAATAAATTTATTTTCTTGGTTTATAAGTCATTATTCTATTCCAATCAGGGTTCAAATGATCAACCCGCATATACTCCACCCCAGAGCTAAATCCAGTAGGATATCCTAAACTAGACGCTTGTGCATCAATAAACATAGTTTTTATAGTACCATCAATATTTTGATTAACCCAATTAAATATATGCCCTTCTATAGTATATCCACCTCCAGAAAAAGAAAAAACATCTCTACTAGCTACAGTTATAAATCCTCTTGCACCCTCACCATATTTAGGTAAAATTGTTCTAAGTTCGTGATTTTCTACACCAATAAAACGTGTGCGAAACAATCGAGCAAAACTAGAAGACCTAATCGGTGCATCTAACCCAGTAGCGGAAACTGAAATCCCCCTAAAGTTCATCTCAAGAGCAAAAGCACAATTCATACAATTACCCGAATCAACACTGATCCCGGCGTTCACTGCATCCATATTAATATTATTAACGTCCACCCCACTAACATACAATCGATCATTAATTCGTTCAAAAGGTTTTCCCCTTAATAAAGGATCATCGCTAAAAGAAGTAGAAGGAGCAGCAAATTTAAGAGAAAACATAGATCCATAAGTAGCAGCTAAACCTAAAAAAGTTCCACCCCTCACAGATCCTCTAGTTTCATGTTCATAAAATGCCCTTTGATATAAATAGTTTGTAGCCCTCATCCCAGATAGGTCCAAAAGAAAGTTTTTCAATTTTCCTGCATTAGGCCAAGGATTCGAATACCATTCCCCTTCCATCCCACTCGGATCCGTATACACCATCGGGTTATTCAGTACATACGTATATCGATTCAATCGCTGACTGTTATACACATTCCCACTAAGAGGATCACTAGAAATAAATCTGCCCAAAGAACTATCATAATACCGTGCCCCATAGTAATACAACCCCATACTAGAATCCAGTTCTTTTCCCGTATACGTATACCGTTCCTCTCCCGACGTATGAAGAGAGTCTCCAAAGGGTTCATAGTCACTTCGATACGTTACTTTCCCTTCTTGATCCGTCACCAGTGCACTAGAGCTTAACGAATCGGTATGATAATAACTAGTCTCTCCACCAGACTGTTTACTAAGTAAACCACTAGGTCCATAGGCATAGACAGTAGTAGTGGCAGGTAAAGGAGATTTCTTAACCGACGTAAACACATTAGATAAAGAAGGATAAGCAATAACTATCCCCAAAGACAAAATAAGAATACTAATAATAGCAATCGTAATAATTTTCGCCATAATTCACATATCTAGATCACGTGATCCGTGCCCTCGATCAGTATTATACCAAAAAGCAAGAGCAACAAACATCACCCCTAACACAAACAAAGTTCCCGAAGCAACAAAATTACTATAGACTTCCATAGACATATACCCTAATCCTGGGCTATACTCCAGAGGAGTATACCTAATCTTAGGTAACACAAAAAAAGTAATAATACCCATAACTAATAAACCTAATCCCAAAACAAAAGTATCAAAATATCTAAGATTCATCTTACTCTCTAACCTCAATCGTTACACTATCCGTAGAACTTAATCCTTCATCATCCTTAACACTCACCGTAGCTGTATAAGTCCCTGGTAAGGTGTATTTATACTTACTTCGATAAGACTCAGTAAACTCACTTGGACTTTCTTGTATTCCTAGTTTTTCAAAAATAGTATCTAAAATAGAATATCCTGTAATAGGACTCTGTTGTAAATCATCACCATAGTCAAAACTCACATCCACGATTTCTCCATCATCTCCCGCTCTCACTAAGAAATTTACTTCTAGAGGCACTCTTCCTTTAGTAGGTTTAGCTTGTAAGTCAACAAGAGGACTTCCTTCTTGAGTTATATCTCCACTAAGAGGTTCCTTCGTAGCTCCCAGTCGTTGATCTTCTCCTTCAACCACATCCCGAACAATAGGTTTTATACCCCCTCCACGCGGAGAAACCTCTTCTAGTAGGGTACTACTTCCTAGTCCATAAACATATTTAGTATAATCTATAGAATTTCCATCACTAGCTCGTTGATCTAAGCGTTTCTCTACCCGCCTACCGGAATAGTCGTAAAGGTAAGTAACCTCATTAATCTCATATCCTTCAGATCCACCTACTTGAATAATAGATTTAGTTAGCTGATTTAAGGAATTAAAGAAAAATACCTCACTAACAAAACGGGATCCAGAAGTAGGAGACACCTGTATATTATCAAAAGTAACCGTATTAGGATTAATTCCACGACCATATAAATAAACTTTACACGTAGCAGTTCCAACAGGATTTTTAAACTTAAATACTCCAGAACCTCGACTATAAGCTCCATTGGGTAAGGTAGTAATCCATTTCTCCGCTTGTTTATTTAGTGAGGATAAAACAATTCCTCCAGAAACAGCAACTAGTTCTTCATTACACGCAACAGAAACAACTCCTTGGTCTCCCCCAGCAGCATTACTACCTTTTAATTCCGCAGAGATTTCGTATCGTTTAGTCTTATCCAAAGTAATCGATTGTTCTAAAGAAGGTAGATCATATCTTAAAGTTTCATAAGCAACCGTCGCACCAATACCACTATTAGACACAAAGTTCCCATCTTCTTTCTCAGTCCAAAATTTATTACTATTTTCAAACCCACCATCAAAAACCACCGTTATTTCTCGATCAATCCTAGCGATCATGTTTCCCCTAGTATCATAACGATACAACCGATAAGCATCCGTCATCAATTGATTTCCCGCTCCACCCAGTTCATAAGCATAGTTATAATTAACCGTAGGTTGGGCAGTAACACTTAACGTTTGTCGGTTTCCTAAATTATCATAAGTATAGGTTTGAGTCCCCATATCTGTAAAACTATTTTGCCCAATAGCTTGAGTTAATCGATTTAAAACATCATAAGAATAATCCACAAGCGGTGTAGTAGATCCTTCCGTCGTTCCACCCTTAGTTAATTCAATGTTACCAAGAGTATCAAAATCATAATTTCTATAATAGTCATTCACACCATTCACATCGGTAAAAATGCTATTCACCCACCCTCGACGATCATAAGTATATTTGGTATCCTCACTACTAGGTAAGTTGGAAAAATCAATAGATTTTAAAGTTCCTGGAGCATTATACTCTAAAGAACTCTTGTCATAGTCATATTTAGTTGCCTTAGTACTAAGTTGCCCATTAGCATCCGGCCGTTTAACGTCCGTTTGTACTAAGTATCCCATCCGGTTATAGATATAATTAGTTTGTTGTAACACCCCATTAAAGCCAAATCGATATAGCTTTTCCTCAACAACATGATCGGATTTATCATACTCATAATAGATATCGTAATGAGGGTCAGTCCCTAATTTCCAAGCCTTTTCTCTAATCCTTCCCCGTTCATCATATCCAAATACCGTCACTCCTACTTCATCGTCTACCCAGATTAACTTTCCTACAGGGAAATTATCAAAATTATCGTTAATAGGTAAAGGAACACCGTCATAACTATCATAATGGTATTTTACCTCTACATTTTGGCAACCACTTCGGCTATTTGCTTCATAGTCTACACATAATAATCGATTTAAAGAATCATAATAAAATTGAGTAAACTCGCCGCTTTCAACATGTTTACTAGTTAAGATATTACTATTATCATCATAAGTAATTTCCGAAGTCCCCGTATCAGGATGTTTAGTTTTGATTAATCGATTTAACCCATCATATTCGTTATAAATATCTACATCATAATTAGGCGGGAAAGTCTCAGGAATTGTCACACCATCTAGTCCATTTCCACTAACCGAATCTCCAATAGCAATTAAATTTCCTAAAGCGTCATAAGAATAATACGTTTGTGGAGAATTAGCAACACCGCAAGTTCCGTCTCCATTATTACAGTTCTCGATTATTTTACACACTCTCCCGAAGTTATCCGTATCAGTATACGCCCATCGTCCTCGTTCATCTTTTAGCATAGTTCTTCTCATAGTAGATCCACAAGATATTGTACTAGCATACTTAGTTTCTAGAGTAACACTAGGGTTACTAGTATCGGGAATTATCTTCTTCACTCTAAGTAACGGACTATTTTCATACTCAGGACTACTCCATACTTTCTTTACTTCATTATTTCTATCTCGAAGGTAATAAGGAGCACTACTCCTCTCTACTAAACCTAAAGAATTATATTCCGTCGTAGTTAAAATATTATCTCCATAATAGGGGGACCCTTCCGTTCCTTGAATTTTAGTAGTAACGGTCCTTCCTAGTCCATCATACCAATTAACTGCTTCAAAAACATTATTTCCTAGAATACTCTTCATACTAGCTTGGGAAAGAACATAATTATTAGTACCCGAACAACTACCACTTCCTCCATCTTTTCCACCAATACAATAAACTGCCTTACTGGTCCAATCATTTCCATCTCCAGGCAGTCTAGTCTCTTTTAATCTCCATGCATTGTCATAGTTAAAAGTAGACGTTAAATCATCGTCAGGATTATTAATTACTTGTTTATCCGTTATACTAAGAATGTTGCCTATAGCACCATAGCTAGAAGTAACTTGCTGTCCAAGTTCATTCTCTGAACAAGTAGGATAAGCAAAGTCATAATTATTTGCACTATAGCTATTACACGTTAATCCACCATCATCCTTTCCTTTTCCACAAGTTTGTGTATCATCACAATAAAAGGCATACGAGTCTTGTCCCGCTGAACCAGACCGACATCCAAAATCAAGATAATAGTTACTTTGGTCATCTATACCGTCCGGGCATATCCTAGACCATAACAAATGTCCAAACTTATCATATTTAATATAATCAATTCGAGTACCCCCACTAGTGTCAGAAGTACCAACAACAGTTGACTGAGGATACCAGTGATTATCCGTCCCTCCAATCACAATATCATTTCCATTATCCCATTCTGTTTCCGTTTGAGACTTAAGAACATTATTCTCTAAAATTTGCTGTTTGAACACCGAAGTTAGCATATGTTCAGCTAGTAAGCCACTACTCCTATATTGTTCATAAGCATAAGTAGTACGTGTAGTAATATCCGTTATCCCATCAGTATGAAGAACAGAAGTTTCTCTAGGCAAACTATTGTAATAAACATCACTAGTAACAGCGTTCCCATCCTTATCTTTCTCATCTACATAAGAATAAGTCGTAGTCATAGTAACTCCATCTTGTTGAGACGTACTTTCTTTAATCCTATTCCACACGGTAAGGGGTGTAGACTCCTCAGCAACATCTTTACTTAGTATATTCTTATTCTCAAAAGCAGTATTTGTACTCCCAACCAGTATGCCACTAGAATCATATATCTCAGTCATATATTCTAACCCACGAGAAAAATCATTATCATAGTCATAAGCCGCAGAAACCGCAGGCGGTAATTCTAAAAGGTCGCAAATTAGATCATTATCCACATCCACACATTGAATAGAATTATCCTTAGGCACTTCTCGCAGTAAAGGCCTATCCTCTACAATTCCATCTAAGGAGTAAAATACGGGAGAAAACAAGTTTACTCCACTTTTGCCAAATTGATAAAATAAACAAGCTTCATCATTTACATATATTTTAGGGCCACTACCAAAAGATTTAGTAGTCAAACATTCTGCTTTATCTTTTCCCTCGTCCCATTTGCCATTATATTGGTCATTAAGATCATAAATGTAAAATCCAGTACATTTTTCTTCAGCATCCCCATCACATTCATCATTTCCGTATAAATCCCCTCCACCAATAACCTCTCTCATGTAGTGATCAAAATCATCTGAGTCAAATATCACATTAGCACAACCCAATTCACCCCATTCATTTTCATCATATCCGGGGATATAAATATCAATAGGACAACTCTGAAAGCTAATTAGTTTAAGTTCCCTAATTCCTTGCGGATAAGATTCCCTATTTACGTGACTAACCTTCAAAGTATGTCCCTTTGGTCCAATCCAAACATTAGGAACGTCCGTTACAAAAAGATCAACAGGCCTATCAAAATAGGCTCCGTTATCAAAATAAGCAGTATTATCCCTCGTTCTTACAAAGGTATTACTCATTCCATAATATAAACCAGGTAAATTATCATTTCCTTCTACTTTAGGCCTATGGATTGTAGGAGGTGTATACTTTCCCTCATTTTGGTAACCTACATTTTTTGCCGTGGTAAAATAGTGAATAGTGTGTCCATAAGGAGCTTTTTGAGCATCGCTCACCCCGTTAGGATTGTATCCAACCACTTCAGTCACTTTCTGGTAACCTACATAGCTAACAACCCCCGCTTGATCTACCTGAGGAGAATTCTGTAATAACGCATACGTGCCAGGTTCAGCTGTAGCAACGCCCGATATCCTTCCAACACCGCTAAAATCTAAACCAGACATACTATAAAGATACTTAGTAATTATACAACCTTCTGTAGCCCCATCGACAGGACAAGTCTTTACTTCATCAATTCTAAGACCCCCCCCATAGGTATCACTTATATCATTGTCATTAACATAGTCATACTTATCACTAACATAAGTCCATTCCGTAGTTCCACCCGTATTCCATTTCACTTTTTTCAATGCCCATGCAGAAACTCCATTTTGAACTGCATCAGAGCCATGAGAAGTAGAAGTTCCAACCGAACTATAATAACTCCAAGAGTCATATTTATAGTAATCATTTAGATTAGCAAAACTAGGATTTAATGGGCTATAAGTAAACTCTATAGGAAGCATATACTCATTTCCATCTTTATCTTTAAACTTAATTCTCTTTAATGTCAAAACACCTTTTCCTGTAGACGTTCCAGGGAATCCTAGTTTTAAACTGTAGTCATACTCAAATTCCACAGAACTAATAAGACGGTTATCCTTACTATAAAGAGTGATTCTATCTAACTTAGGATAACGAACTCCACCACCATTAACCCCATCACTACTGTCCAAACGAGTGGTAGATCCTTCTGTAGAAATAACATTGTACTCAAATAAAGCATAATGGGTATCAGTATTAATTCTAGACACAAACTTTGGGGTTAAGTAAGTGTTCTGCAACAATACTTTTTTACCAGAAGGCGTGTTAACACACGTTCTTAAATCATCTAAATGTGGAGTATTAGAAGTATAATAAGCAGAACCTCCAGAAAGTAAATCATTTCTGTAATCAAAAGTCACCTTATTAACGCTATTAACATCCTGAATTTCTTTAAGACCCCATGCAGTAATGTAATTATCTTTTAACTCTTGTTTTATTGTATATTGATGAATGGGGAAAAAACAAGTATCATCTGAGTCCGTAGCATATAGAGTAGATAAGCTCCTAGAGGCATAATCTCTATCAGCGAGCTTAATAATTTCCATAACTGGCTCGCTATATAAATATTTCGTCCCATCCTCACCAACAACAGCAAAATTATCTAAAGTATCTGCCCCACTATTAATGTTCAGATATCCTTTTACAGAAACTGCATCAGGACAAGCACTTACGCTTCCAACATCAGTCTCACACGTCCTAATATCATCTTTAGCTAAATCTTGAAACCCTTTAGCTTTTACAAAATGAAAATCGATAGATTCGGCAACATCACCACTAACATAAGGGTTCAGATAAAGTCTTCCAGAAAAAGCATCTCCAGAAATAGTATACCTATCAGGAGTCCCATAATCATAGTCCGTTCCAGAAAATGCTGCACCCTGACCTAAACCCTGATTGGTACAGTCTCCATCATAATTTCTCCATAAATAACCATTAGCATTTAAAAGCTGATCAACATCTTTAGCAGGCCTGATAATGAGGTTAGGTTGTTCAGGTTTATCAAACAGCTTGACTAAAGTGTAAACACCTGAAGCTACCCCGATTGCAACACCAACCACAGGTACAGCACCAGTAAGAGTCATCCACCCGCCACCACCAACATTCAATAGGTTTAAAGCAGTCGCACCTGCCGCATCCAAAGTACTCAAAGCACTTACAGAACTAAGGATAACTCCAGCAGGATCTCCAACTTGCCCAGATTGATCATAACCTTCAGTCCAAGGAGGGGAGTAATGATTTAATAAAAGATTTCTATGATTATTGTCACATCCTCGATAGTCATCAGGCACACCGACAACATCTCTCATAACGGCACCAGGACCAATGCTCCAACCTAGTCCAGCAACACCTGCCTCTTGCATCTGTTTAATACCTGCAGAATAACCGATAGAAATAGGATAACTCATTCCTCCACGCCCAGGAACGGTAAGTAAAGGAATACCTAAAGACATATCCCCCGTATACAAATTAACCGTACCTGAAGAATCAGGAACACCGGAAACCGTAGCATAACTAGGAGTAGGAGAAACTGCCCCTACAAAATCTACTCCAGAAACAAAACCAAAAAAGAATAATAAAAGTATAACTAACCCCACCTCTTTTTTTAGAATCCTATCCATTAAATAAAAATTACCAATACGTCTATTTAAACCTTACTAAAAAAATGACACCAAAGATAACAAAAACCTTTAAATAATTAAAAAAGAAAAAGTACCTATGAAAAAAATAAAGGGGTTAATTTTACTAGGTATCCTTCTATTTTTAGCGTGGTGTATCTATAACATCCTAAATCAAGGAATTATTTACAGTGTATTAACTAATGATGAAGCAGCGATAGAAGTAACGATAGAACAAGCAGGATTTCTAGCACCCATAGCGTTTATAATTATTGTATTAATCGAAGTAATTATAGCACCCATTCCAGGTGGCCCGTTATATTTTACTGCAGGAATTTTATTTCCTCCCCTCTTAGGAGCAGCCTTAGTATTAATAGGAAACATTATAGGAGCATACATTGCGTTCACCCTAGCTAAATTTTATGGTAGAGAGATTATACAAAAGTTTCTTAAAGAAAGGGATTTAAGACTATTAGATAAATTCTCAAAAGAAAAAGGAAGTTTAACATTATTCCTCTTAAGAATTAATCCGTTAACCTCAACCGATTTCTTCAGTTATTTAGCAGGTACCACTCAAATGAGTAAAAAGAAATTTATGATTGCAACGATTTTAGGTTTAACTCCGTTAATATTAGCAGAAGCATACATAGGAAAAATTATCGCATCGTCACCAATAACCTACACCATATTTCTAAGTCTCTCGGCAATATACTTGATTGTAGCATTAGTAATTATAATAAAAATAAAGAAATGATTTACTTAGCTTTTTTTAGTAAATCTCGTAACATCTTTGTCTTCTCTAAAGCAAGGTTAATCATTTTGTCAATTTCATCAATGGTTAGTCCGGTTTCTCCGCCTTTCTGCATAGCGTGAATTATTCCATTCTCACCAAAAGACACACTAATTCGCGCATCAATAAGTTTTTCTTCATCACTAATTGCATCAATGATAAATTGATCAAACAGTTTAAAGACCGTACAAGTAATCGGTAATTTTTCTAAAGGCAGTTTAACATTCGTAAATTCTCCGAACATAACACTATCCCCATCTAATTTAGGAAATACCGTTGTTTTCAATGCTGCCACTGCAGCTAAAGCCGAAGCATCAATTAAGTTACCGGCATCGTTAATAGTATAAATGTCTAAATATATCATCCAGACTAATTCTCCTTCTCTGATGCAAAGCTTTTTCATGTTAATTGCCTTGCTTTCACGAATTCCTCGGTCCACTACCCTAGCTACTTCTGTAGCCCATCCTCCGGGAGGACCAGACTCAAATTCAGGACTAGATAACGGTAATAATTCAGCACCCGTAATTAATACCCCTTGGTCTTTTCCATCGGCAAAAGGAGTACCTACCGCTAATTTAACTCCGGCTACTACTTCGGTTTCTCCAATCTTAACACGAGCACTCCCTTCAGCATTCTCGGAAATATTAGTCTCAATAAGAATAGGTTGTCTATAATCTAATAGGCCCCGTCCATCAATTCTTACTCCTGCATCTAAATAGCTCTTCATTCTTCTTCAACTCCTAAGTATTTTTCTTTTAATGCTTTTTTTTGTACGTCATGAATAACAGAACAAGCCTTTTTCCCAAGTTCTAAAAGAGAACGTAATTCTTCTTTAGTAACGTCTCCATCTAATTGTAATAACGTTACTTCTTGAGTTCTATCCGTAAAGGCAACCGGCACATCTGTGGCTCCTTCTTCATAGTCTTCTTCTTTTTTATTTAAATCCACCACTAATTTATCTCCGACTTTTCCCACAGAAACTGCAGCTACCAAATCTCTCATGGGGATACCGGCATCTGCCAAGGCCATCGAGGCCGCGCATATACCGGCGCATCGGGTTCCTGCATCAGCTTGGATAATATTAATAAATACATCCACCACCGTTCCAGGAAAAGCGCTTAAATCAACAACGGGTTCTAGTGCATTAGTAGTTACCATTCCGATTTCTACTCCTCGTCGACTATTTCCCGGTCTTTTTCGCTCAGTAACAGAAAAGCTAAGCATATCATAATTGCAACGTAAAACTCCCTTTCTAGCGTTCTGTTTAAAAGCAGGATAAAGTTCTCGCGGCCCGTACACCGCAGCATAGGCAATAGTTTTTCCTATTTGAAATACGGCGCTTCCATCCGCCCGTTTAATAATACCAACTTGTGCTTTAATCGGTCTAAGTTGGTCTAATTTTCTTCCATCATATCGTTTAGTGTAGCTCATTTTTTCTCCAAAAATTCTTTTACTTTATCAGTTAATCCTGAAATATGCGCTTGTTCTTCAATCATACGAATAGCAGCAATCGCTTTAAGTTCCTGCTCAGGAGTTTCTCCAGATATCCATACGATCCCATTTTGTCCAACCATAACATGGCATCCAGTGTGATCTTTAATTAGTCCAATCATACTTCCCTGTTTTCCTATAATCCTAGGAACCTTTGCAGGGCCACATAATATAATTCTTCCACCCTCAAGCTTTCTTAGTCCTGGGGCATTCATAGTAATATCAATAATTCTTGAACCCACTACATTCACAATCTTTCCAACAACAAGATCCCCATAGCTATAATAACGAGACAAGTCTTCTCCCCGTTCAATAAAATCTCTACTTCCATCTTTCATAGAGATATTCCCCTGAAACGGCCAACCGAAATCGACTCTCCATCCAGAGTAACCGATGTCAACAATAGTACCAAGAATAGTATCATTTTTCTTAGGTATATACCGTCCACTTAAAGGAACTACTTTTACAAGTCGTCCGGACAAATAAACTAAACCTAATCTACCCGCATAGAGATGTTCTTTTTCTCTAAAAGCCCCGTCACTAGGTAAATAGTCCATTCCCGTTGCAATCATTTCTCCAGGAATCACCACACTCTTTTCTGACAATAATAATTCTCCCATTTGTACATTCCTCCTAATCAGATTATTTTGTTTTAACTAACTTATATTCTACATGACCATGGGCAACCCCATTTAAAGCATCAAATAAAGTGGTTTGTAAACCCGCAGGAATTTCAACCGTGAGATAAAGTTCTCCATTAGTTTTCCATTCCTCTTTTAAAATAATGCTCTGTCGTTTAGTAATAGCGTAGCACTGTCCTGCATATTCAGCAGGAATCATCAATAAAACTTCTCTAGTCTCATAACGAAGAGGTAATTTCTCTCGTATTTTTTTTACGACATCATTTACTTGATCTTCAGCAGATTTGTGTTCATTAATAATAACGCCTGCATCTTGTATAGCTTTCTCAATCCGCGTAAAAGGATGAGGTAGATTAGTTTTAGGGTCAACCGCATTTCTAGAGATTAAACTGATAATCAGTTTTCTTTTTTCTTCCCTTAGTTTATTTTTATATTCGGTGGTAAGGGTAATTTCTCCTTCTTTAAGAATAATAGGAAAGACCTTCATCTTATCCTTGGTTCCAAACATAGAGAGTAGTTCACTTTCCATAGCATGTTTTCCTTTCTTAACATCACTGTATACATCTTCAGTAGCTAACACGTCATCTAAGGAAGACAACAGACCTTGTTTATACTTTAGGGCATTCTCACAATCCACTAAAATTTCAGCTATATGCTTTCCTTTTTTCAATCGTGCTACCACTGCTTTATTTACATCTACCATTTTACTTAGATAATTTCTTTAATTGATCTCTCTTTAGTCGGGAAAACTGAGCGGTATTTCTATCAATGTAGGCACCGTCTAATCGTTCAACACCAAATTGTTTTCCAAGTATAGTCTTTAAAGCATCAATACCTAGTTTTAATGCTTCTTCCATGTTCATACTTTCCCTATACTGCTTACCCAAAAAATCCTTTAACTCATCTTCAGATTCACCAATAGCCGTAGCTTTATACTCAAAATAAATTCCTGTAGGATCCGTAACATATAAACGAGGCATACCTCGGTCAACCGCAGCTATGAGTAAACTAACCCCAAACGGTCTAGCTCCCCCATATTGAGTAAATGCTTGTTTTAAATTACATAATTCTTTAACCAAAATAGAGGAATCAATAGGTTCATCATAACTAACTCGATGTTGCTGAGCAACAATCTGTGCTTTTTCAATCAGTACTCGTCCATCACTTAAAATTCCAGCAGCAGCTGCTCCGATATGGTCATCAATTTGAAATACTTTCTCTACGCTTCTAGCTACAATTAGTTTATCTAAAATTCTTCGGTCAGTAAGAATTAATACGCCATCTTTACATACCATCCCAAGGGTAGCCGTTCCTTGTTTTACTGTTTTTTTCGCATACTCTACCTGTAATAACCTTCCGTCCGGGCTAAACATAGTAGACGCCCGATCATATCCCATAACCTGATGTTGCATACTCGATTGCATAATTACACCTCCAAATAACGTGTTTGTGCTTTCTTAAGTGTACTAGTAACTCCAACGACCGTAATAATCGCGTTTTTTCCGTTAATAGTATTAATTAGTCCTAAGCTCATTTTAACTTCATCTACATAGGGAGTATTAACCTTTAGTATCCCCCTATCCTTAGTACAAAGACTCTTGACCAAGAGGATACCTGCTTTGGATACTCCTAGTTCACCTAAGAATTGTAAGCATTCTCCCAGGATAGTCTTACTAACCTCGGTTTCAGTAAACTCGTCGTCCGTAATCACCTTATAAACCAAATATCGCTTTTTTTCTCTTAAACTTGGTTCCAAAGGTTTCATTATAACGGAGAATTATCTCACAATTCTTCTCCCAACATTTCTTAGAAAGAAAGGAGGTTTATAAATATTTCGCTAACGCATAAATTGCCAGAGAGGATATTTTTCTCTAGTGTAAGGGCTTTCTTTCAAAAAAGAAGCAATTTTCCCATCTCTCACGGTAAATCTCAAAAAAGTGCTATAACTCTCTCCTTCATTAGTATACTGTAATTCATAGAGCCCGCTACTCCATCGAAGCGTATATTCCTCAAGATATTTCCGAAAAACCGTCTTACTTTTCAAATGTTTCTTCTTAATATCAATATATCGTGTTTTATGGTAAGGCGCTTTATAGGAATCCCTTATTTTTAAAACTAACATGGGTTTTGAAAAATTAACCTTTTTTGCACTAGTAATTTCCATGGAAACAGCCATCTAAAGCTATAATAAATCCCACCCTATATAAAGGTTTTGTTAAGAAAGGGCAGATTTAACCTCGCCCGGCGTCATTCCTATTACTCTCCCAAAAGACCATAAACAATCATCGCTTCTTAATTGCCAAGAAGAAGTAGCAAAACTACCTAACCTCATTCTAACCTTATATTTTCTGCATAAACGCACATTTTGCCTCATTCTTCCCAACAGTTTACTCCGCCCTAGTCCCTTACAGCCTAATAAAATAGAAAAACTAAATCCAATAGTAACGTTATGCCGTCTAGCTAAATTACAAAGTACAGAGTTTAAACCAGAGTTACGATTATGAAGAGAATCTTCTTTAGAATGATTTTCGGGGTGAACTAAGATTAGATTATGTTGTTCCACTGCAAATCGGTTAACGAGTTCTTCTCCCCCGTTTATTACTACTACTCCTTTATAAGAAGTTAAGATTTTCTTGTTCCTAACCGTTAGTTCATGCACATTTAAAACCGTGGTGACTAATCGATCTTCTATCTGTTTGTCCGACACGTAGGCATAATCCATATTGATCAATAAAATAAAAGATTTTAAATACTTTATTAGTTTAAGTTTTCCACAACTTATTTAAATACTACTAAACGCGTAAAGCCATGAATGACGTAGTTCCACGGCATATTGGGATTATTCCTGATGGCAACCGAAGATTTTCTAAGCATTTAATGCTTAAACCCTGGAAAGGACACGAGTTTGGTTATCAAAAGTTTAAAAGAGTAATAGAATGGTGTAAAGAATATAAAATAAAAGAGATTACTATTTATGCGTTTTCTCTTGAAAATTTCAAAAGACCTAAAGAAGAATTTGATTACTTAATGAAACTATTTAAAGAAGCGTTCAGCGAACTCATGACGTCAAAAGATAAAGAGAAAATTGAGAATATAAAGATAAGTTTTATTGGAAGATTAAAATTATTTCCTAAAGAAGTTCAAGAAAAAATGAGGGAGTTAGCCATGCAAACCAAGAATAATACTCCATATAAATTAAATTTAGCAATGGCTTACTCGGGCCAAGCGGAAATTGTGGACACGACAAAAGAATTAATAAAAAAGGTCCAAAACGGAGAGCTTAAAATAGAGGATATTGACGAGTCTATGTTCGAAAAAAACTTAGAATTAAGTTCAGAACCAGATCTTATAATAAGGACGTCAGAAAAAAGACTTTCGGGATTTCTTTCTTATCAATCAGCTTACGCAGAATTAATCTTTGTAGATAAGTTATGGCCAGAATTTGAAAAAGAAGATTTTATAGAATGTTTAAATGAGTTCTCATTAAGAAAAAGAAGATTTGGTGGATAGTCATGAATTATCAAATCCTTTCTCGATAAGAATTACTACTAAAAAATAGCAATAAAACAAAGGTTTATAAACGGATTCGTATTTCCAAATAAATGATAGTAAATCCTTTAAGTATGAAGAATATAGGCCTTCTAGCACTAGTGGGAGCTCACTTATATGGGGGTGAAACAGAAACCTCAGACAAAGAATTAACAGGAGTATACATTACTCCAATAAGGAACCTATTAGCGCTAAGAAAAGATCCACAAAGACCAATAAGATATCAAGAAGGATCCTTAGATTGTACCATGGTTGAACTAAATCATTTTGTTTATCAAACTGCAATAAAACAAAATCCATTTTATATAGAGTTACCATTTGTTCCATATTGTTTAGAGGAAGAAACTTTGATGAGCTAAGATTAATTGCATCAATGTGTAAAACAAAAAAAGTTATTTTGAACTACGAAAAATCTGCAGAAAGTAGGAAAAGAGAAGGGATAAAAACAAAAAAAGCAAAGCCAATATTATATGCATTTAGGGCATTATTAACTGCAGAGCACCTAGCCTTAACGGGAGAAATAGAAACAAAGTTTAATAATTTTTCAAGGAATAAGGTAATAGATTATTTATTAGAAAGAAAAGGAAGCACAATAGAACCAGAAAGAGTTATGGATATAGACGTAACCTATCAAGAACAATTAGAAAAAGTAAGAAGTGCATATAGAAAAAGTACATTAGATAGTACAATAGATTATGAACAGATAGATGAATTAGTCTACAAAATAAGGGAAGAAGAATGGACAAACACCAATTAAGATTAGAAATAGACCAAGATTCAAATATGGGATATATCCATTTAACCCCGTATACAGGTAATCCCACTAGTGAAAGGTTTCTGTCAGAAGACACAAAGAGAATAGAAGGAACCCCACTGGCAGTAGATAGAAATAATGAAAATAGAATAGTGGGAATAGAAATTTATAACGTGGATAGAGTACTTCAAATAGGACACTATAAAAGTGGAGATTTGGAGTTGAGAGTAGATCATGAGCAAGGAACAGCAAAAATTACCTTTAATAATGTTTTAGAAAGAGAAATTGGAGACTATCCTGTCCTAGTTGGTTTTAACGAAGATAGCATTTCCCATATTATAATTAAAGATATACAGAATAATCTATTAAGATACTTTAGTTAGATACACCACTAACCGCAATGGTTCTTATATAAAATGGCCTCTCTGGATGAAAAGGGGAATTAGCAGCAATTTTAATCTTACCACTATGAAAAAGTAAGTCTCCCGCATAATCTCCTTCCGTTTGAAGTAAGGGTTTAGTTTGCGCTGTACGAAGAATTTCATCTATGGTAATCTGTCTTTTTATCACTCTAGCTGCAGCATGAGGGCTCATGGTTAGTTCCCCTACAGAAGAAGGAATAGTTCTTCTAATCAAAGCATTAGAAGCTTCTTTTTGTAATTCAGAAGTGCCTACCATAAAAGCATTTCTTAGTTCTCGTCCAGCAATACTACTCGAAGCATGAAGTCCTTCCCCATTTACACTCCCCAGTATACTAGAAGATACAGCAATAACCGGTTTAGAAATCAATTTTGCCACAGCAGCCCCTGCTACCCAATCGACAGGATCAAACAATCCGGGTCCTTTTAACCCAATAGAAAGTCCATATTCTATCATCTCTAGTTCATTACCTCTTCTACGAACATCTTCTAAAAATGCCCCATATTGTCTTATTGATTCTGACTCTAAATCTATGTAAGTATGTTCTGGCTCTGCGTGAACTACTCAAGCCCTAAAGGGCTGAGCGTCGTTAGTTGAATTGGGTGAGCAGCATCTGCTGCTTGTGTTGGTAATAGGCATGGTCTACCGCTTTCCAATGTTTTTGTTGACCATGTTCTACGT